>Ga0154020_10003155_pt1 | contig 19956 bp, 15 predicted proteins | sample Klosneuvirus_201_FD_109709 | JGI IMG/M metagenome (GOLD analysis project Ga0154020, IMG submission 109709) | Active sludge microbial communities from wastewater, Klosterneuburg, Austria - Klosneuvirus_20160825_MG | ecosystem: Engineered > WWTP > Aerobic digester > Activated sludge | place... | reverse complement strand
GAAAAGCCGTTGAACGGTAAGGACGCCGGTCAGCCAGGGAGAGTGCGGACTAGGAGGCGAAGCCGACGACGGCCGTACTCCCCCTGGCTGATTTCGCGCGAAGTGCGAAACATTGCCGGTGACCTGTGTTCGCGGCCGGTTGGACGCCTTTTCCGGAGCTGACCATGACGCAGCCGCCGAGATCGCCCCGAACAGCACGGCCTTGTCCAACCTCGGCGCGTCGGCCGGCGCCTATTTTATCGAGCCGCTACCCGGGGGCCCCAGCCAAGCCTGCCCACCGAGCCCCTACCCTCGCCGCACGGCCAACGAATCTCGCTGCGCCGCGCCCAACGCAGGACAGGACCCCTTCCGCCACGCGTCACCTCACCTGCCAACAACCTCGAGGTCTTCACGCCGAAAATTCCCCCAACGGCACGGCCTCCGAAAATCTCGGCGCCTCGCGAAAACCACCTCCGGCCTTCTCGGCCCCCGGCCACCTCAAGCGCCGGTCAACCTTCTACGCCTCGAGCGAGCCTCCTCTGGAACTCTGAGACCGCCCATGGCGCCAAGCCGTTGAACGAGACTCTCTCCGCCACCCCGTCGCAAAAGCGCGAACATCCGTCACGTAGTGCGACACGGCCTTCGGCGTCACCCACCGGACGCGCCTCGTCCCGGCGTGCCCGGACCGTGGAGGTAGGCGATGTCGGTCGGGGCGAAGGGGCCGAGGAGTCGGGGAGCCGATGGAACGCCACCCTTGATGGCCAATATCAGCGACCGGCCGGGTGGGCACGGCCTGTACGCTGGCGGCGGGTAGACGAATGCCCCCGCGGGGTGAGCCGCAGCCGCGCTCGCGCACGGCGGCGAGCTCCCGCGGCCGGCAGAGACTCCGGCAGGTGGCGTTACGGCCATGGGGCGGTTCCAACGGAGTAGTTTCCGCGGAAACGCGCCGCGGCGGCGAGATAGGGGGACGTGGGGCTGGGGCGACCTAGCTTGACGGGCCGGGCCCGATTGCGGCGAGGAGGCCGCTTCTCCTTTGCGCTGCCTGCATTGCTCGGCGGGGTACCTCCCGCTGGAGGAGCTCGTAGAAGGCTGGGTCCAGGACGCGGTCGCGCTCGGCCGGGGTCAGCCAGCGGAGCGCGGGCTCCCAGGCTTCGGCGGGTGGGAGCTCGAGCGAGAACCAGCCGGGACGGGGTTCGCGGAGCTGGATGGAGGTAAGCGTGATGGCGTGGTCGGGGGTCTTGATGCTGACGGAGGCCTTGGCTTCGAGTAGACCGCCCGTGGTGCAGGAGTCGATCTGAACGACGATTCGCAGGGACTTCTTGGCCATGAGCGCGCCAGCAGGCGGTGGGGCGAGTGCGAGCGCGAGGGACTCCGCGAGTGGCTGGCGCGGCGGGCCGGGCGGGGCTGCGCCCGTGAGGGCGTCGAGGGGGCTGATCACCCTCGCCTTCGAGGGTTGGGCGAGCTTGGTATAGAGCGTGGTCGTCTCCAGCCGCTGATGGCCCAGCAAGCGCTGGATGAACCGGATGTCTGTGCCGTTCTCGAGCAGGTGCGTGGCGAAGCTGTGGCGGAGCGTGTGGCAGGTCGCCGGCTTGGTCAGGCCGGCGATCGCTACACAGCGAGCCATCACGCGCTGGGCGGTTCTGGGAGAGAGATGCCGGGAGGCGTGCTCGGATTCGAAGACGTAGCCGTGGGGGCCCCGTAGCTTTGTGAGCGCCTCTGCGAGCGCTCGGAAGCTCTCGGGCAGGAGTACGTCGCGGTCCTTCCTGCCCTTTCCTTGCCAAATCCGTAGCACGCTGCGCTCTAGGTCGAAGTCACCCCACCGGAGGCGCACGATCTCACTCACGCGCGCTCCCGTCGCGTACATGAGTCCAAGGAGCAGCTTGTCGCGGAGTGAGGGCGCGCCTGACAGCAGCCGGACCACCTCTTTTGGCGTCAAGACCACCGGTAGACGGGTGGCCTTTCGCGGCGTCGAGAGGCCGAGCGTGATGGAACGGCCACACATCTTGTCGAAGACGGTCCGCATCGCAGAGATGTGTACGCTGACCCAGGAGGCGCTCGCTCCCCCGTCGACCAACAGCTCGAGATAGTCGCGGACGTCCTCTCGGGTCACCTCGGAGGGCGCAGCTCCGAACCAACGCAAGAAGCCGCTGAGCGCGTGGCGATACGACGTCACCGACCGCGCTTGGTAGAAGCGGATGCGCATCTCGCGAACGACCCGGCGTACAAAGTCCGCGGCGCTCGGTTTCTCGCGATCGAGGTCGACCACCCAGGGCTGAGCGTCGAGGCGATCCTCTACGCGTCGACGAGGAGCAAAGCGCCCGCGCGCCGGGCGATGGAGCGTCTCATCGAGGTAGCGTCCGCGCCAAAACCCTCTGGGATAGTTGGGCTGGAGTGCGTTGGTGCTCGTGATAGTATGAGTATGGCCACCAGAGTGTGCGAGCATTCAGAGCGAATACCGAAGCTCTCTGGCTAGACGCAAGCGATACTTCGACTTGAATGAATTTCGGAGAGCCGAATACACACGGGCGATGGGGAGACGGAATGCGCCCGCATCACCCCGCCCGCATCACCCCGCCCGCATCACCCCGCCCGCAGCACCGCGCGCACTCGCAGCTCGCTGGGCCGCACCCCGAGCTCGCGCTGCATCGCGCGGGCGAAGCGGCCGAGGTCGTTGAAGCCTACCGTAAGCGCCGCCTCGGTGACGGAGACCTTGCCCGCTTGAAGGAGCATGGAGGCACGGCGGAGGCGCGTGCGGAGCAAGTATCGATAGGGGCTGCTGCCGAGCTCGCGCTGAAACAAGCGGCTGAAGTGAAAGCGGCTCATGTGCGCCTCCGCCGCAAGCTCGTCGACCGAGAGTGGGCCAGCATAGTCGCGCTCGATGCGGCGGGCCGCAGCCTGAATCCGCTGGTCCTTGGCGCCGCGGCCGCCGATCTCGACGCCGCTGCGCCGGAAGAGCTCGACCAAGATCGCATCGGTCAACGCCGCGCTGGCCCGGGCGGAGCCGAGATCCTCGGCGTGCGCCTCCTCGACCAAGAGCCCCGCGAGCTGCGCGAGCCGTAGGTTGTCACCTAGGACAAAGGCCTCGTCGCTCAAGGCTCGCCCGAGCGCATCGCCGGCCTCGCTGACCAAGGGACTTCCGATCCACAGCGAGACTGCCCGGGTACCGTCATGGATCTTGGTGGCGTGCTCCATGGCTGCGGGCACGAGGATGGCTTGGCCCGGCCCCACGTCGTAGCTCCGCTCCCCGATCCGGTACTCGGCCCCGCCGCTCTCCACCACCGCGAGCTCGAAGGCTCCATGCGCGCCCGGGGGCCAGCCGATGCGCTTGCCGCGATGCCTCCAGCTCCGCACCCGGAGTCGGTCATTGAAGGTCCGCTCGAAGCTCAACGCCATAGATAGGAGGTCTGCAAACCTTGGACCCGCCGATCGTAAGGAAAGTGACGCAATGAAAATGGGCTGACAGGCTCTGGATTTAGGGCCGAGCGGGTCTTAGGGTGCCCTCGTGTTATCGGTTCAGCTCTGGTTCGCCCTGCTGAGCACCGCCGTCCCCGAAGACTCGGTGGTCCGCATCCAAAACTACTCGGCCCGCTACGACTACCAGGCGCCGTGGAAGATCCTCCCCCCGGAGTCGGGGCTAGGAAGCGGCTTCGTCATCGGCCCCGGGCGCATCCTCACCAACGCCCACGTCGTGCGGGACTCCCGGCAGGTCGTGGTCAAAAAGCACCATGTCGCCGAGTCCTTCGTGGCCAAGGTCGAGGTCAGCGGCAACGACTGCGACTTGGCGGTGCTGACGCTCGATGATCCCGCCTTCATGAAGGGCACCAAGGCCCTCGAGCTGGGGGACCTCCCCAAGGCCCGCTCCATGGTCGTCACCTACGGCTACCCCTCCGGTGGACAGGAGGTTTCGTCGACCAAGGGGATCGTCTCCCGCATTGAGATGAAGCTCTACGTGCACTCGGATTGGGACGCGCACATCGCGGTGCAGACCGACGCGGCGATCAACCCAGGCAACAGCGGCGGCCCCGTCATCCAAGACGGCAAGGTGGTGGGGGTGGCTTTTCAAGGGGCGAGCGCTCTGCAAAACGTGGCTTTCTTCATCCCTGCTCCGGTCGTACGCCACTTCCTCGACGACCTCGCAGACCAGCGCTACGACGGCTTCCCGGACACGGCCGCTCACTTCACCGACTTGGTGTCGCCGGCCTTGCGCAAGGAGCGCGGCCTCCAAAAGGACCAGACGGGGGTGGTGGTCGATGACATCTACCCTGACGGCACGATCTCGGGAGCCCTGATGGTCGGCGACGTGCTCTTGGCGGTCGAAGGACAGAACATCGCCAACGACGGCACGGTGCCCCTCGGCGACGCCCGGGTGCACTTTGGGCACGTCCTCGACATGAAGCAGGTGGGGGCGCCGGTCAGCTTCAAGGTCTGGCGCGGCGGCAAGGTCGTCGAGGTGAAGGGACCTTCGCGGCGACTGGCGCGCGGAGACCGCCAGCGTAACCGCTACGGCGTCGCGCCGAAGTACTTCGTGTATTCGGGCCTGGTTTTCATGTCGCTCGACCGGGAGTACCTGAAGACCTTCGGCGACGAGTGGCCGATGACCGTGCCCCGGGAGATGGCTTGGCGCCTGTTTTACCGGGCCTCCGAGGAGCCCGCCAAGGCCAACGACGAGACGGTCGTGCTTGCCCGCGTGCTCCAGCACCCGGTGAACTCGCAGATGGCGGCCCAAAGCGGGATCATCCAGAGCATCAACGGGGTCCCGGCCAGCCACCTCCAGGCGGTGGCCAGCACCATCAACGCGGCCCGGGCCAAGGGCCAGGGCTTCATTCGGCTCGAGTTCGAGAGCGGCTTCGTCGAGGCGATCGACGTGGCCGAAGGCGAAGCAGCGCACGCTGCGATCATGAGGACCTATGGAATCTCGCGCGATCAGAACCTGTAGTTCAGTGGCGCCGAGCTGCGATCGAGGCTTGGAGGCCCAGGCGGGTCCAGCGGCCAGGCGCCGCGACCCCGCCGCGCTCATCGACCGACGAGGAGATGCCCACCGCACGCCTGGACCCCTCCACGCCACGCGTCACCTCACCTCGGCAACGCCGAGGATGGGCTCGGATCGGCCGCGAGGATGGACTACAGCTCGACGGCGGGGCACGGGCCTGCTCCTCACGGTGCTGCTCGGAGCCTGCGCGACGGCCACCCCGCCTCCGCACCAGGAGGAGCGGACCGAGGGCCACGCGACCAAGAAGGCCAAGCCCGATCCCCGGCGAATCTCGACGTCGATCGTCTCCGTGATCGTGAATCGCCGCGGCTACGACTGGTCGACGCCCTGGTCGATGCAGCGCCCTTGGACCAACTGGATGACCGGGCTCGTGCTGGAGGGAAAGCGGATCTTGGTCGCCGGTGGCTCGCTCGGCGACACCACCTTGGTCGAAGTCCAGAAGATGGGTAAGCCCAAGCGCTACCGAGCCCATCTTGAGCTGGTCGACTACGAGATCCCGCTCGGGATCATCGCGGTGGACGACGCGGACTTTTGGACCGACCTCGTGCCCCTGCCCTTGGCGGCCGAGCTACCGCGCGACGGAAACGTCACGATCCACCGGTGGATCTCCAGCGGCCAGCTCGAGGACGCGCGGGGGAAGATCCGGCAGGTGACGGTGACCGATCACTGGCCGGCGCGGACGCAGGTGCTGTCCTTGGACATCTCGGCGGGCATCGAGAACGCCGGCTTCTCCGAGGTCGTCCTGTACAGGGACCAGGTCATCGGGCTCTCCACGGTGAAAAATGAGTCCCGCCTCTATGCCATCGGATCGCCCGTGATCCGAGACTTCCTAGACGACGTGAGCCACCCACCGTACCGCGGCCTCGCCCGCGGCGGCTTCAATTGGGAGTCGACCACCAACGGCGCGCTCCGCCGCTTGCTCGGCCTCAGCGACACCGAAGGAGGCATCCTGGTCACGCGGTTGCTTCCTCAAGGCTCGGCGGCCTCAGGCCTCAAAGAAGGTGACGTGGTGCTGGAGGAGGACGGCCACAAGCTGGACAGCGTGGGACAGTTCGAGCACCCCCGCTACGGGCGGCTCCCCTCCTCGCTGCTCTACACCGAGCACAAACACCCCGGAGACAAGGTGAAGCTGAAGGTCTTGCGAGGGGGGCAACGCGTCGAAGCCGAGATCACGCTGAAGCGCATGGCTCCCGAAGAGGACCGCGTCGTCCCCTATCGCTTCGACCGGCGGCCTGAGTACTTCGTCAAAGGCGGCCTCATCTTTCAACACCTGAGCCGGCCCTATTTGCAGATCTGGCGGGACTGGTGGAAGCGGGCACCGCTGCGGCTGCTCATCGAGCACGATCGCGTCGGCGACGAGCCGAGCCCGGAGCACCCTCGGACGGTGGTCCTGACCCGCGTGCTGGCCGACGCCGCCAACCTCGGCTACCACGATCAAACTCCCGCGATCATCGAAGCGGTCAATGGAGTGCCCGCCAAGACCCTGGACGACGTGCGGGCCGGCTTCGACAAGCCGCTGAACGGCTTTCACATCATCGAGCTGTCGGCGGGCCAGGGTCCGCGGCGGATCGTGCTCGACGCGGCCGAGGTCGAGGAGGCCGAGCCCCGCATCCGCAAGAACTACGGCATCGAATAGCGCCGTCAGAGCGCACAAGCGCTGGGTGTCTACGCCGCGGGCGCCTCGATCCCCTGCGCCGTCAGCTGCTGAAACACCAGGTTCGTAAAGATGACGATCAGCGGCGTGGTCACCAGGCCCGCCGGAAAGACCGTACCGCCCACGCCGCCCACCAACATCGCGAGCAAGAAGGTGGTCAGCACCGGACCGAGCTGCGTGCGAAACAGGCGCCAGGACGAGCCGAGCGCCTGGACGCCGCCCTGACCGCGCAGCGCGATGAAGTGGTAGGCGAAGGTCCAGGCCGCCAGGAGTACGAAGCCTGGCAGGACCAACATCGCAAAGCCGATGATGAGCCCGATCAGCATCAGCACCGAGCAAGCGAAGGCCGGGCCGAAGACGTCGAAGCCTTGAAAGAGGTCCCCGAACTGAATGTTCTCTCCGCGCCGCTGCTTCTCACACATGCGGATCCAACCCACGTAGAGCGGTCCGACCAAGATCCCTAAGGAGAAGATAGCCAGGAAACCGAAGGCGAAGCCCACCAAGATGTGCTCCGCCGGCTTGGCAGTGAACTGCTTCCAGGTCTCGGTGGCCAGGGCGTTGATGTCGAGGTTCACGCCCGGACCATACGCCGTTTCGGGGGCTCAGGGGAGCGGATGGACCTGATCGTCACCTTGGCGCAGCTCCACCCGCTGGTTGGCCGCCACGCCGCGAAAGACTTGCACCGACTGGGCGCGATCAGGCCAGCGCACGGAGATCTCGTCGACCCGGCAGGCGCTGCCGAGCCCAAAGTGCGCGACCAAGTCCATGCTGAGCGCGGCCCGTCCCCAGCTCCCGCGGAGCTCGTGGCTCTGGGTGATGCCGCCGGCGGTGACGCGGACCATCGCGCCGATGCCCGAGCCGTTGGCCGCGCCTCGGCCGCCACCGACCAGGCGGACGGAGAGGAAGTTGTGATCGGCGGCGATGTTCTCGTAGTACCGCACCGGCGCGATCATCCCCCACACCGCGCCGCAGCCGTAGGTGCCGACGACCACGTCTTGATCACCGTCGTGATCGAAGTCAGCGATGGCCATTCCGTGCGGGCAATCGTGGTTGAAGCCGCTGCTCGGCCCGACCCACTCGAAGGCCCCGGGGGACTTTTGGTGAAACAGCCAACCCTTGTTTTGCTCGTACGGGCTACCGCCGAGGTAGAGGTCGAGCCAACCGTCGCCGTCGAAGTCGAAGATGCCGTTGTTCTGTCCGCCCTCATCGGCGGTGGCGGGCAGCGGCGGCCGAAGCCCCATGGTGTCGCGGCCCGGACGGGAGAAGTGCGGATCGCCGGGCGCGCCGTCATTGATGAGCAGCTCGGAAGGGTCGCTCGCGCTGCCCACGTCGGGGTGCCGGATCTCGCCGGTGTAGAGGTCCTGGTCGCCGTCGTTGTCGACGTCCGCGCAGGCGATGGAGAAGGTGTTTCCGCCGAGGGACCAGGGCTGATCGCTGTCGCCCGGGGACCAGCCGCGACCCGGGCAAGGATAGCCGCGCGCCGGCGCGGGAGGCCGCGGGCTACAGCGCTCGGCCCCGCCTTGGCAGTAGCAGCGGTAGCTCTGATCGTCGCTGGGATCTTGGCGATCGTCGGCCGCGACGCCCGAGGCGAGGCCGATCTCGCGGAAGCGATCGCGGTCGGCCAAATACAGGAGGTTCAGGCCCCGGCCATAGGTCGCCCCCAAGAGGTCGGCCCGCCCATCGCCGTTGACGTCGCAGACGGTGCCGCCGAACAAGGGGCGGAGCGCGGTGTTGGCCTCGATCCCGGCGCGGGTGCGGGTCAGCGCGATCCCCACCTCATGCGTCACGTCGGTGAAGCCGCCGAAGCCATCGCCGCGCAGGACCTGGGGCTCCATCCCAAAGGGCGTCTGAAAAGGCGGCTGCTCATACCAATACGTCAGATACAGATCGAGCACCCCGTCCAAGTCTTGGTCGAAGAAGGCCAGGCTCGAGGTGGTGGGCTCCTCGTGCGCGGGCGGAGGAGATTCGGCCAGCGTGAAGTGGCCCGTGCCGTCGTTGAGGAGGATCTCGCCCCGGTCAAACCAGTCGAATTGGTTGCGATCGCGGTAAAACGCGCTCATCGCGTCCACGTCGCCGTCGTTGTCCACGTCGCCGAAGCTGACCAAGCTCGAGACGCGCCCCGGCAGATCATCGCCCCGGATGCGGAAGAAGCCGGAGCTGTCCGTGGCCTCTACGAAGCGGCGCCCCAGACCGTCCTCCGTGGGGCGGTTCAAGAGGAGGTGGCTCTTCTTGCGATCGTTGGTGGTGGTGTCGAGGAGGACCAGATCTGCGTAGCCGTCGCCGTCGACGTCGGCGGTGGCCAGAACGTTGATAGGATCGATCGGCGCGTTCAGCCCCATCCGCTCGGTCGAGTCCTGAAACGCCGCCGCCCCGAGCGCCCAATCTCGCCCGCTCCGGCAGGTCTGGGCTGGGCCGCTGTCGGGCAGCTCGTCGCCAGCGTCGGTACCTGCTCCGGCGTCCTCGGCCATCATCACTCCGGCATCGAGCGGCCCGGACCCGACACCGGCGTCGGGCGGCGGAGGCGGTGCGGAGGGCTTGGACGTGCAGTTGAGGAGCCCGAGGCTGAGACCTACCAGGGCCCTCAGGCAAAGCGCAGGACGAGAATTCACCAGGATTTCTCGAGCAAAGCGAGGGCCACCGTCAGGCGCTGAAGAGCCTCGGTTGCTGCCGCGCCGAGCACGCAGCAAAGCGAGTGCTGGAGGCGGCAGGCTGTGTCCTCGCCCCGGCGCGGGACCGTGAGCCCGGTACGGTCAGCTGCCCGTGTCCTCCCCCGGGCCTGATCGGCGGGAAGCTCAGCTGTCGCCCCACGAGCGCAGCGGGCGCCCGGCAAACAGGGCCGGTCGCGACGGCATAGCCCCTGCACTTCGGCTCGGGATGAGCCTCGGCCAGATCGCCTCCAAAGCGGACCCTTTTCGCGCCTCGCTCGAGCCAGCGGATGCAGCGCGCGCGCGGACCGTGCTGGCGGACCTGCCCGCCAAGCCGGACCCGGCTCCGGCTCAGTTCTCCCCCCAATCCGAGGCCGAGAGTATGGGGAGCCGCCTCGCTGAGGAGGCGTCGAAGGCTGCGCACGGCTTCCGGGGCGCCGCCACCGGGGCTACGGCCCAGGACTTTCGGCGAATGGAGGGCCACCGGGCGCAGATCCTGGCCAACCTCGTCTCCGGCAACCTTCCGCCGGTGCCGGGCCTCGATAATCAGGTCACGGTAGCGCAGCTGCCGTACTTTCAGACTGTGGCCAAAGGCCTGGATGGGCGGAGCGTATCGGTGCTGAAGTTCGATCCCGTCTTCATGGGCTGGGGCATGCCGCCGGGCCTGGACGTATCCCTGACGCGCATGGAGGAGGGGAAGGTGGCGATCAACACGCCGGTGGATATGCCCAAAAAGCAGATCCCCCTGGCGCTCTTCCCCGATCAGCCGTCGGGCTTCATCGGCGTATTTGGGCCGGCCACCGGCGGTCCGCCGACGCTCAGCGTCTACCGCCTCAGCTACGATCCAAAGACCAAGAAGTACGCGACGAGCACGCTGGCCGAGTTCCCAGACCCCAATCTGGCCAGCGGTCGATCGCGTCCCGCGATCACGATGGACCGCGACAAGGGCCAACTATGGATCCTGGACCCCGAGGAGAAGTCGCTTCATCGGCTGCAGAAGCGCTCGGACGGCACCTGGAGCCAGCAGAAGTCGCTCGGTCTGTCGCAGCGCGGCGCCAAGGCCTCTGGTCCGGGGCCCTTCGACTACCCAGGGGATTCGGGGAGCCACCGAGAGCGGGTCGGCCAAGCCTTGAGCTTCTCCACCTCCAGAGACGGCAAGTCGGGGTACCTGGTGAGCTCGTCGCTGGATGCCATCGCCAAGATCGATCTCCGGACCGGGGAGTATCAAGAGTCAAAAACCGAGACCGGCCCCGCGACCCTGCTGCGCTCAAAGGGCGGGAGGGTCCTGGGGCTCGGGGCCACGGGGATCGTTGAGCTCGACCTGGCCGGCGGCGCTTCGAGGATTCGCACCAAGATCGACCAGGGCCTCCCGCGGGTGGTGGGAACGGAGCTTCCCGGCGGCGTGGTGGTCTCGGGCAACGTAGCCCTGGATGCCAAACAGGGCACGATCCTGACCAAGGAGCTGTTCCGCTCGCTGAGCCCCAAAGACGGCCAAGCCGTACCGGCCGATCAGGCCAAGGGAACCGGCGCCTACGCATTTCACCCGTCCTACAAGGAAGCGACCGCCATGCATCCGCTGGATCTCGGCCACGATCGGGTCGGCGTATTCGCGGAAGTACCGGGCGGCTGGGCCCTGCGCGTCCTGAGCCTGACGGAGCCCGGGCACCAAAGCTGAGCGATCGAGGGCTCAGTTGCGCCTCAACGCGCGACCACCGCTATAGAGCCGAACCGCTAAGCGTACCCACTGCGGTCGACGATGCCGTCATTCCTGGGCGACGAGCTCCGCCTGCTCGCCCGCTTGAAAACGGATCGCCTCGGCCAAGGTGCTCTCACTGGCCCGCGCCACCCCGCGATCGAGCTTGGCCGCGCTGCCGACGATGGCCGCGGTCGCCTCGAGCCGCGCCACCAAGGCCCGATCGCCCATGGCCCGCGCCGCGGAGATGGCGAAGGCCGTCGCTGCCGCGCCGACCCCGCGCACGATGGGGCCGCTGTCGATGTCCGCCGCGCGATCGCGCCCCGGCGGCCACTCCCGAAAGCCGACGAGGAGCCCCGCGTCGACCAGGTAGCGCTTCTTATAGCGAACCCATAGGGCGCGGGCGCTGGCCGGATCGAGCTCGGCCAGGTAGCGCGTCGAGTAGGAGAGCGCGCAGCCCCGCGGGAGCTTGCCGCTGCCCCGTCCGCTCAGCTCGGAGTAGGGCAGGCCCGTGTCCGGATCGAGGTGGGCCTCGACGGCTCGCTGGTAGCGCGCGTAGGGGACCGAGGCCGTCTCCGCGTGATGGGCGCGATCAAAGCGCGCCAGCGCCGCCAGGGTCGCGCTCTGATCGGCTGGCCACCGCTCGCGCGTCCCGGGATAGCTCGAGCCGAGCCCGCTCGGATCGCGCGCGGCCGCGGCGGCCAAGGCCTGCGCGAGGCGCGCGTGGAGCCGAGCATCTGGACAAGGCATGACCCGATCCGCCGCGCCCATGATCAGCGCCCAGTGCGTGAGCCACAGCCCATGGCTGGCCTGGTCGAGGTCGAGGCCGCTCGGCTTGATCCGCTCCGCCACCTTCAGCGCCGCGCGGAGGCAGGACGCGGCGCGCTCCGGATCGGCCGCCGCGCGATCGGCGCAGCCATCGGCGATGTGCGAGAGCGCGATGATGCGAAAGCCGGCTGGGGTGCCCTCGAAGCGGCCCTGCTCGAGCGCCTCGGCCACCCGAAGGGGCAGCAGGAGCTCCGGCGCGGAGGTGAGCGCCATAGCGACGAACAGCGCGGGATTCACCGAGGTGAAACACTGCGTAGGGTCTCAGACTTCCGCAAGCCTAGAGAGCCGAACCGCCAGAGCACCGAACCGCTAATCGGGCCGTAGCGAGGGCGAAGAGGGCTAAATTCATGGGCCAAACGGGACGCGAGCACCGGAGGCGTACTCGATGTACTCCGAGGAGCGGAGCGGCAGGTTTGGCCCAGGAATGACGGCATCTTCGGCCGCAGCCGGTCTGATGGGAAAACAACCGCAGCAGCTCGGGTTCGTGACGGTCCTGCCGACGAATCGGAACTCCCGCGCGCGTCTTCGCGCGTAGTGGCTGGCGCGCGAAGCGCGACTGGTGCCCTCGGACAGAATGCCCACGCCGAGAGCAAGTACAAGGAAACAGATGCCCTACAGGCCCAAGTGAACGGCATTGGCCCTAGGGCCGGCGGATTTTCGAGGCTCAAAGCCCGAGCCCCCTGAGCCTGGCGTTGGCACGGCGCTGGCTCTAAGACTTCACCATGTTGAACCGCGGAGCGCTTCTCCTCCCCCTGCTGCTCGGTTCCCTGGCCTGCGGGGTACCCGAGCCTCCCACCGATCGTTCGACCCTGGCCCGGCTCACGCCCGCGGTGAACCCGGCGGAGCTGAAGGCCGCCGTCGCCGGCAACACCGACTTCGCCCTCGAGCTCCACCGGCGCCTCAGCACCACCGACCAAAACGCCATCTCCTCGGGCTACTCGGTGTCGACGGCGCTCGGGATGCTGTGGGCAGGCGCCCGCGGGACCACCGAGACCAAGCTGGCCGCCGCGCTCCACTTCCCCTTCCCCCAGGCCCAGCAGCACCCGGTCTTCAACCACCTCGACCGGCAGATGCTGGCCAGGAACGACACGGTCGGCGACTACGATCGCTTCCAGCTCCGGGTGGTGAACGATCTTTGGGCCCAGGTCGGCTGGACCCCGCTCCCCGCGTTCCTGGACGTCCTCGGGACCCAGTACGGGGCCGGCCTGCGCCGCCTGGACTTCGCGAAGAAGCCGGAGCTGGCCCGGACGACGATCAACGACTGGATCGCCAGCCAGACCCGCGATCGGATCCAGGACCTCTTCCCTGAGGGCAGCATCGACGCCTCGACGGTCCTGGCGCTGACCAACGCGGTCTATTTCAAGGCCGACTGGAGCGAGGCTTTCGACCCTAAAAACACGGCCAACGGCACGTTCCATCGCCAAAACGGGACGACCCTGGACGCGCCCTTCATGCACCGCCGCGCCAAGCTCCCGATGCTGGTGGAGGACGGCTTGACCGCGGTGGAGCTGCCCTACGCGGGCGAGGAGCTGGCCCTCCTGGCCCTGATGCCGAGCGATCTGCCCGCCTTCGAGCGGGACCTCAGCGCGGACAAGCTCGAGGCGATCGGCGCGCGCCTGGTCCAGGCTGACGTCGAGCTGGCGATGCCGAAGTGGACCTTCGAGCAGAAGGCCGATCTCGAGCCGGTGCTGTCGGCCCTGGGCGCCCAGGAGCTCTTCAGCGGCGACGCGGATCTGAGCGGCATCGACGGACACCCTGGGCTCTTCGTGCAGGCGGTGGTTCACCAGGCCTTCGTGCTGGTCGATGAGTCGGGGACGGAGGCCGCGGCGGCGACCGGCGTGTCGGTCGGACGGGTGTCTCTGCCTGAGCCGGGCACGCCGATCACCCTGGATCGGCCCTTCGTTTACCTCCTCCGCGATCGGCAGACCGGCAGCGTGCTCTTCGTGGGACGCGTGGCTGAACCCCATCAGGGATAGTCGCCTTCCACCCGTCGCGGGCTCCCCGTGTACTATCGGGGCGGAGCCCCTCTGCACCCGCGCGCGCCCCTCCTCCTCTTGGCCGTCCTGGCCGCCTGCAGCAGCTCCGATCCGCGCTGGTTGCCGGCGCCGAGCGCCAAGGCCGTGCTCCTCTTCGAGCTGACCGCGGCCGGCGTCACCCGAGCCGAGGCCCACGAGATCTCGGACGCCGCTGAGCTGTGGAGCGTGGAGCCGACCCAGCGGCAGCTCATTGCGCTGGCCTATGACCGCCCGCTCAGCGACCTCGGACTCAAGAGCGGGCCGCTCCAGCCCTCCTCGGACGGCGGCGTGCTGCCGACGAGCGGCGCGACGATCTTCCAGCTCAACGTCCAGCCTTCGGGCCTCGGAGTATGGGAGGAGCAGAGCCTGCTCCCGTCAGAGCTGCGATCGCTGCGGCTGGCCGAGCTCCTCCCCTGCGCGCGCTTTGACGCGCAGTACTATCGGCTGCCGGGGACCCAGAACCTCGACGCGGAGGTGGGGCTCCCGATCGACGACAGCCACGCGCTCGTCGCCATCACCGATGGCCGCTTCTTCGAGGTGGGCCGCTCGGGCGCCCGGCTGCTGTCGGAGCTGTCGACAGCCACGCCGCACCACTCGGGCTTTCGGACGAGCAGCGGGGAGCTCTGGCTGGCGGGGCGGGACGCGCGCGTGGTTCACGGCACGGTGGCGGGAGGCTTCACGCCGGCGCCGCCGCTCGAGATCCCGGCCTCGGGCGTCATCCTCGACGGCGCTCACGAGGATGCGCCGTTCGAGCTGTACGCGCTGAGCGCGGACCTGCGCCTCGCCCGCTTCGATGGGAGCCGCTGGACGACGCTCACGTCCTCAGCGGCGGTCGACGATCGGACCCGCCCTCGGCTCGGGTGGATCGAGCCAGGAAAGGTAGCGGTGATCGGACCCGCCAAAGATCGCGTGCTCGAGGTTCAGGTCGGGGGGCGCACCCAGTCGGTGGGGCTCGACGTGGCGTTGACCGATTCGGTCTTCGCGATCGCCCATGTCGATCGGGTGGGTTCCTTCATCGGCACGCGCAATGGGCGCGCGTTCCTGCGCACGACCGATGGTTGGAAGGAGCAGCGCGGGGCGCCCTCGACGGTGAAGGTGGACGTGATCACCGCAGCGGGGGACGGTGGCATGCTGATGGGCGGCGAAGGCGGAGAGATGGTGGAGTGGAGCCCGGGCTACGGTTATTGCCCGCAGATCCTGCTCGGGACCGGGCGACGGATCGAGTTCGCGATCAGCCTGGGACGGGACCTGGTGGTCGTGTCGGCCAGCAGCCCGGACGAGATGCTGATCGTCTACTTATCGCGCACCAACTGAAGCTTGCGCTTGGCATCGATCTCGACCGCGACCGAGAGACCATCGAGCTCGCTGTACACGCCCGCGTCTTTTGCCGGCGCGCGGGCCAGCGCTGCCCTCAGCCCCTCCGGCGACACGCTCAAGATCATGAGCCCGGCTTCTAACCTCACCGCGGCCCCTTGCGTGTCCTGGGCCACGTCGAGCCGAAAGGACAAGGCCCCACCAGGCACCACGCACGATTCGAGGACGGACCCCGTCTTCAGGGCGTTCTCAGCCTCAGACAGCGAGAGACGGAGCCGAACCGCACGGGGGTCGAGGCGAAGGTTCATCCACTCCTCGTGCGTGAGCGGGACCTGGCCGGCAAGGGGGCTTTTTGCCCTGGAGCGCAACGCATGAAAATGTTTACGACTTCGGGCCTCCCGCCGATCGCCTGGCGCACCGGTGTGCAGTTCCTGACGATCGTCCAGCCTGCTGGGCGTCAGCTGCGGCTCGGAGGCCGAACTCGCCTCAGAAAATAGATACTTTTCAGCCGGCATCCCGAGTGCTGGAATGCGAATCCGATGCGCCGCCTAACGCAATACGCTGCTCTCGCCGTCGCCGCCGTTGCCCTGGCCTGCAGCCCTGCCCCGGAGCCGTTCAACGGCTGGACGCTCCCGATGCTCACCGCCACCGAGGGCTTCTCGCTGAGGCTGGAGGAGGGCGCGCTCAAGTCGGGGGAGGAGAGCCAGAACTGCTACTTTCTTCGAGTCCCGGACCTCAATCAGGGGGCGCCGGTCTGGCTGACGCGAGTCAACATCGCGGTGAACCCCGGAAGCCATCACATGAACATCTTCCGAGTGAAGACCATCATCGATCTCGACCCAGCCAAGGGGGAGCCGATCAAGCTGGGTGAGCACGACGCGACACTGGTGCGCGGCTACGCGGACTTCGCAAACAACCCCTGCTGGCACAGCGCAAACTGGGCGGACTGGCCGCTGATCGCGAACTCTCAAAACTCCGAGCCAGATAACCCATACACGGACTGGCAACTCCCCGAAAACGTCGGGATCAAGCTGGAGCCTGGGGAGATGCTCATGGTCCAGACACACTACGTGAACTTGGGCGCGCAGCTCACCCCCTACGGCGCCCACGTGGGTATCAACCTCCACCAAGGCGCCGCCCCAAGCATGGAGATGGGGAGCCTCTTTGCGACCCAGCAGAGCATCCGAGTGTGCCGCTCGCAGGGCACCGCCAAGTTCAGCGGGACCTGCCGCTTTCCTCGTGGACAGGTGACGATCGCCGCCGCCAATGGCCACTTCCACTCGCGAGGTCGCAAGTTCGAGGTCTTCTCGTGGGACGGCCAGAGCGCGGAGCAGCCCGCTGCGCCCTTCTATACTTCCAACAACTGGGATGACCCCCCGATGGCCCGCGGGCTCGACATCAAGCCCCCGATGGGCGGCGGCGTCTGGTGGAACTGCTCATACCAGTGGATCCCGCCGGTGGCCGACAGCTGCGATGAGGTCAACGCCAAAGACCCCCTCAAGGGCAACGATTGCTGCTACACCTTCGGCGGAAACGTCGATGTCGGTGAGCACTGCAACCTGTTCCTCTATTACTATCCCCGCGTCGAGAATACCGACGTGTTCTGTCTGTGAACGGAGCTGAGATGTCTGTGCGTCTTCAGGCGGCGCTCGCCGGCGTCGTCGTCTTGGCCAGCGCCTGCCCAAGCAACGACTGCTTCATCGGCGACCAGAGCAAAGATCCCGAGATCGGCCTGGTCTACCGCAGCAGCGACGGGGTCATGCACGAGCTCTCCGCGGGCGGCCAAGTTCCCCTGATCCTGCCGCCTCAAGGGGGCAAGGTGATGTTCATCGGCGTTCGCGCCAAGAACATCGACGGCTGCCCAGTGACGCTGACCGCCTCGCTGCGCGACCAGTGCACCAACAACCTGGTGGCGCTGGAGGAGCGGCCGGTCACCTTGGAGGCCACGGGCGACGGCTGGCTGACCCCCAAGGTCCCCACGGCGCTCGAGAACTACTCGAACCTCCCGGCTTGCCCGCGGGCCTCGATCGATCGGGACATCAACAATGAGCCCTACGAGCTGACGATCAAGGTCGAGGACAAGACCGGGCGCAAAGGCAGCGTGAAGATGATGGTCACGCCGGCCTGTATGGACTCCGCGGAGCGAGACCAGTGCGAGTGCGAGTGCGCGGCAGAGTATCGGCAAGGACAGACCTGCAACGGTGAGCACCCGGACTCGGGCGTCCCTCCGGGCACCTGCCCGACCGACGGCGGGATGATCGGTGGCGACCGTTAAAGCTCGTCTCAAAAACGCTAGAGCTCAGCTCCTCGGCCTCCTGCTCCTGGCGGCCTGCAATCCAGCGTCCCCGCCCACGCCTCCCTCGGAGTGGCAGGTGGTCTTCGAGCACCAGCCCGGGGCGCTGCTCCGGGTCATCGGCAACAGCAGCAAAGACGTCCTGGTGGTCGGCGCCGACGTCGATGGGCAGGGCCCGATCGCGCTCCACTTCGACGGCACGCGCTGGAAGCGGCTCCACTCGGGCACCACGGGCGATCTGTGGTGGTCCTTCCCGCTGGGCGCCGACGACTACCGAATGGTGGGCGACGGCGGTCAGATCCTCCGCTACACCCCGTCGACGGGGGCCTTCAGCGCCAGCCAGGCCCCCACCACCGATCGCCTCTTTGGGGTGTGGGGCTCGAGCGCGACCGATCTGTGGACCGTCGGCGGCCAGACCGCGCGCAACCGCGGCGTCATCTGGCACGACGAGGGCAGCGGTCCGAGCGCGCTGAGCAGCGGCCCCAGCGCCACCAGCAGCGCGGCGATCTTCAAGGCCCAGGGCGTCGGCAGCGACACGGTGTGGTTCGTCGGTCAGCGCGGCGTCCTGCTCCGCAAGGACTCGAGCGGCTTCACCCAGTTCCCCGCGCTCACGCCTTACCCGCTGATGGGGCTGCACGGCATCCAGACCGATCGCGTCTACGCGGTCGGCGGCGTGGCCGGCGGCGTCATCCTGCGCTTCGACGGCACGACCTGGAGCGACGAGTCGCCGATGGGGATCCCTCAGATGATCGCGGTCTGGGCCGTCGATGGTGACGAAGCCTGGGCGGCGGGGTTCAACGGTAACGCTTTCCACCGCAAGGACGGGGTTTGGACCAAGCACGAGCCGCGGCTGCCGACCTTCGTGGACCTCCACTCGATCTGGGTGGATGATCAGGGCGGTATCTGGATGGCGGGCGGGCGGCTCTCGCTCGACCCACCGACGGATGGCGTGCTGTTGTATTACGGCCCACCAATCTCCAAGGAAGTCGTGGAATGAAGAAGCTGTGGTTGTTGCTCGTCCTCTCCGGCTGCTCCGGGACCGCCGTGTCGATCGACGACGCCTCGGTGTCGGCCGACAGCGGCGTGGGGCGTGACGGGAGCGTGGCCGACAGCGGCTCGAGCAGCGGCGACGCGGGCGCCGTGCGGACGGTCGAGATCGGCACCGGCACCACCGGCTTTGAGCCCATCGCCGAAGGACAGACGCTCCCGCTCCTCGCCGGACCTCAGGGCGGCGGCCGAAACTACGGCTACAACCTCTCCTTCGCGCTGCGCCTACGGGGCTACAACCCGCGCGGCATCGCGATCACCTATCAGACGCTCGTCGCCTCCAGCCGCGAGGTTCAGGCCACCCAGATGTTGGTCTACGACCTGGTGCGCCAAGGAGACGCTTACGTCATCTACGGCAGCGCGCCTCAGATCATGGACTGCTGCGCGGTCGAGGATCTCGACGTGATCATGCGGGCCGAGGTGATGGACGCCGACGGCCTGACCGGCTCCGATGAGCGCCGCATCCACGCGGGCCCGGTCTGCGCCTCGCCGGGGACAAACGTCAGCATTTGCCCGTAAACTGCGGGCCGCGCGCCTCACCGGAGCCCTCCCGATGGCCGGCGCCGCCCCGAGCTGTTTCTCTCTGTTCGATGTCTCCTCGCTCCGTCTTCGGACCGCTCCTGCTGCTCGCCGCTTGCGGCGGGGCACCCGAAGCGCCGCCTCCCCCGCCCGCCCACGCTGAGCTCGAGGCCTTTATCACCGCACAAATGCAAGTGGCGGGCATCGCGGGTCTGTCGGCGGCGCTGATCGTGGGGGACCAGGTGGCGTGGATGAAGAGCTTCGGCTACGCCGACCTCGACACGGGCCGTAAGGTCGACGACGAGACGCCATTTCTCCTGGCCTCGCTCTCCAAGACCTTCATCGCGATGCTCGGCGAGCAGCTCGAGGAGGAGGGGAAGTTCCGCTTCAGCGATCCGATCGACGGCCCCTTGGCCCAGTCCGTGCGCCACCCGAGCCACCCCGAGCTGCCGATCACGGGGCTCGAGCTCGTGACCCACACCTCGGGGATCATCGACGACTTCTTGGCGCTGGGCGGCGCCACGACCAACGGCGACAGCGATCAGACCCTGCGCGAGTTCACCCAGCGCTACGCCGCGGTCCCCGGCCACTTCGACGGCGCGCCCGGACAGCGCTTCGACTACTCCAACGCCGGCGTCGGCTTCCTCGGCGCGACCTTGGAGGGCGCGGCGGGCGCCTCGATCGCCGAGCTCAGCCGGCGCCAGATCTTCGAGCCGATCGGCATGACGGACAGCGGCTGGTTCCTCCGCGACATGGCGGTGGAGCAGCTCGCGGTCCCCTATAGCGGGACGTGGGAGGAGGGGCTCAAGCGAGACGAGCACCTCGGCTTCGGCTTCTTTCCCGCCACCTCCCTGCGCTCCTCGATCAAGGACCTGAGCAAGTATCTCCTCACCTTCATGCGCTTCGGCCTGACCCCCGAGGGCCAGCGGGTGCTCCCCGAGGCGCGGGCGCGGGCGATGCGCGAGCCGCAGGTGCCGCG
>Ga0154020_10003154_pt1 | contig 19960 bp, 15 predicted proteins | sample Klosneuvirus_201_FD_109709 | JGI IMG/M metagenome (GOLD analysis project Ga0154020, IMG submission 109709) | Active sludge microbial communities from wastewater, Klosterneuburg, Austria - Klosneuvirus_20160825_MG | ecosystem: Engineered > WWTP > Aerobic digester > Activated sludge | place... | reverse complement strand
GAACCAGAACCAGAACCAGAACCAGAACCAGAACCAGAACCAGAACCAGAACCAGAACCAGAACCAGAACCAGAACCAGAACCAGAACCAGAACCAGAACCAGAACCAGAACCAGAACCAGAATGAACCTCTCATTTTTATTGCTGTGGGAGGTGGTTTTGATGTCAATTTGATTCCATCAGAAGTAAGAGTAATATCACTAATAAGAGTCAGTGATTCTAATGGGCGTATTTTCTTAGATAGACCAATTCTTGATCCGAATTTATCGCCGCTAGATGAATTTTTAAATCGATATAAAAAGAGAATAAGTGGTTTTCAAAAGAAAGCCTGGGAAGAATATTTAATTCCTGAGGGATTACGAGACCCATCTCCCATAGAGAAGCAAATTTTAATTAATCATCCAAATGAAATTGGTGGAGTTTTGACTTTACTCCCACACAATTTAGAAAATTCAATTGGATTTCACTTTTTTATAAAGCGAAGGTTATTGTGGGGGATAGATTTTTTTGAACTGAGAGATGATTTGCTTTCTGATGGACAGATTGAAAGTGTTTTAGAATTTATTCCAAAGAATAAAATTCTATTAGCAAGGAGAGATTTAGGAAAAATAAATAATCCATTTCTAAAAGATCTTGAGAGTCAAGTTGCTGTAATTGATTATGATAGAGAGTTATTGGATTATAAAAGTGGAGAGTTTTCTTATGTCTCTCAAGGCCAATTAATCCAACAAAATAAAATCCACCAAAATTCTAATCAAATGCCTATTAGAATTCTATCTGTTCATTATTTTAGGGAGGGAGAAAATTTTTCTAATCTATTAAAAAAAATGGAAAGTTATGAGGCAAAGGGATTCCACATAAAAATGGCAGTTGAAGTTGTTAATTTCACAGAACTCCAAGAAGGAATTTTGTGGCAAAATATAAATCCAACTCAAAGAAGTTTTTTACCTCGTTCCAAAAATGGACGATGGCAGTGGTATCGATTATGGTCATTCTCGACTCAGTTGATTAACTTTTTTCGAGAGGGTGAGGGTTCTGCACCTGATCAACCGAGTTTGTATCAATGGATACAAAGAAAAAATTGTGGAACTTCGTTTGCGGGGTTACTTGGCTCACCAGTGGTGCACAGCTTTACTCCACATTATCAAGGATTATTTTTTGAAAAATGGAAGATAAGTGTTTTACCAATTAAAATAGAAATTGAAGAATACTCTTTGGCGCTAAAGTTATTAATGGAATTAGGATTAGTTGCTGCGGCGGTTACGTCACCATTGAAACTAGTGGCATTTGAAAACTGCAAGCAATCCACAGAAGTGGCAAAATTCTATAAATCCGTAAACACTTTGGTTAAAATTAATGATGGTGAATGGTTAGGGCATAATACTGATGATCAAGGATTAATGAAATTAAGAGATGAGGCCCTTAGGATTTTTTTCTTGCTTCAAAATCAATCTAATTTGAAGAATGAATCGAATCTTGAAAATAAAACAAAAATTAATGAAAAATTGTTTTCAAAAAATTCACTGGCTGTTTGGGGAGGAGGTGGCACTCTTCCACTTTTGAGAAAAATATTTTCTGAAGCAGAGTTTTTTTCAGTACAAACAGGCCAAAGCCGAGAAAATAAAGATTTGTCGAAGTGGTACCCTGAGATTGTGATTTGGGCTGGCGGACGCTTGATTGAGGCGGGTGCTAAAACACCACCACTTCATTGGAGCCCCAACTTAGTTGTTGATCTTAACTATCGGGAAGATTCGGGTGGGCGGGAATTGGCGCTAAGAACTGGAGCAAAATATTTATCTGGCGAAACAATGTTTTATGCCCAAGGTAACGCACAACAAATATTTTGGGAAGAACACTTTTTATTAAAGTAGTTAAATTTATTTGGAAATAATTTGATTCATACAATAAGTATTTAAAATATAAAATATTATTTAAAATTAAGTAACTTTAGAGCAATGGATTAATAAAAGGTTTAATTTTTTAGTTTTAGTTCAATGAAAGGTTTTAAATTTGAGAACATCAAACCCTGCATTGTCAGATAAAGTATTTCAAGATCAAGTTGGGAATAGTGGTCCGAGGATGACCATTCAAGGTGCTGTTAATAAAAGCCTCATGATGATTTGTTTAGTTATCGGAGCTGCATATTTCTCGTGGCAAAGTGCCTATCCGGGAGGTTGGACTAATTCCTCTCTTCCAGAAATTCCATCGTGGTATTTACCTGTGATTATAATCGCGTTTATTATTGCACTAGTTATTATTTTTAAAAAAACTTGGGCACCAGTTTTAGCACCTGTTTACGCTCTGCTTGAGGGTTCAAGCTTAGGTGCGCTTTCTGCTATTTTTGAAACCAGATATCCTGGAATTGTATTACAGGCCGTACTTTGTACGTTTGGAACTTTTTTTGCCCTTTTAATGGTTTATAAATCTGGTTTAATTAAGGTGACAGAAAATTTTAAATTAGGCCTTATCGCTGCAACAGGTGGAATTGCAATAGTTTATGTTATTGATATGGTGATCTCCTTTTTTGGAATGAATGTGCCGTTAATTCATGAAAATGGCCCGCTAGGAATTGGTGTTTCAATTTTTATCACAATCGTCGCAGCTCTTAATTTAGTTTTGGATTTTGATTTTATTGAAAAAGGCGCAGAATCAGGTGCTCCAAAGTTTATGGAGTGGTATTCGGCATTTGGTTTATTGGTAACTTTGATTTGGCTCTATTTAGAAATTCTTAGATTATTAAGTAAGGGTAGAAAAAGATAGAAGTCTAGATAGACTCTGCTGAAGAGGCCAACATTGTCTGGTTCTAAATAGGCTCTTTTCATCCGAATCACTGAAGAAATTCTAAAATCATTTGAATTTTAAGGTTTGTACTCGAACTGATCGATTAATCTTTATTAAGGCTCGAAAAAATGGCTTCTTTGAGAGCCTGAATAGATTTAACATTTTTATTTTCTACTCGGATTAAGAGACAAATTTCATCGTTATAAACAGGACTATTTAGAATCTTTTTAAGTTTTTTTCCTTTTGAAAGAAGAGCCACTCGAGATGGAAGAATACCGATTCCACAACCATTACTGACGAGATCGGTAATCACTTCCAAATTATTCGATTCAATTGTACGTCCAATGTTTATTTTATTTTTCTTTAATTGCTTAAGCAGATGTTGTGTTTGAGCGAGAGCTGTATCACAAATTAAAATTGCTGATCCAGCATGAATATCTAAATTGGGTCGATCTTCTCCATTGGACCAAAAAGTGACTTCATCATCACAAATTTTGCTTAGTACCAAATCAGGATGTTTGATTGGATTTACAGTTATTCCTATGTCTATTGTTGAACTAATGACTTCTTCAGCTATACGGCGAGATAAGTCATGTTTTAATTTAATTTCGATTTTTGGATATTTCTCCATAAATTTGGGTAAGAAGTTGGAGAGCGTATAGAGAGCAACGGAAGGGTGGCAACCAATAGTATAAGTTCCTTGAACCTCCAAAACAGAGGCTAATGCTTGTGTTCGCACATGATCCCAGGTCTGTAATAAATGTCTTGCATGAGTGATCAATTGCTTTCCTGCTTGTGTAAATACAACTCCTTTTTTATTGCGACTTAAAATTTTAGTTCCAATGGCATCTTCTAGCCTTTGAACAGAAAGTGTAAGGGAAGGTTGGCTTATACCTAAACGTTCAGACGCTCTTGATAAATTTAATGTATTGGCCACTTCGATAATATAGATAATGTCGGTGGGAGAAGGTAGCATACTTATCCTTTATTATTTGAAATTGAGAGACATTCGAGTATTATTTTTTTAATCAAAATGAGCAGCACCTGTGCCAACAACGATTTCATTCATTTTTACAGTATAGTGAATAGGACAGGCTTTACTTAGCATGGCACTTACACCACAAAAGCGAGTCATTGAAAGCTCTACGGCTTGAAGGGCTTGAGACTCTGGAAAATCTCCTTTAAGATTAAACTCCATATCTATTTGTGTCCATACGATGGGGTGACCGGATTCGGATGAAGTGGCTGTTGCTGAGATTTCGCATTGAGTGACCGGAAGCTTAAATTTCGATGTTAATAAGCTAATTACATCCATTCCAGAGCAACCGCAAAGTCCTGTTAAAACGAGTTCTTTAGGAGTCATTCCTAGTTCTTGCTTATTGAGATCTTTCTTTGCATCCATCATGACTCTGTGTCCGCGAGATTCGCCTTGATAACTTAATTTTGAAACCCATTGGATGCTTGATGTTGATGTGGCCATAGAAACCTCCTTTACTTTGATCTTGTCATTGAAAACATTTAATAATGACAGGTGTATTTAAGCTGCGTTATTTATTATTCTAAATACTTTTCTCGTAAATAATTTTTAAAATAAACAGGATTTAGGTTTTCTCCTGTAGCTTTAAAAATAAGTTCTTGGGAAGTATATAAACTTCCTTGAGACCATACTTTGTTTCTAAGCCAGTTTTTGATAAAGGTTAAATTACCTTGGCTTAAATTCTCATTGAAGTTGGTATCTTCTTTTTTAATTGTTGAAAACAATTGTGACGCGAAAATAGCTCCAAGTGAATAGCTGGGAAAGTAACCAAACGCACCAGATGGCCAATGAATATCTTGCATACATCCATTTTTGAAATCATTTTTGGTTGAAAGACCTAAGTATTCTTGCATTTTTAAATCCCAAACCTCTGGAAGATCTTTCGCCTCAAGTTTACCTAAGATCAAATCTCGTTCAATTTCAAATCTTAAAATGATATGCATTGGATAAGTGACCTCATCAGCATTGACCCTGATCAATGATTTTTTAACTTGATGGAGTCGATCAAAAATAATTTGTGAAAGAGGGATAGAGCTATCTTTATTTTTAAATAAATTATTTTTAATTATTGGAAACATAAATTTAAAAAAATGTTTGTTTCTTCCAATACAATTTTCAAAAAAAAGACTTTGGCTTTCATGGATGTCCATACCTCTTGCCATTCCTACAGGTTGATGGGTCCATCTTTCGGGAAGATTTTGTTCATAGAGAGCATGGCCAGTTTCGTGAATGACTCCCATTAAGCTTTCAATAAAATCGGTTTGACTATATCTTGTAGTGATTCGCACATCATGTGGAGTTCCACCGCAAAAAGGGTGATGACTCGTATCTAGTCGACCTTTAGTAAAATCAAACCCTAGGGATGTCATTAATGAAAGACCAAGATTTTTTTGTGAATCAATAGACGCGGAGAGATGCTCTTTTGATGAGTCCAACAACGTTCTATCCGTTTTCATTTGAAAATCGAGAATTTCTTGAGTTAATTCAGGTAAAAATAATTTAACTTGATTAAATATTTCTGAAATTTGATTTGATGAGATACCAGGAGAGAACTGATCTAATAAACAGTCATATCCAGATGGTTCTGAGGATTTTGATCTTTGAGCAACCTCTTCCCTTGATAAATGAACAATTTTTTCAAATAAGGGAAGAAAACTTTTCCAATTGTTATCATCTCTCATCACCTTCCAATTTTGTTGACATTCAGAAGTAGCGATTGATTGAGCTTCAATCAGATCCTTTTCAACAGAATTAGCTCGTAAAATAAGTTTTTTAATTTCCCTTAGGTTGGCAAGCTCCCAGGGATCGAGAGCGATATTCTTGCATTCTAAATTTAAGACAAGTTCATAAAGCTTGGGATTAGTAAGTATTTCGTGTTTGATAATTTTTAATTCAGATTGTGCAGCGGCTCTGGCTTCACCTGATTGAGAAGGCATCACGACTGCTTCATCCCAGTCTAATATGGCAGTAGCATGATCGAGAGCACTAATTCGAGCAAATGATTTTTCAAGTTGATTCATTGTAATATTCATTCGTCAGACTATAAGATCAAAAACCGTAAGCCTCAAGTAATTTTGTCGGAGATTGTAGGGATGATTTACCATCAAATAGAAAGTCAAAGTTAATTCTTGAAATTGGTCGCTCATTGATCACTTGGTGTTGTAGAAACGTGATCCCCCAGCAGTTTCCTGGAGGTCTAAGAATAACGGCAAACGTTAGCTGTTTGACTCTCGAACCCGCAATTTTCGCTGAAGTATCATTTCCATCATAAATTAATCGACCTGCAAAATTGATATACTTAGCAGTGGTACCAATTTGTAAAAGGTAGTCTTCAGCTCTCCCTTTTATATCAAATATACCCTCACTATTTGGAGTATATTTTCTTGAAAGTCCCACTTTTATATAATTTCCATCATCATCGTTAACGGTCATATGCGACGATGTATCACTTAATTTTTGGTAAGGGAAAAAATTAATTTTAGTATAAGTATTAAAATGTGAAAGCCTGATATTTAGTATGCTTTCTATATCAGACCAAGGTTGGCGTGAACCACTTTGTTGAGATTCATATACATCGTAAGTTTGGCTTAGCCGCCAGGTCAGGAGTCGATCGTAGCTGGGAACTTTATTGAGACCCCAAGTTTTTTGAGTAATTTTATTTGTAACTCTATAAGTAATTAAATTTCTATCATAAAGTCGATCATCATAATCAAACTGAATTCCATTAGCAGAATCACCTTCTAAGTCTGAATTTGAGATGGCATCACGAGAAGAAAAGGGTATTTCATTTGATTTGTTGTAGCCCAAAAAAGGATGACCGGGCTGTTCAAGCCAAGGAACTGAAGTTGAAATGATTTCTGGTTGAATCTCATGTTTATAACGATCTGAATAGGGATCGTTTAAATCACCAAAAATTTTACTGAATGAGGTTTGAAGAGTTAGTTCAGTCCTTAAAAATCGTCTACTTAAATTGGAAACATTTTCAATTCCAAAATTATAATGCGATTCCCGATATGAAACTTTGGGTACTAAATTAAAATAATCACCTAATTGGGTTGGTCGTGTAATGCTTGGTTCAATGATCAATCGTTGTCCCGACCTTATTAAGTCGGTACCCGAATCAAACTTGCCATCTCGCAATGGTTTACAATTAGGATCAAGATCCCAATCAGAAGTGCTATTTGAGCAAGTATTCGTTACTTGTCTAACCGTTTTCTTTTCAGGTGAAGTTCCAACTGTGATATCGTCATAAGAAAAATCATTGCGAGCAAAGTTTGTATAACGTAAATCATAATTATATAAAATACCAGTATCTCCCAGAGGTTGACGGGTCGATGAAAAATCAATTTCTGGTAAGCGATGAACGCTATCTTGATTATTTCCCATCGGATGACCTCTTATAAAGTTATTATAGTAGGATGTATCAATACTGAAATGATGTGCATAATCATTTTTGGTTAATGAGACTCTCGATTCTGTTGCAGGATCAGCTTTATTTAAGGTTTCAAATGGAAAGTCATTTGAATATTGTAGGTCACTAGCATTATTAATATCTGCTCTTTGTATCCATTGATTGGGTAGTTCCCAATAATGTTTGTAATGTAGAAACCAACGGTTGACACCTGAAGACTCTGATAGGAACTGCTTGTATCGATTGGAATGTCCAAAAATATTATCACGAATAAAACCAGAGTCGAGTTCGCCAGAACTATTTTCATCTAAAATATACCGATAATTAACAAGTGCTTTTTTACCCCGTGAAGAATAGGTCTGTAGTGTCATGGTTGCATCTTGACTCCTCGATATGGCCCAAAAAAATGGTTGTGAATAACTGAATTCTCCCTTGAAGTCGTCAAAGAGATTTTTACCCTTTGCCAAATTTTCTAGTTTAATTCTTCCATCACCATAAAACTCTATACTTGGAGCCAAGAGTCCAGTTTGACGTTCACTTTTCAATGGAACAATTAAATAAGGTAACCACAGAACTGGAACTGTTCCAAAATGAATAAAAGTATTTTTAATTATGGCATATCCACCTATTTGTGCTTCGATAGTTTGTCCATTAAAACTCCAGGCAGCAGGACAAGTTGTGCAAGAGGTAAATTGACTTTGGTAAGCGATATAATCATCTTCTCCTTTTTTTTCAATAACATCTCCTTCAAAAAGAACTTGTCCAGACTTAATAAAACCTGAGTAGATAGTGCCTACATTTGTTTCATAATTCATAACAATTTTGCTTCCACCAATTGTTGCTTTAGAGGTAACAAACAGGACTTGTCCTTCGGCTTCAAAGGTTTTGTTATCTTGGTTGATAAGTGCTTTTTGTGCGGAGAGATGCTGACCTTTAAAAATTATTTGCACATTTCCAGTAAGTACTAGTGAGTGATTTTTTAAATCTCTCTCTCCAGAATTAGCTTGTATTGACATTCCATCAAAGGTTCCTTGGGCCATAAGAATTGATATTTTTAGAGTTAAAAAAATCAATAGAAGGACAATGAACCTGAGTAAAATCAAAAAAATTCTCCTATGTCATTTAATAAAAAGCATTTAAAAAGCTGATTGTGATTAAGCTTATAGATTTAAAATGAAAGTTTCAAGACTTCTTGTTTTTTCATAAATTTATTGAAAAATTACTGACCAATCTAGTCAATTATCAAAGATTAATCGAGTAGAAATTAGGATCATCACAAATGAATTCAAACTAAAAATTGATTTAGGAATTTGTCTTTATAGAGTTCGAAAGATAAAAGTACCAGTGAATAAGTGATTATTGCGTTTTTTTAAATTAAATGCGAGATAATAGGGCCCTGCACAAAATAACTCGAACATCATTGCATTAATTGATTTATACTACCTTAATTACTCTCGATTGGATTGTTGAGAGCTATAAGTAATCAGGAAGAACTCTTCCGCCTGCCCTCATTTCAGCAACATCAGCCTCTAGCTTGAGATGCCACTGAGTGAATTTTTGAAATCCTTCAGCGCCTAGCGTCTGTATTAATTCTTCTTGATATTCTGCTAAGATACGTTGATTCAATTCTTGAGTGTTTTCACCACTTGTGTTTTCTTGTGGTTGTTGATTGTTCCGATTTATTTGTGCCTCCATAGTGTTTCTAGATTCAATGACTCTATCATATACGGCAAGGGGTAAACCTAGTTTATCAACAATAAATTCTTCAGTTTTCTTCTTTATAAACTCAGCCGAAGTAAAATCTTCATTACTTAAATCAGTTTCAGTATAATTTTCAACTGGGATATCGTAGGGTTCAATTTGAACCTCTGAAAAATTTGAATTAGTATCATTTGGTGAAGCTATAGTCCTGCTAGTTGAATTTGATAAAAAATTAATTTGATGAGTATTAAGATAGTTTTTAGGGTCTTTATTTTGACCTTGGCTCGTTTTTTCAGATTCATATTTTTTATATTTAACAATTTGTGTTTTTGTTAAAACTTTATGTTGATAATGAAGACAACTAACAAATATTATTAAACCAAAAAAAAGTGAAATAAATAAATCTGAAAGATGTAGAGTTTTCATGTTTTCTCCTTAATTAATAAATTAAGAACTTATCAATATTCAATAAACGTCTACACCATGAGTTAAATCAAAACATAATATTTGATCTATCTTTATAATATCATAGACCGATTTTTTTAAAATCATTTCAAATTGGTAAGGATTAAATTTAATTTAACATTTAATTATTCAGTAATATTAGATAGTTAGAAATTTGTTAAATGTATCAATTTGAGAGAAAACAATTGGCTATTAAGTGACTAAACTAACTCAAATCTAACTTTGAGATATATTATCAGATTAAGAAGAGAGGTAACGGATCTTAAATAAAATTCTATTCTGAGAATTAAATTTTAAATACGGCATAAAAATTGCTTGAGTCAAATGCGTTTGATAACAAAATCTTGTATAGCATTTTTATTTAAGTTGGGACACTTGTGGCTTTTTTTTGCCGCTCCAATAACAAAAAATGTCTAAAAAAGAGCACTTAACCGTAATAAAAGTAATGTTTTTGATGAATTTTTTTTATCGCTATAACTAAAATTGTGAGGAAAGATGAGACGAGTGTTATTACACATTTTAGAAACTCTTGTCTTAACTTTTACTATTTCATCATGTGAATCTAAATTTTATGAATCCTCACCAGAAGTTGTGAAAAGCTCAGGTTATTCCATCGATGAAAGATTAGTTCAAAAAGCCAAAATAGATACAAATATTGATGAAATTCAAAATGATATTTTAAAGCTCAAAGATTTATTTGATTCTATTATAAAAATTCAATCACCACGAGATGAAATTTCAGTGCCGACACCTCTAAATTTTATATTAGAAGTAAACAAAGAGATGAAGTCACAGATACCAGAAAACAATGAGGGTCATTTAATAAGACATAGCCATTTTTTACTTAGCAATAGTGATTTGACAGATCAATGTAGAAAAATTGAAATCCGTCTCGAGTCATTAATAATTACTAACCAATCAGGTATCGAAAATACAACTCCAGGACATAGAATTAATTATTTAATTAAGACGTGTAATTCGTTAGGACAATATTTAAATTTCATAACGGTCGAAATAAATACATATGAAGTTGAAATTAAATTTAATAACGAAACTTTAAATTTTATTTACAATACGTCTCAACGTGAAGTTTTTTCCAAAACCACAAGTTGCAAAATATTGAAAAATAATAAAATGAATATTGATACAATACGCTGTGAAAATGCCATAATATATTTGAATAAAAGAGAATATATAGATGCAAAATCAATCTTTTTTTACACGAAAGGTGAAGTGCAGATTGAAATACATTCTGATGTATATGAGGAAAAGATTAAAAAAACTAGTTTTAATATTCAAAAATTAACAAATGGAAAAATAACAGAGATTTAAACTCATCATCTTTGTGTGGAACGAATTTATTGGAGTCAATATTTTACACCAAATATCCATTGAACTTACAAGTTATGAAATTTGAATATAAGTTTGTTTATTTTAAATATTTGGAGATTGTTCTATGTCATTTAAATTTAAAATTAAATATATTTTAAATTTCAATAGTATCTTAATATTGATTTTAATTTTTTCTGGGTGCAAGAAAAATAATCAACCTAAAGAAGATTCTATTGTTAAAGCATATCGATTAATTGATCAACAAAGAACGAATGAAGCTATTGATTTACTGGAAAGTGATTTAAAAACTGATCCCAATAATAATGAAATGAAATTTGTACTTGCCTCAGCTTATGCACATAAAGCAGGAATTAAAATCCAAAAATTAGTTCCGATAATAACTCAATTAGAAAAATTTCGTGGTTTTAAGAATAAGAAAGCGAATGTAAAAAAAGAATTTGATTATAATCAATTGGATCAAAATAAAAAAAATATTGTAAATAAAGAAAATAGTATCTCAAGCTCAACTCAAATTAATTCTTCTGGTGAAAAACAAATAAATAAATTAGCCATAACGGCTTCTAATTTTTTTGGTAGAATGTCTTCAATACTGGAAACTTATGCTGCAATACCATCAGTAAGTACTTATCAAGTTGAATTTATTAAGCATGCAATAAGCCTTATTAATTCGATTGGTACACAAGTTAATCAAGAGCAGGCCCTTTACAGAGCCCTCTTAGAGGTCATACTTTTTAAATATTTAATGGATGAAATTGTAACTGATGAGACTATTGATACATCAATAATAGAAAATCAACGATGTATTATTAACCAAGATAAATTGAATGAAAGTATAACTCTTTTAGGGAATTTAGTTATTGATATTAATAAAGATATGGCATTAGCAAATCCAAAACATGCTGAGCATTTAGTAAAAATGAATAAAGATATAAATCAGCAGATAACTCAATTTCCGACATCTCTCAATTCTATGGATAATGCTTCTGCATCAATAATGAAGCGTATGGCTATTGAAAATGGTCTTGGAAAGTTGATTAAATGCACAGAAATTTAAGTTTATTTATTTTGTTGTTTTTGTTAAGAACGGAAGTTTTTGCTGACTTAGCATTTAGTAGAAATGCTAGGACTTTTGAAACGCAACACTCTTCTTTAGTTGTAAAAGGCATAGCACACTCATGTTTAACTACTACTTTAATTCCAGACGGACTTCCATGCAACCCCGCTATGACACCTCTAAATAAAAAGCCAAGTTTGGGTGCAGAGGCTTTACTCTCTAATGGATTTTCTACTTTGAAAAATGTGAAATCTCTAGTTAATGGTAAAATTAACGATGAAATGATTGAAACTCTTTTTTCTGAAGGTCAAATAATGCAAATTGAGTCCAATATCGATATTAATTTTTTATCTAAATATTTAAATGCTCAGTTTTCTCCTCTGTCCATTAAAGGGTTTTCAGTCGTTCGAAATGAGGCCAATCCTGATATTGATCTTTATGCTATTGAAGAAGATGGTTTTACTTTTCAAACTGGGTATGAATTTTTTGATGATTTTTTTGCTGGAGTACAAATAAGAGCTTCAAGACGAAAGTTTATTCGACAACGTTTTAAACTTGTGGCTTTAGGAACGCAAGAAGGTAAAGATTTACTTAAACCAAAATTGCAAAATGCAGTCTATTTTGAACCCGGAGTGACTTGGTTTTTCGGAGATGAATGGAAACCTCGAGTGTCCTTTTTTCTTGCTAATGTGGGCAATCTTTCTGAAAAATATGAGGAATTGAATACTCCTGTCGAAGGTCAATTTGGTTTTGGCTTTGCTCCACCTATGCCATGGGGAGATTTAGAATTAAGTCTGGAATATAGGTCTATGAATTATGAAGAAAAAGATTTTCAAAAACTAAGATTTGGCTCGATTTATAAATTTGGTTCTATGTATTTAACAGGTGGACTTGATGTCAATGGAGTTTCTGGTGGTGTTTTTTATTATCTCGATAAAATTAATGCAGGAGTTATATATTCAACAACAAAATATATAAATGAAAATGAAAACTATTTTACACAAACTGTTTATTTACAACTTGGCTGGCAGATTTAGTTCTGCATTAGCCATAATTTTTTTAATGTCTTTGTCAAGGCCATCGTTCGCGGTTAGCGAAGTGAAGGTTCCCAATGAATCTGTGATTCGTTGGGAGCAATACGTAAATGAAATGGAACGACAAGAGCATGAAGACTATCGTAATGGGATGTCTTATATCATAAGTGGATCCATAGCTTTAGCGGGAGGTCTATGGGGGGATAGCATTACAAATGATTATATTGAAAAAGGGATTTATACTATTTTTCAAACTATTGGAATTGCCTCAGTTGGTTATGGGGCTTATGTGTGGAAAATTGGAAGTGAAGATCGTAATTTTTATAAAACAGTTGAGAGCTCAAAGCTAACTATTGATCAGAAAACGTTACTTTTAAGAAGTTACAATTTTCAAAAAAAGCAAACAGAAAAAAATGAAAAATTTATTAAAGCCATCACGCATGGGCTTATTGCTGGACTTAATTTTTATAGTGCTTCACGCCAAAAAAATGATAGTGTGAAAAATGGATTAGCCTTCATAGGTGGAGTAAATTTATTGGCATCATTTTCATTTATGTTTGAGTTTTAAGAATGATCAAGACACTTGGGAGGGGTAATCCCATCGAGACTGATTTGATATTCAATTTTAATCATGGAAAAATATAACTCGTAGGAATTTCACTTCCCATATTAATGGGCTTAGCTCTTTAAAACTAAATGTAAATGAGTTTTTCCTAATCCAATGAGTAAAAAAGGTTTATCAGCAAAAGTATTTGTATCAACTATTAGTTTATCGTCAGCTACTTTTGCTCGGTTGAAGGTTACGGCTCCACTTGATATATGCCTTCTTGCTTCACTTTTACTTGAACAAAGTTGAGATTTTACAAGTAAATCTAAAATGGAAATAGAAGATTCAAATTGAGATGAGGGAACTTCTTTAGCTAAAGCTTTAAGTGCGGCGCTGGAAAGTTGATTGAGTGAAGCAGGGTCCTTGGAGAAGAGGACAAGCGAAGCTTTCTCTGCGGCTTCACATTGCTCTTCATCATGAACCAATGTAGTCACAGTTTTTGCTAATAGTTTTTGAGCTTCTCTTTTTTCTGGTTCTTTTTCTATCCAGGTTTTGGCTTGTTCAATTGTTTTTGAATCCAGGAGTGTCAGTGCATAGAGCAATTTAATAACCTCAGAGTCTTCTCGTTGTAAAAAATATTGATATAACTGATAGGGAGAAGTCATTTCGGGATCCAAATAAATTGCTCCAGATTCAGTTTTTCCTAATTTGTTTCCAGAAGCATCAGTAAGCAGTGGAGAACTCATTGCATGAACTTCAGCACCATGTTTGCGGCGGATAAGTTCAGTTCCAGTTGTGATATTGCCCCATTGATCACTACCACCCATTTGTATCCGACAACCGATACTTTCATATAAGTGGAGAAAATCATATCCCTGCATTAACATATAACCAAATTCTGCATAGGAAATTCCAGTTTCCATTCTTAATTTAACGCTATCTTTGGCAATCATGTAGTTAATGGTTAGGTGCTTGCCGACATCTCTTAAAAATTCAACAAAGTTAAGTTTTGTAAACCAATCTAAATTATTTACGATAATGGGTTGAAGCGGACCAGAAGTTGGATCCATAAACTTTTCAATTTGTTTTTTAATACGAACAGTATTTGTTTGTGCGGTTTCTGCAGCGAGTAAGGAGCGCTCGGCCTTTTTCCCAGAGGGATCACCTACGAGTCCCGTAGCGCCCCCCAAAAGGATTACAGGTTGAAGTCCAAATATCTGAGCTCTGCGAAGAAGTAAAATGGCGAGGAGATTTCCTATTTGTAAACTAGCTCCAGAGGGATCAAAACCAATGTAAACACGAGGTGTTTCACCTTTTTCTTTGGCTTGTATAAGGTATTGTTCAACATTGGGGGTAAAGTTGTGGATAAGTCCGCGCTGATTAAGATATTCGAAAAAATGCATACAATTAACTCCTGGCTTAAATGCGAGTTCGATGATAAATATTTGTTTTAAAGTGCTAATTTTAAAAAAACTTTTCCATAACTTTAAAAATTGACTGCGACGTACCGCAGAGGAAAGACCTCGTCAAATTTGTTTAGTTATTCCTCACGCTTATTTAAATATTCTTCGCTAAAATCAAAATTTAACATCGAAATAGTGTCTTAAGTGTTGCATAGGAATTTCTAGTTTGCATCTGAAAAAAAGTTCCATTTGGTGTGTGCACACTCACACGTTACCAATGATACGTTCTAGTTTACGTTTGGAGAAGAGAAAGAACAAGCCTACTACTCCTCCAAGAACAGCAAAAAGCAGAAAGAAGGATTCATTTGAAAGTGAAGAGTAAAGTGTTCCTAATCGTCCTGCCAGATAATTTCCGATAAAAGATGAAAGGAACCACATTCCCATCATCATAGACATAAAGCGTGGTGGTGAAACTTTTGTAACGAGTGATAGCCCAATGGGTGAGAGGTAAAGTTCACCCATTGTGAAAATCCAAGTTGTAAGTACTAACCAATTTAAATTTGAAATAGATGGATTTGGTGTGATTACTCGAGATGCTAATGAAAGTACAAGAAAGGCTCCTCCAGCCAAAAAACTTCCGACAGCCATTTTTTGAATAGAACTCGATTTTTTATTTCCTTTCCTAGCCATGGCTTCCCATAGACCTGCCAATATTGGAGCAAAAATAAAAATAAAAAGTGGATTTAAGGATTGATAATTAGTAGACCTTAAACCAAGAGTTGCCCAATCTGCTTTTTCATCTGCCCATAGCTGTAAAGTATTTCCCTGTTGCTCAAAAATTGCCCAAAAAGCAATGGTTCCAATGCAAAGAATTACGAGTGCTGCAACTTTTTCTCGATCCAATTTATCGGAGATCATTTTTATTGAGTAAGCCACGGCGGCTAAAATTCCCAGAATAATTATAATTTTAAAAGAATTTGGTAGCATTAATAGCCCCATAAATCCAATCATGGCTCCGAAAAAACTAAGGCTCGTATAAAGTAGAGTTTTGCCTCTCTTTTCGAGAGGAGCCAAATGTTCAGTTGACTCAGGTGGTAGGTGATGTCTGCCAATATGATAAACAATCATACCAAGTAGCATGCCTATTCCAGCAAAAGTGAAACCCATATGCCAAGCATCACCGGGTTGATTTTTACCTAGCATTTCACAAATCCAATGCGCGAGATTATCACAAAGAAAGGGAGAGAAAAAAGCTCCTAAATTTATTCCCATATAAAATATAGTGAAAGCTCCATCACGACGAGGATCATCATCTGGATAAAGGCCACCGACTTGAGTTGAGATATTTGGTTTGAAAGCACCATTACCTAAAATTAAAAAGAAGAGTGCAAATAAAAACTGACTTTCAAAGGCCATAAGAAAGTGACCTATGGCCATCAATAAGCCTCCAATGTAGACGGATTTCCGCTTGCCCCAAACTTTGTCGGCTAAAATGCCACCGAAAAAAGGAGAAAGATAAACAAATCCTGTGTATAATCCGTAGAGTTCAGATGAAAAGGGTTGAATTTCAAGAGGGCCAAAACCCATTTCAAGCAAACTCTTAAAAGTTTGGAATCCAGTGACTTTAGCCGCACGTTCAGGGTCAACGAGAAGATACTTTGTTAGATAAAGAACAAGAAGAGCTCTCATACCGTAATAAGACATTCGCTCCCACATTTCAGAGAAAAAGAGAATATAAAGTCCTTTTGGGTGCCCAAAAAGAGTTTTAGATTTTGTGCCCAATGTTATTGACGATGCTGCATTTGCCATATCTGAAGCCCCTCTTCGAGTGGGTTTGAAAAACATCCATTTTCTTCGTTACTACGCCAAACTTCATTTCGACGTACAAGTAAAACAAGTACGGCTTAATTTGATTTGAGCTTTAGCCCCCTCGAATCTAGACTTTGTTCAAACACGCTATTAAATCGTTAATTAAAAGTGAGTTTGATGGACTTATAGACATCGAACTCGCAAAGATTGATTGTGCCAAATTGATTTAGGTCTGCTTTTTGGCTACAAACAACAAAGCGATTCCCTTATAGATTTTTTTTTAAAGTAAAACAAATATTTATCCACTGGCGGACCGCACTGAATTAAAAATTTTTAAGGCTTTATGCATGAAGTATCAAAATCATCATACCTTCGAGCTAGGTTTTCTATTGTTACTTTAAAAGGGTTGAATATTTCATTACAATTAAATTGACCGCTAACCTTAACCCCCGATGTGACTTCTTTTAAGTAGGTTTGCCAATCAAAAAAGGAAAGGGTAAGGCTCTAATGAGTCTGGTCGGGGTTCCATGGCTAATCATTTAACTAATGTTGAAATTACCTCTAATAATCTGGTGTTTAATATTGACTGTTGACCCATGAAACAAAAAAGAATTCAATCCTTCTGGCATAGATTATTGTAATAATAATTCATAATATGGGGTGATTGAAGATCACCTTCAACTAACAGGAAAAATAACTAGCCAGGATATAATTTTGTAATCATGGCTAGTTATTCTGAAAATGGGTGGATGCAATGATTATAAAGACGAATATATTTTCTGACTTTAAAAGTGTCATATCAGCCAATGTTATTGTTGCTGCACTAGGATATTTTGTCGATATTTATGATTTATTACTTTTTGGAATAGTGAGGGTCGCAAGTCTCAAAGATATTGGGGTCAGTGATGAAATGTTATTAGAAAAGGGAATGCTATTAATCAATTCTCAAATGTTTGGAATGTTAGTTGGAGGATTATTCTGGGGGATTTTGGGAGATAAAAAAGGTCGATTATCAGTTTTATTTGGATCCATTTTACTTTATTCAATTGCAAATATTGCCAATGCCTTTGTTTCCACTGTTGAACTTTATGCTATTTTAAGATTTGTTGCGGGACTTGGGTTAGCGGGTGAGTTAGGAGCTGCCATAACTTTGGTGGCCGAAACTTTGCCAAAAGAGAAAAGAGGTTTTGGCACGACCCTAGTGGCAAGCGTGGGAATACTAGGTGCCGTGGCTGCAGCACTGATCGGGGATTTATTTACATGGAAAACCTCTTATATAATAGGAGGTGTGATGGGATTAGCACTTCTCACTCTAAGAGTCAGTATGAGTGAATCAAATTTATTTAGCTCCGTTAAGGAGCATAAGCACATTAAAAAAGGGGATTTTTTAATGCTTTTTAGATCCAACAAAATATTTTTCAGATACTTGAGGTGTATTCTGATAGGAACACCGGTTTGGTATGTCGTTGGTATTTTAGTTACATTTTCGCCAGAAATTGCCAAGCAACTAGAAATAGTGGGGACTATTAGTGCGGGAAGTTCAATTATGTATTGTTATATGGGACTTTCTTTAGGCGATCTCTTTAGTGGTTTATTGAGCCAGTGGTTAAAAAGTAGAATTCGGGCGGTATGGTTTTTTTCTCTTTTTACTTTTATAATGTGTATCATTTATTTTTTCTCCAAGGGAATAAACTCGAATACTTTTTATTTAATTTGTTTTGGTTTAGGTATGGGAGCGGGGTACTGGGCTGTGTTTGTGACGACAGCCGCTGAACAATTTGGAACAAATTTGAGAGCTACAGTTACAACAACAGTACCAAATTTTGTAAGAGGATCTGTGGTTATATTAACGTTCCTGTTTCAATATTTTAAAGGTCTTTTGGCAACGAATGAAAAAGGATTGTTAATTTCGGCCGCACTTGTTGGTGTATTTACATTTACTCTCGCTTTTATTAGTTTACACAAAATGCAGGAGTCATTTAATCATAATTTAGATTTTTTTGAATAATGCCAAGTTTTCTCAGTTGTTTCAAATCAATACGTCAGATATTGAGAACTTTAAATCTAAATGCATATTATATTTGAATAGCGTATCAACAATAAATAAAAATTTTTTAAATCTGAATTTTAATTAAAGGCCTATCTAAAATTAAAGGGTGAATCTCTAGTTAGAATTTTAAATTTTGTTTGTAGGTTTTGATAGATATCCACAATTAAATTTAAAAAATTAAGACTAATTTGTGTGATGCCTCTTTTCATCATTCTGTTTTGAAACAAATTTGTTAATCAATTTTAACCTTAATCTGGATTAATTCGATACGTTTGTGTATTCAAATATTTTTTTGACTCCAGTTATCAAAATGAAAATAGTGAATATGAAATTCAAATTATGAGTTTAATTTGAGAATAAACATTGATAACAAAAGTAAATTCAATAAATTAATATTGTTTAAAGAAATCTTGTTCACTGTGGTGAAATCTTTACAGTATTTATCATGTTTCGTACCGTAATAGTGCGTATTAAAAAAGTAAGCATACGTTATTACTAAGATCTATAAAGTGGCATCAAGGATGCAATATAAAAAAATAGTAATTATTAATTAAATAATGAATATCAAAATTAAACAATAGGAGATGCATCATGAAATTACTAAAAAATATGAATCAACTTGGATTAACATTATTAATGTTGTTGATCAATAACAAAACGGCTCATGCCTTTAACCCCATAGAAATTGCGCAGTTTTCAACTACAAAATCCATAAAAATTGCTCAAAATTCACAAAATTTATATGATTCCTTTTCTCTTAGTGGATACCCAACTTGTGGTGTTGCTTCTGCATATTGGGAGTGGACTCAAACTACAAATTGGTGGAAAAACGCTAGTGGTAAAATTCCAATTTCTTATACTCCTACTATCAATTTTTCGTATGGAACATCAAGTGGAAGTGTCTATGACTCTGCTGGTGGACCAGTAGGAAATTCTTGGCCTTGGGATAATGGATTTGGAAATTGGTATGCAAGAAGTGATACTTTTTTAACTAACTGGACGGTAACTTCGAACTCCTATGTGTATCTCAATTTTCCAGCACCAAATATGTTTACAGCAAATACGACATCTCCTTATATTTTATCAGGAAAAGTAAGAGTAGCAATGGTATGTCCTTCAACGATACCACTTGCACTTCCAACTTCACCTACTTTTGTATCAAATGTAATTGATCATAATTTAGGTAGTTATACGAGTACTTAGAGTCAGTTCGGTGATGCGCCCCATCTTTCACTCTTAGTGCTTGCAAAAATGCTATAAATAAATGATGTTTATGTCGTGAAAAATTTCAACATTAACATCATTCAAAGGATCAG
>Ga0154020_10003153_pt1 | contig 19961 bp, 14 predicted proteins | sample Klosneuvirus_201_FD_109709 | JGI IMG/M metagenome (GOLD analysis project Ga0154020, IMG submission 109709) | Active sludge microbial communities from wastewater, Klosterneuburg, Austria - Klosneuvirus_20160825_MG | ecosystem: Engineered > WWTP > Aerobic digester > Activated sludge | place... | reverse complement strand
GACGGCGCACGAGCCGGCTCGCCACGTAGCCGAGCGACGGCTCGCGCGCCGTGACGGGATCGCCGTTCAGTACGCGTCCCAGGTCGCGCGACAGCTCGTCGGCCGACGCCGCCTCGCCATTGGCGCGGATGCGCGCCTCGATGGCGGGCAGCACCTTGTCCCAGGCGTTCTGCGCCTCGGCGGCGGCGATGAGCTCGTCCTCCAGGCCGCCGGCGGCCGGATCGAGCCGGTAGATCGCCAGCAGCATGTCGAGCGCCGCGCTGGGATCCTTGAGCTCCTGCGCGCGCACGCGGTGGCGCGCCCGCATCAGCTCGACCCGCTGTGCCAGGCCCTGGGCGCGATCGCCCAGCTCGGCATACAGCGCGTCCAGGGGACGCCACAGCCCGCGCGACGCCGCCAGCCGCTGCGCCTCGGCCAGCGCCGCGCCATCGCGCGGATCCAGCGCCAGCAGGCGGACCTGCTCGTGGAAGGCGCGCTCGGCGTCGTTGATGCGCGCGCTCGAGATGGCGGCGCGCGCCCGCAGCGCGGCGCGCCGGGTCTCCAGATCGTTCGCGGCCCGCGCCGACACGTCCATCAGCGCCAGCAGATCCTCGTGGCGTCCCGTGGTCCCGGCCAGCTCGGCCAGCGCCTCGGCGACGCCGGCGCGACTGACCGACGACAGCCCGATGGCCTGCAGCACCAGGAAGGCGCGGTTGGGATCGTTCAGCTTGTCCTTGTACAGCGTGGCCAGCTCGCGATGCAGCGCGGCGCGCGTGTCATCACTGGTCGCCTCGGCGGCCATGTCGAGGTAGATCGCGACCAGCTCGCTCCAGGCCCCGGCCTCGCGCGCGGCGGCGACACACTCGGCCAGCACCTCGGCATCGCGGCCCGACAGCCACAGGATCCGGCGCAGGGCGTGGAAGCGCCCCAGCTTGTCCTCGCCGTCGAGCAGCCCGAGCCCCAGGCGCAGCAGCGCGATGCGCGCCGGCGCGGCCTCGACCGCGGCGGTCGCGACCTCCAGCGCCCCCAGCGCGACCCCGGCCTGCGCCGGTCCACGCAGCCGCGCCACCGCGGCCAGCGCGTCGGGCTGGGTCGGACTCCAGCGCAGCACGCGCTCGTAGGCCGCCAGCGCGGCGGCGCGATCGGCCTGGCCCTCCCACAGCTTGGCGATGTCGAGGCCACGCTCGATGCGCGCGCCGGTGTCGTGAATCACGCGCAGCTCGGCCTCTTGCGCGGCGATGACCTCGCGCGGCTGACCCAGGCTGCGCTGGTGCCCGACCAGGGCGCGCAGGGCGTCGCCATCGTCAGGCGCCAGATCAATGACGCGCAGCCAGGCGCGGGTGGCGCGGTGGGCGTCGGGGATGTTGTCGTCGACGTTCTTGGCCGCGGCGCGCCAGTAGCGCAGCACGCTGGCGTCGTCGACCGCGCGCCAGGCCTGGCCCGACAGGGTGCGATCCAGAGCCTCGAAGTCGCCGCGCCGGCGGTGCAGCGCGATGAGCTCGTCGCGCACGGTCCAGTCGTCGGGGACGATCGACAGGACCTCCTTCCAGCACGCCTCGGCGCGGGTGTCGTCACCCAGCCGCGCGGCGCAGTGCTCGCCCAGCTTGCGCAACAGCTCGATGCGCTGCTGCGGCGCGCGCAGCAGCTTGAGCTGGCCCTCGAGGGCGCGCGCGACGCCGACGTTGTCACCCAGGGTGTCGTACAGCTGGGCCAGCGCGGTGAAGGCCTCCAGCGCGCCATCGGGCGGCGACAGCGCGCTGCCCGGCGGGGCGGCGGCGGCGGCCGCGGCGGCCAGCTCCTGCGCGACCTCGGCGCGACGCTCCCACAGCGCCACCGCCAGGCGCGGATCGTCGAGCTCCTTCTCGGCGATGGTGGCGGCGCGGGTGAGCAGCTTGGCGCGGACCTCCAGCGATTTTTCGCGCTGGGCGCGCTGCGACAGGAAGCCGACCAGGGCCTCCGACTTGCCAGTGCGCGCGAGGTACTCCTCCTTGGCGCGCAGGGCGTCGTGATCATCGGCGTCGAGCTCGAGCACGCGCTCGTAGGCGACCAGCGCCCGCTCGAGATCGCCGGCCGACCACAGCGCGTCGGCGACCAGGCGGCGGAAGTCGAGCACCGCGGCAGCCGGCAGGCCGGTCAGCGGCAGCGCACCCAGCTCGGCCAGGCCATCCCAGTCCTTGCGCCGCGCCAGCACGCGGGCCTGGGCCAGCAGCGCGATCGGATCGTCGGGTCGCTCGGCCAGGATCTGGGCCAGGATCTCGGCGGCCTTCTCGTGATCGCGCATGCCCGAGAGGTAGGCCTCGGACACCGTGCGCAGCATGACCACGCGCTCGGCGCCGGTCAGCGCGGCGGCGCGACGCGACAGGAACTCGGCCAGACGGTCCCAGCGCTTGGCGCGGCGATAGACCTCGGACAGCGCGCGCGAGGTCTCGTCGACGGCGTCGCCCAGCTCGTACAGGCGCTCCCACGCATCGATGGCGAGGTCGGTCGACTTGAGGCGGGTCTCGGCGATCTCGACGGTCTCGCGCGTCCACTCCAGGCGCTGGTTGGGGTCCCAGGTCTCCTTGATGGCGCCGGCGTAGAGATCGTAGAGCGCGCGGTAGTCGTTGCGCTCGCGATAGCGCACGGACAGGAACTCGACCGCGTCGGCGTGCGCCGGCTCGATCTGGGTCAGGCGGCGGAAGGTCTCCTCGGCGCCAGCCAGATCCTTGAGCCGGTCGCGGTACATGCGGGCCAGATCGAGCAGCAGCGCGGCGCGCGTCTCGGGCAGCGTGGCCCAGGCGGCGTTGTCGACCGCGTCGGAGGTCAGCGCGGCCAGCTTGGCCCAGTCGCGCGCGCGGGCCAGGCGCTGCGACTCCTGGCGGAAGGTGGCGTTGTCGGTCAGCACGGTGCGCTCACCGCTGGCGACCGCGGCGGCGACGGCGGGCGACGGCACCCGCGCTGCGACCGGCGTCGCCATCGGGGTCGGGTTGCGCGGCGCGGCCGGGGTCGCCATCGGCGTCGGCAGGCGCGGCGCGGCGGGCAGCCCGGTGCCGGTGATGGTGGCGCGGCTACGCAGGGGCGGGGCCGTCGGCGGGCTGGCTGCGGGCGCTGGTGCGGTCGGGGGCTCGGCGGGCTCGAAGTCGGAGGCCGCCAGCGGCTCGGGCTCGGGCTCGGGCTCGGGCATCGGGGGCGGCATCGGCGCGGCCTCCAGCTCGACCTCGGGCTCCGCTTCGGGGATGGCATCCGGCATCGGCGCGGGCTCCTGCTCGGGTTCGAGCATCATGATGGGGGCCGAGTCGACCGCGGGCAGCGGCTCGGGAGCCAGGGCCTCGCTGGCGGCGGCCGCAGCGGCGGCGAAGGCGTCATCGTCGAGATCGGTGGACAGCACGGGGCCCGACTCGGGCTCGGCCGCGGAGTGGCGGGCGCGGATGCGCGGCGCCACCGGCTGATCGGGCTCGTGGCCGGGGTGCCGCGAGCGCGCGCTCGGGGCCATGGTTTCGACCTCGGCGACCGGATCGGGGCCGAGATCGATGTCGCGCAGGGCGTCGGACTCGTACACCGGCGCGGTCTCCAGCCGGGACGAGGCGCGGCGCGAGGCCGGCTGGCGCAGCTCGGCGGTGGGCTCGTGCCAGCCGCGCGCGGGGCGCCGGGGCAGGACGTCGGCCTCGGCGGAAATGGCGTCGGCGTCGGCGTCGCTGAGCCGCTCGGGCGGTGCAGCCAGCGGATCCTCCTGGTAGCCCTCGTCGCTGGGCACGGCCTCGTAGGCCGCGGTCGGACTGGCGTGGGGATCGTCGTGGCCGACGTCGATGCTCGAGCGGTGCGGGGGCTGCGCGCCACGGCCCAGCTCGCCGACCTCGGTGGCCTCGCCGGGATACGAAGGCTCGGCGCCGGCCAGCAGGTGATCGATCTCGCCCAGATCGAAGGGGTCCCCAGCGGGTGGCGGGGGCGCCGCGGCAGGGGCGGCGGGGAGATCGTCCCAGCCCTCTCCTGCATCGACCGGGGGAGCTGGAGCCTTCTTGCGCGGATTGGGCTTCTTGGGAAGCTCGCTGTCGGACACGAAATCCCTCCCGTGCGGGGGCATCTCCGCGCAGCAGCGCGGGATCCCCGGGATCGTCAGCCTACCCCAGCGCGCTCCCGGGCGGCTACTGGAATCTCGCGGGGTTTGCCCGCAACATCCACTTTTGTGCAGAAACGAGGGGGCGCCTGCGTGGGGCACCTCTTGACACCGGCCTAGTTAGTGTTACAGTGACACTAACTACTGGGTCACTACATCACAGTGGGCATGACAGGCGAGGCGACGACGACGATGCGAGCCCTCAAGACCGACCTCTACCAGCTGACCATGGCGGCGGCCTACTTCCACCGCGGCTTCGAGCCGACGCGGGTCACCTGCGAGGCCTTCATGCGCCGGCTGCCGCCGCGGCGCCGCTTCGTCATGATGGCGGGGCTGCAGCGGGTCGCCACCTACCTGCGCGAGCTCAGCTTCACAGCGGACGAGATCGCGTACCTCCGCGAGGTGCCCATGATGCGCGCGGCGATGACGCCGGCGTTCTGCGACTACCTGGCGCGCTTCCGCTTCACCGGCGAGCTGTGGGCGCAGCCCGAGGGCACCGTCAGCTTCGCGCGCGAGCCGCTGCTGCGCATCACCGCGCCCATCATTGAAGCGCAGCTGGCCGAGACCTTCGTGCTCAGCGTGCTCAACCACGGCGTCAAGGTGGCGTCCAAGGCCGCGCGCGTGGTGCTGGCCGCCGCGCCCGCGAAGGTGGTCGAGTTCGGCGGTCGACGCACCCATGACGAGGCCGCGGTCGATGCCGCGCGCGCCGCGGTGGTGGCGGGCTGCGCGGCGACCTCCAACGTCGAGGCCGGCATGCGCCACGGGCTGCCGCTGACCGGGACCATGGCCCATATGTGGGTGATGGCGCACGCGCGGCCCGGGGTGGCCGACCAGGACAGCGAGCGCCTCGCGTTCGCGCACTGGGTCGAGACCTTCCCCGATGCGGCCATCCTGCTGATTGACACCTATGACAGCCTGCGCGGCGTGCGCATGGCCATCGAGGCCGCGGGGCAGAAGTTGAAGGCGGTGCGGCTCGACTCGGGGGATCTGGACGCGCTGGCGCGTGACGCCCGCAAGCTGCTCGACGCCGCGGGGCTGAAGCACACGACGATCGTCGCCTCCAGCGGCCTCGACGAGCACGCGGTGGCGCGACTGCGCGAGTCGGGCGCGCCCATCGACAGCTACGGCGTCGGCGAGAACATCGTCGAGCCAGTCGACGCGCCCATCACCGGCATCGTCTACAAGCTGGTCGAGAACCACACGGCGAGGCGCTCGGTGGCCAAGAAGTCGTCGGGCGGCAAGGCCACGCTGCCAGGGGTCAAGCAGGTGCGCCGCACCGTGGTCGATGGCCGCATGGTGGGTGACGAGATCGGCCTGGCCTCGGAGGGGCCCGGCGGGCTGCTGGTGCAGGCGATGGCGGATGGTGCGGTGCTGCCCGAGGGCGCCGCGACCTGGCAGCTCGAGGGGGCGCGCGCGCGCGGGGCGGCGGAGCTCGCGGCGCTGCCCGACGACATGCGGGTGATCCCGGGCGACCCGGCGCGCGAGGGCAAGGACGAGTATCCGGTCAAGCTCTCACCGCTGCTGGATGGACTGTCGCAGCGACTCTGGAGCGGCGCGGATCACTAGTAGTTTGCTTGACGTAGTGTAAAGACAACGACGGGCGGCCGCGGGCCGCTGGATCACAGGTGTGTGCGACGGCCGGGTGGCCGTGACGCCAGAGGTGTGCCCGGCCCAGGCGAGTGCGTGGCGGGTGCGGATGAGCAACGTGCGCGGCGCGGCCGCGACAGGAGGACGTGATGAAGCTCGAATTGACGCTTTCGCAGCCGGTGCTGCCGTGCGCGGCCGAGGCCGAGGTGGTGTTCCTGGCCCGGCTGACGCCAGGTGTGGCGGCGCCGGGGGCGCGCCCGGTCGACGTGCGCTTCGTGCTCGATCGGTCGTACTCGATGGGCGAGGCCTCGGGGCTGGGCGGGCTGACCAAGCTGGAGGCGCTCAAGCAGGCCTGCAGCGCCGCCATCGGCCAGCTGGTCGCCGGGCGCGACCGCGCCGGGGTCTGGGCCTTCGCGGCCAAGGCGGTGGTGCCGCTGGTGTGGCAGGCGCTGGCGCGCCGGGCTGACCTGGTCGCGCTCGAGAAGGCCATCCACAAGCTGTCGCTGCAGAGCGGTACCGCGTTCGCGGACGCCCTCGGCGGCGCGGTGGCAGCGCCGCGAGATGGTGCGGCCACCACGCTGGTGGTGTTCCTGACCGACGGCGTGCCCTACTGCCCCGACGTCGACGCCGAGCGCGCGCGCACCCTGGCGCTGGCCGAGCGCGCCGGCGACCTGGGGCTCACGCTGCTGGTGTATGGCACCGGGGTCTCGTACGACGAGGCCTTCCTGCGCCAGGTCGCCGAGCACGCCGGCGGGGGTTCGCGCTTTGCGCACCTCAGCGACGTCAGCGCGCTGGGCGCCGAGCTGGCACGCGAGATCCAGCTCGGGGCGGCGGCGCAGGCCAGCGAGGTCGAGCTCGCGGTGCTGCCGGCGCCGGGGGTGTCGCTGAGCGAGGTCACCGCGATGCTGCCGGCGCAGCATGACGTCGTGATCCGGGGCGCGGGGAGCGCGGGGGAGGCCCGGGAGCGGGCCGGCGTGGTGGACGCGCGCGGGCGGGCCTATGTGGTGCGCGCGCGGCTGGCCGACGCCAGCGTGGCGGCGACGCGGGACGTGGCGCGGGTCGAGGTCAGCTGGCGCGACGGTGCCGGGGCGCAGCGCGAGGTGCGCGAGGTCCTGGTCGAGCTGAGCGGTGACGCGGCGCGGGTGAGTGCGCCCGATGCGATGGTGCGCGCGACGGTGCTGAGCGCGGCGGGGGCGCGCGCGACCATGCGCGGCGACCTCGGGCTGGCGCGCACGCTGTTCGGCAGCGCCGGCAACGCGACCATGCTGAGCGCGCTGGCCACGCTGGGCACCGCGGCGGCGGGTGGCGACGAGGACGCCGCGCGGTCGCTGCGCACGCGGGTGATGTCGCCCGGGATGGCGCTGGGCACTGCGAAGGGAGACGAGTGATGAAGTGTATCCGGTGTGCGGTGTGCGGCGCGCCCCCGCTGGCGGGCGCCTTGCTTTGTGTGTGCGGAAGTCCGCTGCCGGTGGCAGCGGGACCGGCGGCGGTTCCGATCCCGGCTGCTGCGGCGGCGGCACCGCTCGGCGCCATCGGGGCGGTGGCGTCGCCGACGGGCGCGGCACTGAAGGTGGTCGGGCAGACGCAGGCGTTCGCGCTCCCGGGTGACGACTTCAGCGAGCTCTTGCTCGGGCGCCACGATCTGGAGGCGCGCCCGCCAGTGGTGGTGGACTTCGACCTGGGGCCGCTGTCGCCGCGTACCAATGGCGGTTTTGCATTGTCACGCCGTCAAGCACGGCTGTCGCGCCGGGCCGGCCAGCTGTACCTGTGCGCGCTCGGCGGAGCGCAGACGCTGCACCGCCGGGCCGGAGCCGCCTTCGCGGTGCTGCCCGCCAACCAGGAGATCGCGCTGGAGCCAGGTGACCGCGTGGCCTTCGGCAGCGGCGACCGCGCCCTGGTGCTCGAGCTCGAGTGAACGACCGACGAATCGACAACGACAACGACAACGACAACGACAAGGAGAACAGCCATGACGATCGTTACCTACGAGGACCCCTTCCTGAAGCAGCTCGCCCACGCCATGCCCATCGAGATTGGCGCCGCCGATCTGCGCGGCAAGCGCGTCGGCCTGGTGGTGGTCGACCCGGTGCAGGGCTTCTGCGACTTCGGCGCGCTGTCCGACCCGCGCTCGATGGCCCCGATGGTGACCGCCATCGACAGCCTGGCGCGCCGCCTGCTCGACCGCGCCGGCGCCCCGCGCGTCCTGGTCTTCCGCGACGCGCACACCCCCGGGGTGCCCGAGCCGCCCTACCCGCCGCACTGCGAGCGCGGCACCGGTGAGGAGCTGGTGACGCCGCGCCTGCGCTGGCTGGCCGACGCCCCCGCGACCACCGTGATCGACAAGGACTGCATCAACGGCTTCGTGGGCGCCATCGGCCGCGCCGGCGAGAACCGCTTCGTCGACTGGGTGCACAGCGGCGAGCTCGACGCCCTGGTGGTCACCGGTGACTGCACCGACATCTGTGTGCTCGACTTCGTGGTCACCACGCTGTCGGCGCGCAACCACGGCCTGCTCGGGCGCCTGGGCCCGGTCGTCGTCTACACGCCCGGCGTCGCGACCTACGACCTCGGTGACCCGGTGGCGCTGGGCCTGCCCGAGATCATCCGCCACCCGGCGGCGCCGTTTCACCACGCCGCGCTGGCCATGATGGCGCGCCGCGGCGCCGTGCTGGCCGACAAGGTGGAGGTCTGACATGCGCCCCATCTATCGCGGTCTGCCCAAGCCCGGCCACGCCGTGTTCGACGCCCAGGCCGCCGGTGGCGCGCTGGGCGGCACCCAGGTGCGCTCGCCGTTCTTCCGGCGCTACCTCGGGGTCGAGAACGTGCTGGTGCCCCCGGTCGGCCACGACGTCGTCGCCGGGGTGCCGACGCCGCGCCCGGTGGTCATCCTGACCGATCTGCTGGCCGCCATCTCGGGCGGCCCCGGTGGTCTGTGCGAGGAGACCTTCGACGAGCGCACCGAGGCGCCCTGGCTGTCGGCCTCGCGCCTGCTGTGCGACCGGCTGGCCGAGCGCCGCATCGTGACCGTGCTGCCCGCCGATCAGCACATGAACCCGGCGCTGCTCGACGCTGGCGCGACCACCGCGGTGATCCTCGATCCCCGCGCGCTGCTGCCCGCCGAGCGCGCCGTGGTGGCGGCGGCGCCGACCCTGGCGCGCAAGCTGGAGACGCGGGTGGCGCTGACGGTGGCCGAGGTCGAGCAGGTCTTCGGCGCCATCATCGACAAGGAGGACCGCAACTTCCTGCCGCACTGCCGCGAGGGCGTGGTCGACTACATCCCCAGCGTGCGCGCGCTGCTCGACCAGCAGCGTGATCAGCTGCAGCGCGAGGCCAGCGCTGGCGCGGCGCTGCCGCGGCCGTGGCTGCTGCCCGACTTCAAGACCGGGCTGTCGTGTCTGTCGGCGCCGGATCGGCGCGGCATGAACGGCAACGCGCTGCGCGAGATCCTGCTGGCGTCGCAGGCCGGCGCCTACCTCGAGGGCAGCGCACGCCGCCACCACAAGCTGGCCCTGGTGGGCGGCACCGCGCACGAGTACTCGGTGGCCGAGGCGGTGCGCTTCCTGGTCGACCTCGACTACACCGTGGTCCTGATGCTGGCGGTGACCGGCGGCCTCGGCATCGCGTCCAAGCGCGCCACCGCACACGAGCTGTGCGAGCGCTACGGCGCCAAGGTGTTCGCCAGCTATGACTGGCCGCTGCCGGCGCACCTCGGGCCCGAGCCGCCGGGCTGGGCCCGCCTGGCCGCGCGCGTGCGCAAGGAGGACGACGAGTTTCACCAGGCCTGGGCGGTCGAACACGCCGCGCAGCTGGGGCGCGGCCGCACCTCGCAGGATGTGCCGGTGGTGCGCGACGGCCGCGACCTCGGCGCGCAGCTCGGGAGGGCGTCATGAGCGCCGCCAGTGCTGGTGTGGATCGGCGCGACACCCGGGCGCGCAACTTCCTGTTCGGTGATCGGCGCTCGGTCGAGGCCACGCTGGCGGCGTGGTCGGCCTGGCGCGAGCGCGGCCCCGGCGGCGCGTTGACCCGGGTCACCGCGCTGGCGCTGCGCGGCGAACCCGCCAACTTGCTGGGCACCGCGGCGGGCGTGCGCGCGGTGGAGCGGCTGCGCGGCGAGGCCTTCGGCTTCGAGCTGCGCGCCGAGCTGGCGCGCGGCGCCGCCAGCCGCGACGTGCTGAGCGCCATCGGCGCACGCAGCGGGCCCACGCCGATGACCGGGATCTTCGTGGTCGTCGACCTCGACACCGGCGACCGCGCCGCCGAGTCGCGTCGGGTCGCCGAGGCCGTGCGCGCCCACCTGGAGGGGCCGGCGTCGGCAGCCCAGGTGCTGGTGCTGGCCGACGCGAATACCCCGCAGCTGCGCCTCGGGCAACGCGCGGGCCGGGTCGAGCGCGTGGTCTGCGAGCTGGCCGCGCCGCTGATGGATCCGCTGGTCGAGGGCGTGCTGGCGAGCATGCTCGCGGAGGCGCCCGAGGACACGCCCGTGGTGGTCAGCGGGGTCGGGCCGCGGGTGGCGGCGCTGGCGCTCGGCGTCGGCGATCTGTTCATCGAGTATGCCGGCGCCGCGCATGTGCTGTCGGCGGCGCAGCTCGCCGAGCTGGCGCGACGCGTCGTGGTGCCCGACGCGCTGGTGGCGCAGGGCAAGGCGCGCAGCACGGTGGGCGCCGCGCTGGCGGCGCTCGGCGTCGTGGTCACGAACGCGGGCGCGGGAGCCGCCAAGGTCAGCGGCCTGCTGGTGGAGCCCGAGGTTGGGCCCGAGGTCGGGCCCGGCAATCCCGCGGCGCCCGGCGAGGTGGCACATGCTGGCGGCATATGACCTCGGGCCGGTGCTTGGCGAAGGGGGCATGGGCCGCGTGGTGCGCGCCCGCCACCGCGCCCTCGGCGTCGACGTCGCCATCAAGGAGCTGAGCGCGCCGACGCCCGAGCTGGTGGAGCTGCTGCGCGACGAGGCGCGCATCCTGTTTGCGCTGAAACACCCGGCCTTTCCCGCGGTGCGCGACTTCTTCAGCGACGCCGGGCGCTTCTTCCTGGTCATGGACCTGGTGCCCGGCCTGGCGCTGTCGACGATGGTGGCACAGCACGGAGCGCTGACGCCGGCCGCCCTCGACGACCTGGCGCGCGGCGCGCTGGCGGCGCTGGCGCACCTGCACGCGGCACGCATCGTCCATCGCGACCTCAAGCCGGCCAACATCATCTGTGACGGCGACCGCGTGGTGCTGGTCGACTTCGGCATCGCGCGCGCCTCGGCGCTGACCCCGCGCACCATGATGTGGGCGCGCCACGCGCTGACGCCGTGCTTCGCGCCGCCCGAGCAGTACCGCGGCGAGCCGTCCAGCCCGGCCGCCGATCTGTATGCGCTGGGCGCGACGCTGCACTTCGCCGCCAGCGCGCGCATCCCGCCCGAGGCACCACAGCGCGAGGTCGGCCCCGATGCCCTGCTCGACCTGGCCAGGCTGCGCCCCGACCTGCCGGCCACGCTGACCTCCGCGGTGGCGCGCTGCCTCGCCCTGGACGCGGCGGCGCGCCCGAGCGCCGCCGCGCTGCTGGCCGAGCTGGGCGGCTCCGGCGCCGGAGCCGGCGCCGGAGCCGGCAACGCCGCCGCGGCCGTCGCCATGCCCACCCCGCAGGCGCTCGACACCTACGCCCGACAGCGCCGCCTCGACATCCGGCGTGCGCCGCGCTAAACCGGGCCGTGGCAACCCACAAGCCCACCGGCTCCCAGGCGCCGTCGCCGTCGCCGGCGCCGGACGACGCCGAGTTTCTGAAGAAGTACGACGCCAGCGCCTTCGAGCGCCCGTCGGTCACCGTGGACGTCGTGCTGCTGACCATCCAGGGCGGGGTGCTGCAGGCCCTGGTCATCAAGCGCGCCAATCCGCCGCACCGCGGCCGCTGGGCGCTACCCGGCGGCTTCGTCGGCATTGACGAGTCGCTCGACGACGCCGCGCGCCGCAAGCTCGACGAGGAGGCCGGCGTGCGCGGCATCTTCCTGGAGCAGCTGTACACCTTCGGCGAGCCGCGCCGCGACCCGCGCACCCGCGTCATCTCGGTGGCCTACTACGCGCTGGCCGCCGCCGAGCGCGTGCACGCCGTGGTGCCGACCCCCGAGGCCGCCGACGCCCGCTTCATCACCATCCCCGACGAGCTCGACAAGCTCAGCATGGCCTTCGATCACCGCCGCATCCTCGAGGTCGCCCTGGAGCGCATCCGCGGCAAGCTGGAGTACGCGCCCATCGCCTTCCAGCTGCTGCCGCGCACCTTCACGCTGACCGAGCTGCAGCAGGTCTACGAGGTCGTGCTCGGGCGCGCTCTCGACAAGCGCAACTTCCGCGTGCGCGTGCTCGAGGGCGGCCAGATCGAGGACGCCGGCGAGGTTCGCCGCGGCTCGCACCGCCCCGCCAAGCTGTACCGCTTCACCGGCAAGTAGCCGGCGGGCGGCGCGGGCTGGCTACCGCCCCAGCAGGGCGTCGGCGCCGTCGCTGACCATCTCGACGATGACGGCGGTGATGTTGTCCTTGCCGCCGCGCTGGTTGGCCAGGTCGACCAGCTTCTGACACGCCTCGTCGGACGGCAGCTCACCCACGAGGCCGCCGAGCTCGCCATCCTGCAGATAGCCGTGCAGCCCATCGCTGCACAGCAGCAGGCGGTCGCCGGGCTGCAGGTCGACCTGGGTGTTGTCGACCTCGACATACTCCTTGTGGCCGACGGCGCGGGTGATGACGTTCTTGCCCTTGGCCTGCTTGGCCTGCTCGGGCGTGATGAGGCCCTGCTTGAGCTTGTAGTTGATGAGGGTGTGGTCCTCGGTCAGCTGCACCGAGTCGTCACCGCGCAGCAGGTAGACCCGGCTGTCGCCGACCTGGGCGATGAAGGCGCGCTCGCCCAGGATCAGCAGCGCCGAGATGGTGGTCGACATGCCGCGCTGGTCGGGGTTCATCTCGGCCATGCCGAAGACCATGTAGCAGGCCTGCTGGACCGCGCTCTCCAGGGTGCGCCGCACCGCGAAGCGGGTGGCCTCGTCCTCGGGCGCCTCCAGGTAGGCGCGCCGCGCATCGCGCGCGCCCATGACCCAGTTCTGGATCTGGGACACCGATTCGGCGCTGGCGATCTCACCCTTGGCGTGGCCGCCGACGCCGTCGGCCACGACATACAGCCCGATCGCGTCGTCGCACACGAAGGAGTCTTCGTTGTGCTTGCGCGACCGACCGATGTCGGTGCGCCCCGTCGAGATCGGCTTCACGGGGGCAGTGTATCCCGGCAAAGAAATAGCGCGCAAATTCGAGTACGCTCGCGCGCCATGGCCGAGCCCCGCGACAGCTACCGCATCATCGTCACCCACGACCCCGAAAGGGGCCTCTATGTCGCACGATCGCCCGAGCTTTCGCCCTGCCTGGGCGAAGGCGCGACCCGTGCCGAGGCGACCCAGCGGCTGGAGGAGGACATGGCCGCCTTGCTGGCCAACCTGCGCGAACAGGGCCGCGAGACCCCGGTGGCGCTGGACAGCGCCGGCGCCGGGGCAGCCCTGGCAGGGCCGCTGACGCTCAAGCTGTCGAGCGCGCTGCATCGCGAGCTGCTGTGGCAGGCCAAGGTCGACGGGGTCGAGGTCGATCAGCTGGTCGAAGGGCTGCTGGCGGTCGGTCTGGATGGGCGGCGGCGCGGCCTGGGGCCGGCGCGGCCGCGGGCCCAAGGTGGGGCCATGGGTGGGACTGGAGCTGGCAACGACCGCGGCGGCGAGGCCGAGCCCGGCAACCGGCGCGCGGATCCGCCCGGTCCGGGACCCCGGTACGGCGTGGGCCGCGGCGGGCCGACCAGCTCGCGCTACCACGACATCATGGAGGACCGGGCCAGCTTCGTGGAGTACGTGCGCCAGCTGGAGAGCGGCGGCGGGCGCGGCCCCGGCGGCGGCCAGGGCCAGGGTGGTGGGCGCGGGCCCGGTGGTGGCGGACGTGGGCCGGGCGGCGGCCGGGGCCCCGGCGGGCGGGGTCCCGGGCCAGGTGGTGGTGGCGGCGGCCGGGGTCCCGGCGGTGGGCGGGGCCAGGGTGGCGGTTAGCCACCTCGGGACTCGCGCCGGCTGGGCGCGAGGAGTATCATAGAGGACCCATGTCCGAGGCCATGGCGTTCCCCCAGCCCTTCGGGCGGTATCAGCTCGTAGAGCGCATGGCCGTCGGCGGCATGGCGGAGATATTCCGCGCGCGCGTCATGGGGGCGCACGGCTTCTCCAAGACCGTCGTCATCAAGCGGATCCTGCCGCACCTGGCCTCGGATCCCAGCTTCGTCAGCATGTTCATCGACGAGGCCAAGCTGACGGCGCGTCTCGAACATCCCAAGATCATTCAGGTGCTCGACTTCGGCGAGGCCGACAACCAGCTCTTCATCGCGATGGAGATGGTCGACGGCCTGGATGCCCTGGGTGTGCTGCGCGCGTGCACCCACAAGAAGATCCGGCTGCCCTTCGCGCTCTCGGTGCACGTCATCGCCGAGGTGCTCGACGCCCTCGACTACGCCCACAAGGCGCTCGACGACAACGGCCATCCGCTCGGGATCGTGCACCGCGACATCTCGCCGTCGAACGTCCTCATCGCGCGCCGCGGTGACGTCAAGCTGGGCGATTTCGGCATCGCACGCGCCGCCGAGCGCCAGGGCAAGACCAAGGCCGGCACCCTCAAGGGCAAGTACGGCTACATGTCGCCCGAGCAGGTCGTGGGCGGCGATCTCGATGGCCGCAGCGACATCTTCTCGTGCGCCATCGTGCTGGCCGAGATGCTGATGGGGCGCCGCCTGTTCACCGCACCCAACGAGCTCGACGTCCTGCTCATGGTGCGCGACGTCAAGCTGGAGCGGCTGGAGAAGTTCGGCGTCGACATCCCGCGCGACCTGCGCGCCATCCTCGACCGCGCCTTCGAGCGCGACCGCGACAGCCGCTTCGCCACCGCGGGCGAGTTCCGCGACGAGCTGGCCGAGTGGCTGTTCGCGACCCGCCAGCGCGTGGGCGCGCCCGACCTGGCCGCCTTCGTGAGCCAGATCTCCGACCAGGCGCCACAGCCCGAGGTGCGCGCGCCCACCAGCGTCGAGCCGCCCGGTCAGCCCGGCCAGGTCGCCGGTCCCATTCCTGGCGTCGCCGCCAACCGTCCCAGCGGCATGTTCAGCAAGGCCGCCACCGGCGCCGCGGTGCGCACGCCGGGGGCGTCCCTGCTGCCGCCGCGCGAGGGCAACGCCCCCAGTGCGCCGTCGCAGCTGCTGCCGCCGCGTGGGCCGTCGCCCTTCGTGGGGCCGACACCCACCGGGGTGGCGCCGCGCCCGACCAGCCTGGGGCTGCCGGCCGGGGTGTCGCCGGTGACGCCGGGTTCGACCCCGGCCGCGCCACAGCTGGCCTCGCCGCGGCTGGCGCCCGCCGCTCCGCAGGCCGGCGCACCCAGCGCGGCGGGCACGCCCTCCGCGCCCGCGCCACAGCTGCCGCCCGCGCGCAGCGGACCGCCACCCATCGGGGTACGTCAGCCGCCAGCGCCGCGACCGTCATGGCCGGGGTCGACACCCGAGCCGGCGGCGACCCCACCGGGTGCGTCGGCCGCCGCCGAGGCCGAGCGTCGCCGCGCGCCGGGCTCGGAGCTGCCGGTGTTCGTCGACGACAGCAACCTCCTGCCGCCCGATCTGGCGCTGCCCCACCTGGGCTCGCCGCGACCCGGCACCATGGATCTGGTCATCGAGATCGAGAGCGGCGAGGGCGGTCGCCCCGAGATGGTCCTCGAGCTGCCGTCGGGGCCGCTGGATCTCCCGATGATGTCGCCCGACTCGGCGTCGGATGCCTTCAACCCGGTGCCCGACCCACCGCGCCCTGGCCCCGACGCCAAGCCGCACGCGGTGCCCGCGCAGCCCGACATGCTGACCCCGGATCGCGCCCCCGACGAGCAGGGCGATCTGGCGCAGACCTCCGCGATCCGGCTGCTGGCGCGCCGCGCGGTGGCGCAGGAGACCGGCCTGCTGGTGGTCGACTGCAACGCCATCGTGAAGCAGATCTTCCTGGTCCGCGGCGCGCCCGAGTTCGTGTCGTCCAACGTCGCGCGCGAGCTGTTCGGCGAGTACTTGAAGCAGCACAACGTCATCAGCGAGACCGAGCTGGCGATGGCGCTGGCGATGATGCCGCACTTCGGTGGCAAGCTGGGCGACACCCTGGTCGGCCTGGGGCTGCTGCGGCCGCTCGAGGTGTTCCGCCACCTGACGCGCCAGGTGCGCGAGAAGCTGATCGACATCTGCACCTGGCAGCGCGGCAACTACCGCTGGTTCGCCGGCGTGGTCAACCCGCGCGAGTCATTCCCGCTGGGCCTCGACGCCTTCGAGGTCATGGGCGCGGGCTCGACGGCGCTGGATGCGCAGGTGTGCGCCGACTGGGTGGTGCCGCGCGCCAACCGACGCCCCGCGGTGGTGCCGGGGCGTGCGCGCATCTCGCCCGATCAGTTCCGCCTCGGGCCGGCGCCGCGCGATCTGCTGAACAAGCTGGGCGGCCGCAAGAGCATCCGCGAGCTGATCGGGCGCTACGACCGCGAGGACGACAAGATGGCCTTCCTGCGCACGCTGATCCTGCTCATCGAGACCGAGCTCGTCACCCTGCTGTGAGCCAGCCCGCGACCGTGGGCAGCGGCGCCTGGATGGTCAGGCGCACGCCGGTCAGCGGGTGGTCGAAGCTGACCGCCTCGGCGTGCAGGACGTGGCGGTCGTCGAGCGGACTCGGCGGCGTGCCCTCGCCATAGAGGGCGTCGCCCGCCAGCGGCAGGCCGACGAAGGCGAGGTGGGTGCGCACCTGGTGCATGCGCCCGGTGCTGGCGCTGGCCTCGACCAGGTACAGCGGGACCTCGCGCCGCGGCAAGCGGACCTCGCGCACGATGCGCCACACCGTGTGCGCGGCCTGCGCGCCCAGGCGCACCGCCAGCTCGTGATCGACACAGACGCGGGCGCGCCGGCGATCGGCGCGATCGTGGCCGATGGGGGCGCGGCACTCGCCGGCCAGACCGACGTGAGCGGTGAAGCCGGGCGCGGCGGCGCACAGGGCCAGGTAGCGCTTGCCCACCCGGTGGGCGCTGAACTGCTGGCGCAGGTTGTGCCAGGCGTCGGGCGTGCGCGCGGCCAGGATGACGCCGCTGGTGTCGATGTCGAGGCGATGCGCCAGGCCGGCCTCGCGCGGATCGTCGCCAATGGCCAGACACTCCGGGTAGCGCGCCACCAGCGCCGAGGCCAGCGAGCCCGGCTCGCCGGCGCGCAGCGGGTGCGTCGCCACACCGGCCGGCTTGTACAGCGCCAGGATGGCGGCGTCCTCGTGCAGCACCGTCAGCGGCGCGTCGGGCTCGGGCGTCGGGCGCAGCGCGGCGTCATCGGGCGGCGGGCGCTCGACCACGACCTCGTCGCCCGCGCGCACCAGCTCGCCCGCGCGCACACGACGGCCGGCGACGCGCACGGCGCCATCGTCGATCACCGCGCGCACGCGGCGGCGCGAGCGTCCCGGGTAGGCCTCGGTCAGGAAGCGATCGACGCGCTGCCCGGCGGCCTCGGGCGGCACGATGAAGCGCTCCGCCATCAGACCTCGGCCTGCACCGGCACGCCGGTCAGGATCGCGGTCACCGCCTCGCCGGGGACCACGCGGCCGGCGTCGGCCGGGAGCTCGACCAGCGCGTTGCTGCGCGCCATCGACGACAGCTTGTGCGAGTCCTGCGAGCGCAGAAGCTGGGCGATCCAGCGGTCGCCCTGCCCTGCCTTGCGCACGACGCGGACCACCGCGCGCAGGAACTGGACCCGGCCGCCGCGGCGCTCGAAGCCGTCCTCCAGCATGACGGTGACGCGCTGGCGCGGGCGCGCGTCGCCCATCAGGCCGCGCAGCGCCGGGCGCACGAACAGCTCGAAGGCGACCATCGACGACGCCGGGTTGCCAGGCAGGCCGAAGACCAGGCGACCGCCGGGGCCGCGCCCGAAGGTGACCGGCTTGCCCGGCTTCATGGCGACCTTCCAGAACTCCAGGCCGACGCCCTCGGCCTCCAGCGCGCCGCGCACCAGATCGAAGTCGCCCACCGAGACGCCGCCCGAGGTCAGCAGCACGTCGGCGGCCAGCCCCTCGCGGATGCGGGCGCGGATGGCGTGGGCATCGTCGCGCGCGTGGCCCAGCACGACCGGCAGCGCGCCGGCCTCGGCGACCTGGGCGGCCAGGGCCCACACGTTGGAGTTGACGATCTGCCCGGGCGCCGGCACCTGGTCGACGTCGCACAGCTCGTCGCCGGTCGACAGGATGGCCACCGTGGGGCGACGGCGCACCGTCAGCACCGAGCGCCCGAGGCCCGCGCACAGGCCGATCTCGGCCGGCCCGATGGCGTCCCCGACGCGCAGCACCTCGGCGCCCTCCGCGATGTCGTCACCGCGGCGACGGATGTGCGCCCCTGGGTTGGCGGGCACGAAGAAGCCGACCTTGCCGCCGCTGGCGGCGGGCGCGCCGGCGTCGCCCTCGTCGGTGTCCTCGCGCTTGACCACGGCGTCGGCACCGTCGGGCACCGCGGCGCCGGTCATCACGCGGGCGGCCTCGCCGGGCCGCAGCGGACGCGACGGCAGGTGGCCGGCCCCGACGCGCAGGCCGATGGGCAGGATGACCGGACGCTCGCGCGACGCGGCAGCGATGTCGGCCGCCACCACCGCATAGCCGTCCATGGCCGAGTTGTCGTGGGGTGGCAGCGTGCGGGTGGCGACGACGGGCTCGGCCAGGATGCGAGCGGCTGCGTCCAGCAGGAGGACGCGCTCGACGCCCAGCGGCGCGACGCGGGAAAGGATGTGCTCGAGCGCCTGCTCCACGGTCAACATGGAGGCAGGCTATCCCTATCTGGCAGGGGAAAACAGGGGGCCGAGGGCGCGGGTGGCGTGGCGGGCCTCGTGGGTCAGCAGCCAGCGCTTGCGGTCGAGACCGCCGGCATAGCCGGTCAGCGTGCCGTCGGCGCCGATGACGCGGTGGCAGGGCACCACCACGCCGATGGGGTTGCGTCCGTTGGCGGCACCGACCGCGCGCACCGCGGCGGGCGAGCCGATGCGGCGCGCCAGCTCGCCATAGCTCTGCGTGGTGCCGGCCGGGATCTCGCGCAGCGCGGCCCACACCTGGCGCTGGAAGTCGGTGCCCTCGCCATCGACCAGCAGGCCCTCCAGCGCCTCGAGCTGCCCGCTGAAATAGGCCCGCAGCGCGCTGGTGACCCCCGCGGGATCGCGCGTCGGCAGCAGCCCGGCGTCGTCGCCGTCCACATCCCAGTCGGCATGCTTCAGCGCGCCCGCGCCGTCGACCACCAGGCGCATCACCCCGATCGGCGTCTCCAGCCGATCGACCCGCATCATCACGAGGTGCCTCTTCACGACGTCACACTCCCTGCCGGCGCGCTGCGTCGGCGGTCCATAGATGTTGTGCGGCATAGCCGCGCCACGGCCGCCACGCCTCGGCGCGCGCCAGCAGCTGGCGCTCGGCGACCCGCCGCGGGCTGTCCACGCTGCGCTGCAGCGCCACGTCCCCGGCCGGGAAGGCATCGGCATGGCCCAGCCCCCGCAGCGCCACATACTGCGCGGTCCACTCGCCAAAGCCCGCGATGCCACGCAGTCGCGCCACCGCGTCGTCCAGCGAGCCGCCGCGCTGCAGCAGCCGGGCGTCGGCCAGCGCCGCCGCCGCCAGGGCGTGCAGCGTCGCCCGGCGCGCCCGCGGCATGCCGAGGCCCGCGAGGTCGGCCGCGGCTAGCTCGGCCGGGGCCGGAAACAGCCACGACAGCCGCGGATCGCTCGCCAGCGCAGGCGCCACCCGCGGCCCCGCCAGCTCGACGAGCACGCCGCCCAGTCGACGCCCCGCCTGCACCGTGACCTGCTGCCCGAGCACCCCGCGCACCGCCTGCTCGAAGGCGTCCCAGCCGCCCGGCGTGCGCAGCCCGGGGCGCGCCCCGACCAGGCGCGCCAGCGCGGGATCGCGCCCGAGGTGCGCCCCGATGGCGTGCACGTCGGCGTCCAGATCGAAGACCCGGCGCAGCCGCGCCACCAGGCCTGGCAGCGCCCGCAGCGCCGGCACCCGCAGCGTCGCCAGCAGCACCGGCTGACCGCGCTGCCCCGGCCGCACCTCGACCGTCCCCGGCCCGGCCTCGGTGGCGAAGCTGCGCAGGTAGCGCCCGGCCTCGACCAGCTCGACCCCGGGCAGCGCACGGGCGGCCAGGAAGCCCAGCATATCGTCCCAGTCGTAGGGCGGCCGGTAACCGAGGCGTAGCGTCACCGTCTCGGTCACCGGGGTGCGCGGCCCCGACGCCACCCCGGCCGGCCCGCG
>Ga0154020_10003150_pt1 | contig 19966 bp, 16 predicted proteins | sample Klosneuvirus_201_FD_109709 | JGI IMG/M metagenome (GOLD analysis project Ga0154020, IMG submission 109709) | Active sludge microbial communities from wastewater, Klosterneuburg, Austria - Klosneuvirus_20160825_MG | ecosystem: Engineered > WWTP > Aerobic digester > Activated sludge | place... | reverse complement strand
TTTTGATTATGTTGTTGGAATAAACTCATTGAATTATTATTAATGGTGAAACTGCTTTTAAAATTTTTCTGGGATTTTATATTAAAAAGGGAAATGTTATACACCGGGTTTATTTAAAGAGTGGCGTTGAGGATGGGTGGTATTCTTTAAGATATTGATTCCACATTGTTGTTATTAATTTATCCTCTGATTCTTCAATCAACTTCTTGGGAATGTTTCCATCAATTTTTACTTCATCTTCTCTACCGAGTAGCTTGGTGAACTTTTTCACATAATTACCATTGGTATCAATCCAACAAGTCTTCATTACCACATAACGAAATTTACCCTTAGTCATTGACGTAGTATAAAAAGTTGGTTGGATAGCTAGTCTTAGTTTCTTAATTCTAATAACAAATGCATTAATATAAGCTTCAACCAATGATGCACCACCCTTACGGTCTATTAATAAATTCATACTCTCATTTGAATCCAGAAATAACCTAAACCTGGTTTTCACATCTACTAATTCTTGGAAAAAATGAGCTTTGGATTTGTCGCTTAGCGTTCGTTTCGTGAATTTATCATCTTTTATAAATGAATCCCATTTCTCCTCCTTGAGTTCTATCATCCCTAAGAAAAAGAAATAAGAGAATATCGTTGGTATGGAACTTACTTCAATAGGTAAATCTATCATTAAGCAAAGATAGGAAAATTTATTGGTTACCACACAATACAAGTAGTAACCAATAAGTTGATATTACATCTTCGATGTAACCTGTTGAAGTGAATTTATAATGATCAGATTTAACTTTTTCTAATCTTTAATCGGAGTAATCTATATATAAAAAACCGAAGGTTTACTTAGTTGGAAATCACTAGTGATATTTCGCTCAATAAATTTCGCGAATCGTTGAGGATTAATTCTAATCTAACAAATCGAGAAACTTCGTTGGAATTTTATTTATAAATCTTGGTGTAAGATTAACCTGTGGTAAAATTCTGCTTCGCAGGTTGAGAAATATCTATTCTAAAATTCTTTCCATGTATTCCAAATAACAATTTAATTCTTTTTGAGATAAATGATCAAAATAATCACCATAATGGTTAAATGTAGCTCGACCACCATTTTTAAATAAATATTCATCCCAACCAGGAGGTAATATTTTACTTAACATTTTCATAGAAGTTTTTTTATCAATTTTCGACTCAACTATTTGTTCATTAGATTGGTTTTCAACTGATGTTTCTAATTGATTAGTTAAACTTGAGTTTAGTATTGGTATTGGTAAGTCAGAATCCAGACCATCAACAGGTTGATTTTCCACTTTTGCTGTGGTGTTTTTTTCACCTTCCTCAGTTGTCTTTTCAGCTTTTTCATCGTCTAAAATTGACCTTTCAATAAGCTGGTTTAATACAACTTCATCAACTCTATACCAACATGTTTTATCATACCCTCTTATATTAAAATTACCAACCTTTATAACCTTCTTTCCTAAGAGTTTCTTTTTATACTCTTTAATCGTCGACTCATTAACCCCAAGCTTATCACCTAAATCCTTAGCCGTATCGTACATCCACCAATGCTCGTGGTGAAAATGCGTTGATACTTTCTTTTTGTCTGATTTATTCACTTCGCACCAGTGTCTTATTAACGATAGTAGGTACCCTGCTGATTTAAATAGTTTTAAATCGCTGGAATAAACTGTAAAAAAATGTTCTTTCTTTTTTTTCATTTTAGTTAATTTTTTTCTGCTCATTATTGGGCATTGAAAAAATATAACTAAAGATTTTTGTAATTCAAAACGTATTAAAATTAAAAATAATGCGAAATAATTATATTATCAATTAGTTAGTACAAAAAATAATTTTTGGTTGTGAAATAGTTTTACTTGAATCATCCCAAACCGCGTAATCAAAGTAAACGGGATAGTATTAAACTAATTCTTTAATTTGCTTTATGCTTCGCCTCAAAGAAATACTTCTTCAAAAACACATGTCCCAAGTGGAATTAGCTAAAATCATGGGGGTTACAACAGTAACAGTGAATCATTGGGTGAAGAATAAAGCAATGCCATCTGTAGAGTCTCTCATTAAAATTGGTGAAATTCTAGATGTTGGCCTCGATGACCTTGTAATTTCAAGTAGTCGTAATAAAAAATACCCCCAACCTAATTTTTAATAATACCGGTAAATCAATAATCAGAGTAAAAGTGAAGGATAGAAAACCTAATACCGTGCATACTGCCAGAACAATCATGTTTCTTGAATTATCTAAAGTGATGAATTTTTCCTTGGAAAAAGACAATTATTTGGAAAGCATGGAAAATAATGTGTTTGGCAAGAAATCTCAAAATGGCATAAAACAAACCAGTACATTCTTAGCACTGCTTTATTCATTCGATATAAAGTCTGATCATTTTAAGGTGTTTAAATATTTTTGGTCAATATCAGATGAAAACGAAAAGGTGCTTTTTTCTCTAGTGTACGCTGTTCGCAATGATTATTTACTTCAGGAAAGCATACCGGTTGTTTCGAAATGTAGAATTGGCGATAAAGTTGAAATTGAGCAGATTGAGAAAAATATTCAACAATACCATCAACACCGGTTTACCCCAAAAACACTTAGGTCGGTTGCTCAGAATATTGCCAGTTCATGGAAACAAGCTGGCTTTATTGTGGGGAAGGTAAAAAATATACGCTCTCAACCTGAAATCACCTATAAGGTGGTTGCATTTGCGATGTTATTATCTTATTTGGATGGGAATAGAGGGGATTTTATTTTTAATAGCGAATGTATAAGGGCTCTTTGTTTAGGTGAATCTCATTTAAGAGATTTGGCAATTGAGGCTTCTCAAAGAGATTTTCTCAAATATCAGTTTGCTGGAAATGTAACAGCAATATCATTTGATCAACTCATTAGTAAAATTGGACTCAATGCAATCTAAAGTAGATCAATTATTAAGCGCATTTGAGGCTGTGGTTAATGAACCATGGTCAACCGTACTATCAGGTCAGGAAAGAATATGGTTCCTCGTTTTCGATCCAGCAGATCAACGAAAAGTGGATTTAAGGATAGGTGACTTTGAAACCGCAACTTTAAGAGCTAGTAAAAAATGGGTAAGCGTATCAATGAAAAATTGCTTTCCGCAATGGATGTCTGAACACGATTATAAAGAGGAATATTTTAGTGACCCGGAGAGTTTATTAGATCAGTTGGAAGCTGAGTTTAAACAGTATACCGTTGATTTTTTGGTTTCTGAATTCGAAAGACTTGGTACTGATGATGATACATTAATAGCAATTAGGGATATATCTTCATTATTTGGCTTCACAAGGTTGTCGGATGTACTTTCTGGTTGCTCTAACTCGTTCAAAGGACGATTACTACTTTTCTTTCCGGGGGAATTTAATAAAAATCAGTACCGCCTTTTAGATGCAAGAGACGGTTGGAATTATTTAGCTAGGCCAATAACAGTATAATTTTTTATAAATGAAAAACAAAGAAATATTCACCCTAAATCCCGATGATAATAACTTAGTTAACGACGGGGTTGTTGAAATCAATACAGCGAAAGATGACAAAGGACTTGCCATCATAAGACACGAATTAAAAACATTCGTGTGCGAGGGAGAATATCAACACGGTATTTACAGGATATTAGATACTTACCTAAAACATATTGACCAGCCGAAACAGCCAGCAGTATGGGTTAGTGGTTTTTTTGGTAGCGGTAAATCGCACTTGGTGAAGATGCTTGGCTATTTATGGGAGGATTTTACATTTCCAAATGGAGATTCGGCAAAAAAAATTAAAACACTTCCTCAAGATGTTAATGATCTTTTCTTCGAGCTTGAGAAAAAGCAAAAAATAAACGGTAAACTATCGGTTTCGGGTACTTTAAAAGATTTTCCATCAGCCGACATTCGGTATTCTTTCCTCCAGCTTTTTTTAAACGCACTTGGGTTACCTCAACAATTCCACCATTTCAAGTTTGTCTATTGGGCTAAAAAAGAAGGTATCTATGACCAGCTCAAAGCAATTGTTGAGGCGCAAGGAAAGGATTTTAGGAAGGAATATGAAAACCTTTTTGTTTCTTCAACCATAGCAAGAGCCATTTTAGATTTATTACCAGGGTTTGCTGAGAACGAGGCAAAAGTTAAAGAAAATTTCAAAGTTAATTTCAAGCGGATTGAGAGCATAAACAGAGAACAATTGATTGACACCATCAAAACGGAGATACTACCGATGTTTTATGGTGATAAAATCCCTTTGACATTAATTGTCCTTGACGAGGTTCAGCAATTCATCGGTTCAGATGGTGATAAAAGCATTGATGTACAAAACTTGGCTCAGGATATATGTAGCAACTTTGATGGTAAGTTCTTATTGATTGGAACCGGGCAAAATGCATTGTCGGAGACGACCTTATTACAACGCTTGCAAGATCGATTTACAGTTAAGGTTTCATTGTCTGATGCGGATGTGGAGACAGTTACCCGCAAAACTGTGCTAGAGAAAAAACCATCTGCAATAAGCGCTATAGATAAAAAGCTCGATGGTTCTTTGGGTGAAATATCCCGTAACCTTTCGGGTACTGACTTTGGTTATGTGACCTCTGATAAAACTACACTGGTTGCAGACTACCCTATTCTTCCATCTACACGAAAATTCTGGAAGAAGATTTTGCAAGTTATTGACACTGCGGGTACATCTGGTCAGTTAAGAAGCCAGCTTAGAATTGTGGATGATAGCTTGAAAAAAGTGGCAGATAAAGACCTTGGTTCAATTGTGCCAGCTGACTTGATTTTTGAGCAAAAACAATCACAACTTCTACAGAACGCTTTACTGTTAAATGAAACCAATAACCTTATTGTCGGACGTAAATCAAGAGGTGGCGATAGCGCTTTAGAAGGGCGGATATTAAGCGTTGTATTCTTAATTGACCAACTACCTAAAGACATCTCGGGGAAGCGCTTAAAATCAGACGAAAACACTATTGCAGAGCTTTTAATTGATAACCTAAATGAACCTTCTGATAAGTTTAGGAATAAAGTAAAGGAATTGATTGCAAAGCTTTCAGACGAAAAGGTCTTAATGCCGGTTGGTGATGAGTTCAAGCTGCAAACAAAGGTGGGGCAAGAATGGGAACAAGAATATATCCACCAAGCCCAAAAGATCGGTGGTTCAGGGGATGATTTAGTTCAAAACTTACGTAGAACGAAGTTGGTGGGTTTCTTTAAAGAGAAAACTAAAACAATCAATGTCACCCACGGTATATCTAAGCTAAACCGCGAATTTGAGCTATGGGACAAAACTACTAAACCAAGTACTGAAGAGAAACTGAACCTTTGGATTCGTGATGGTTGGTACGAAAACGAAACCACTGTAATGGACGAAATTAGAGCTTCTGGTAGTGATAGTCCTTTGGCATTTGTCTTTGTTAAAAAATTTAGAGACTCTGAACTCAAAGCTGAAATAATCAAATTCTTAGCTGCTGGTTATACCCTTGATACTATGGGTTTACCATCAAGCCCAGAAGCAGATCAAGCTAGGAAGAGTATGGAAACCCGAAAGGAACTAGCAAAAGTGGCAATTGATGAAATTATTGAAAGAATCTGTCTAGAGGCAACTGTATTATTAGCTGGGGGGAATACTATACAAAAAGGGAATATTCGTGAGAACATTGAGTATGCTTTGATAAGCATTGCAGATAGACAGTTTCCAGACTTTAAAGCGAAGGCTGATTTTACTAATTGGGGACAAGCATTAAATAAAGCTATAGCAACAAATCCTGATGCTTTAGTCTCTATCGGATACAATGGTGATATTGTTGCACACCCTGTAGCCGGAGAAATATTAAGATTTATAGGAAATGCCACTAAGCAGGGTAAAGATATCCGAAACATTTTCACAAAATCACCTTATGGCTGGAGCCAAGATGCCATTAACACCATCTTGATAATGCTCAAAAATACCCAGCATATATCATGTGATGAACCTTCATTGAATGTAGCAAAAATCAACAATGCCACCTTCAAGAAGGAGGTGCATATCCTTTCTGCTAAGGATAAAATTATTATTAAGAGTTTATTTCAAAAAGCAGGAATTTCATGTCCATCAAACCAGGAGTTATTTCCATTCTCTAACACATATCTAGAGCAACTTAAAGCATTAGCTTCTGAGGTAAGTGGCGACGCACCTAAACCAGAGCCAATCAATATTAGCTTCATAAAGGACATCGAAAACAAACAAGGTAATGAGCGCTTAATTGACATTATTGAACAGCAAGCAAAACTACAAGCATCCTATGATGATTGGAGCTTAAAAAGTAAGCTGGTGGATAAGAGAATGCCTCAATGGAACTTGCTTTCCGAGTTGTCTAGCCACGCAACGGATGATGCGGATTTCGATCAATTAAAACAAGAAATACAAGCTATTAAGGAAAATAGATTACTACTTCAGGAACCTGATTTAATACAACCTAAACTAGACGATTTGGTGGAGAAACTAAAGTCTCGTCTGAACGAATTAAAGGAAAAATATATCCAGCTTTATGATGAAAAAATGGATGTTTTGCAGAAAGATGATTATTTCAGTAAGATTAAACAAGATCAGAAGCACCGTATTTTAGCTAAGCATCAGTTATTAGTTAAACCAGAGATCAAGCCTTTGGATGGAGCTAGCTTGTTAAATCATTTTCAGAAGGCCTCGTTATACACTTGGGAAACAAAAATTGCAGCTTTACCTGGACAATTTCAAGCTGCACGTGAGGATGCAATTACTTTACTGGCCCCTCAAGCAATGACCTTTAGTTTACCAAAGGCTACCATAAACAACCAAATACAGCTTGAAAATTATATCTCCGAATTAAAAACAGAACTTGAAGAGCTATTAAAAAGTGCTAGTTCCATAATCTTAAAATAATGGCTGTATTAACCCCGCAACAACGAAATACACTTGAGACAGCAGTTAAGCAGGCTCGTAAAATATCAGAGGTAGGTGCTTTTAATGCATTGAAAGCAATGGCTGTGGATAACCATGAACCTTTTTCGCACATGACCACTGACCAGAGGTCACTTAGAAATAGTCTTAGAAACAAAGCAAGGTTATTAGGAGATGAGTTACAAGCTGGGGGTTCACAAAGAATTGATAATCTTTCCTATGAGTTGGCTTATGAAACATGGCACAAGATGTTGTTTGCCAAATTTTTGGAAGCAAATGATTTATTGATACACACGGATTCTGGTGTTGCTGTTTCTATGGAGGATTGTGAAGAGTTGGCTCAAGATGAAGGATATTTAGATAAATGGGATGCCGCAGCTAATTACGCTTCTAAGATGCTACCGGCCATCTTTAGAACAAATGATCCCTTGATGCAAATTACCTATGCAACTGATGAACGAATTAAGCTTGAAGAACTAATTGATTCTATTGAGGATGAAATATTCAAAGCAGACGATTCGCTTGGTTGGGTTTACCAGTTTTGGCAGAGCGAAGCCAAAGCGGTTATAAATGCGAGTGGAGATAAAATTGATGGTGCTAAACTTCCAGCAGTAACACAATTATTCACTGAACCCTATATGGTGCATTTTTTAATTGATAATACCCTTGGCGCATGGTGGGTAAGTCGAAATCCTGGGATTAAGCCACCTGTAAAATTTGAATACTTAAGATTACTAGAAGATGGTTCTCCAGCAGCTGGCAAATTTGAAGGATGGCCTGATAAAACAGCTGAAGTTTCCTCATTAGATCCCTGTATGGGTTCAGGACATTTCGTCGCCACACTCTTTCCGGTGTTTGCTAATTTAAGAATGCAAGAAGAGGGTTTAACAAAAGAAGAAGCAACGGATAAGGTTATTTTGGAAAACTTACATGGCCTTGAATTAGACCCCAGATGTACCCAGATTTCAGCATTTAACTTAGCCTTCACCGCATGGAAATTTTGTGGTCACTACAAAGAATTACCTGAAATGAATTTGGCTTGCAGCGGTGTGGCTCCTAAAGGTAAGGTGGAGGATTGGGTTAAACTAGTTGGTAAAGTTGAAAGGGCTGATGATAAACTTCGTTTAGAAAACGGAATGCGGGAATTATATAATCATTTTCAGCTGGCACCAGAGTTGGGTAGTTTGTTAGATCCAACAACTATTAAAGCAGACGCTTTTACAGCAAGTTTTGAAGAACTTCAGCCTGTACTTAAAAAAGCATTAGAAAGTGAGGCTGATACTGAACAATTGGAACGTGGGGTTGTGGCCGCAGGTATTGCAAAGGCAGGACAATTACTTTCAATGAAATTTACTTTACAAATCACAAATGTGCCATATCTATCAAAGGGTAAGCAAGATCAAATTTTAGCTGAGTATTGCGAAAAGAATTATTCGGAAGGAAAAGGAAACCTTGCAACAGTCTTTTTATTAAAAATGCTTAAATCAGCCCCCCTAGGAGGATTCGTTGCAAATGTAACGCTACAAGACTGGTTGTTTCAGCCTACTAATAAAGGCTTACGAAAATTATTATTAAAAGATGAAACTTGGTCAATTCTTGTAAGGTTAGGCGCAAAAGGTTTCAGGACAACAATGTATGATTTCAATGTAATCCTAATTTCCTTGCAACATATTAAACCAAAAATAAGTCATTTGATACATGGTACCGATGTATCAGAAGAGTTAAGTCCTGAGTCAAAGGAAGTTCAGATTAAAAAGAAAGAAATCAAATTTGTAAATCAGTTAGAGCAAATACGAAATCCAGACTCAAGAATAATATTTGAAGAAAAGAATAATTCTCAACTATTATCCGATTTTTCTGATTGTTATTGGGGGCTTGGTAGTGGAGATTATAATCATTATGGTAGATTTTATTGGGAAATTAAATTCCCAGACAAAAATTGGATATTTCAATTAAGTACACTTTCTCTAACAAAACATTTTGGAGGAAGGGAACATATTTTACTATGGGAAGAAGGTAAAGGTGCATTGTCTGAAGAGCCGGGTGCATATTTACGAGGCTTGAATATTTGGGGAAAGAAAGGTATCCATATCTCGCAAACAGGAAACCTACAAGCTACACTATATTATGGCGAATGTTGGGATTCAAACAGTGCTCCTATTATTCCTAAAAATGAAGAGGATATATCCGCAATTTGGTGTTTCTGCTCATCGCCTCAATACAATATAGATGTTAGAAAAATTGACCAAGCCTTGAAGGTGACTAACGCAACCTTAGTTAAAGTCCCATTCGATTTAAAACACTGGCAAAAAGTCGCTGCCGAAAAATACCCTAAAGGTCTTCCAAAACCATATAGTGATGACCCTACGCAATGGTTATTTCATGGTCATCCCACTAAAACAGGACATCCATTACAAGTAGCTTTAGCAAGGGTATTGAGTTATCGCTGGCCAGCGGAAAGTAACACCGAAATGGAACTCGCGGATGAAGCTAGAGATTTAATCACTGCTGTTAAAGCATTTGACCATTTAAGTGATGAAGATGGGATTTTCTGTATCCCATCTGTGAACGCAGAACAAGCTGGCGCTGATCGTTTAAGAACCTACCTTCAAAGTGTTTTCGCTGATTTGTGGAGTAATAATACTATTGCCGAACTATTGGAAAAGGAAGGTGCTTCTTCGTCAAACCTAGAAGAATGGTTACGAAAAGAATTTTTTGTGCAACACTGCAAAATATTCCAAAACCGACCGTTTATCTGGCATATTTGGGATGGTAGAAACGATGGCTTTGCAGCCCTAGTAAACTACCATAAACTTGACAAAGAAAACCTCTCCAAGCTCATTTATACCTACCTAGGTGATTGGATTCGAATGTGCGAAGCCAAGAAGAAAAACGACGAGAGTGGCGCTGAAGGGTTATTAAGCGCTGCACTCAAATTGAAAGAGAAATTGGAAGCTATCCTGAACGGTGATGCTCCATTTGATATTTTTGTTCGATGGAAACCATTGGAGCAACAGCCAATTGGTTGGGATCCTGATTTAAATGATGGGGTGAGGTTGAATATCCGTCCATTTATGGAAGCCGATATACTTCGGAAAAAGCCGAATATTAGATGGGGTATAGATCGAGGTAATAACCCCCAAGGAAGCTATTGGGGGGTAAAAAGAGACAACGATAAACATTTGAGCCTAGCCGAAAAAAGGTTGGCAAGGGAAAATAACAATAAATAGAAATGGCAACACTAGTAGCAAGGATTGCGGATGATAAGTTACGTCAGTATAACCAATCAAACCAGACTGTCATTTATAAAAATGATGATTCCAAGTTATATGGTCATCTTTCGATAAATGATAATTGTGTGTTCATATGCTCAAATTTCATCTTACTTGGTGATTATCAAAGCGAAAGAACCAATCAAAATATAACCTTCCGGAACATTCGAAAAGTGAATATTACTAATAAAGACTTACTAAGTCTTGGTGCTTTCAAACCGGAGGAAAACTCCCGGACAAAAGCAAGTTTTTATGGTTATGTTCAGCCAAGTCATATTGATGTCGCCCTTTTAGAACAACAATGTAATAGCCAACAGTTCATAACTTACAACATAGTAAAATCGAATTCTCTTCCTCAATCATTAAGAAACCTAAGCGAAAATGATAGGGTTATCACTATTGATATAAACAATAGACTAGTTGAACTATTCACTATTCAAAACGGCAATCTAACAATTTTAAATCTTGGCAATGAATACTTTAATGCGAGAGGCAAAACATTAGATCAAATTCTGCTTTTAATTGAAAGTGTAAATAAAGCAAACCTTGGTAAATGTGTAAAACGGATAAAACAAACACTTGAGTCATCCAATTCATTCAGTTTTGGAAGCTTTAGTGAATACTATAACATAATACACAATAAGCGTTTATACTCAAATGATCCGCCAAATGGAGGAGAGATTGAAACTAATGAAGATAACAACGATCCCAAAACTTTACGCTTCAATATGACACTGAACACTATACTTTACGGTCCTCCTGGTACAGGAAAAACATATCATTCAGCCAATCGTGCACTGGAGATAATCAATGGTGAAATTGAACCAGAAAGGGTTGATAATAAAAAGGAATTCAACAGACTACAGAGGGATGGAAGGATTTACTTTACGACATTTCATCAAAATATGTCTTACGAAGACTTTATTGAAGGAATAAAACCGTTGGAGCCAAAAGACGATGATGAATTCTTGCAATATAAAATACAGGATGGTCTTTTCATGAAGGCATGTATTGAAGCTACTTATGATTATATCAAAAACAACTTTCCACAAAATAATCAAGAGAATCAAATTAGAACATTTAATCAGTTGTTTGATCAATTATATGAACAAATAGAAGAGCTAGGAGAGGATAATTTAGATACTTTAAATGGTGGAGAAGTTACAGTATCTGTTACTGATCAGGGTAACTTTAGTATTAAACATATTAACGGGACAAGATCATATACTGTATCAAGGAGTAGATTAGAGCCACTGTTTAATACTTTTACAGATTTAAGTACCATAAATAATATACACCAAGAATTTAGGGCTATTATTGGTGGTTGTAATTCGACCGCTTTTTGGGCGGTATTAAATGCGATTAGAAGTCTTCAACTAGAAGAAAATCACATAACTCAAAATGTAAATTTAAGCTATGAAGATAAAAGAAGTGTAGTAAAGTCTTTTTGGAAAAACGCTAATTATACACAACTTGAAGAGGACTTAAGCAATCCTTATGTTTTTATTATCGATGAGATTAATCGTGGAAATATTGCACAAATCTTTGGCGAATTAATAACATTACTAGAAGAGGATAAAAGGCTTGGTAAACGAGAAGAAATTAGATTAGAGCTACCATATTCAAAGCAACCATTCTGCGTGCCTCCTAATTTATTTATTATTGGAACAATGAATACAGCTGATAGAAGTGTTGAAGCTTTAGATACCGCATTAAGAAGAAGATTTTCGTTTATTCCCATGCTATCGAACCACGAATTATTAACGAATCTGCCAGAAGGAGTAAATCTATCTAAAATGTTAGAGACGCTGAATAGCAGGTTAAAGGTTTTAAAGGATAAAGATCACACTATTGGTCATGCTTGGTTATGGGATATTACCACTGTTGATGGATTAATACTTGTTTTTAAGGACAAAATTCTCCCTTTACTGCAAGAGTTCTTTTATAATGATTATGAGAAGTTAGGATTATTACTTGGTGACAGATTTGTTGAAATTGATATCACAGCTGACAGAGATTTATTTGCTCATTTTCATAAAGGGGTAAGTTTAAGAGGTCAGTATAATAACAAATCAGTATATAAATTAACAGATCCTACAACTTGGGACGCTGATGCTTTTAAATCAATTTATCAAAAACCAAATAATGATGAATAGATGAATTCAATGCAGGTATTTGAATACGAGAAGCTATATGTGAATGATCTTTTCACTAAGGATCATTTTGATGCACTTGCTAAATATAATGAAGAGCATGGAGGTGCATATTTTAAACTCGGCTACCAATCTATTCAATTCCAGCAATATGTTGGTGTTATTCAAGTTGGAAATTTAAGTATTGAAATCTTGCCAAAGGTGGGAAAAACAGCCACCAATGATAAAGAGAAAGCTAAATGGCAAAAGATATTGTTGGACATGTTACAGCAATGTAATTGGATGAAAGTCCATGCAAATGAGAAAGCTCCACTCCAATTCAAGTATAATAGTATACTCGAAGCCTATTTGGATCTATTCATTAGTGAATGTGAGCAACTCCTACAACTGGGTTTAATAAAGAAATACAAACAGACAGAGGGTAATAAGAACAATTTAAAGGGTAAACTCATTTTTAATAAAGATATACAATTCAATCTTATTCACCGGGAGCGGTTCTATACTAGGCATCAGACTTATGATAGCAATAATATTTTCAACCAAATATTATTAAAAGCCTTAAAAACCATACCTGAAATAACAAACAATCAATTACTAAATGACCGGCTTTATAGTCTTCTTTTCTCCTTTCCAGAATTAGATAATGTCCACGTCTCCTCCACAACCTTTAGCAATTTGGTTTTTGACAGAAAAACCAATGCATATGAGGAGGCCATTGGTATAGCGGCTATGATTCTACTAAATTATCGCCCGGATATACAAAACGGACTAAACAATGTGTTAGCTATACTTTTTGATATGAACGATTTATGGGAAGAATATGTATACCGACAATTGTTGCGGTTTTGCAATGCTAATACTCGAATTGAAGTTCAGGATTATAAAAAGGTTTGGGAAAAGGAGAATAACAACACAGTGACAAAGGGGATAAAGCCAGATATTGTTTTAAATACAAATGAAAAAACATTGATTATTGATACAAAATGGAAATTACCAGATGACGATATACCCAGCGATGCTGATTTGAAACAAATGTTCATGTATAACGAATATTGGGATAATGCAAATACAATCCTATTTTATCCAAAGGATTTTGGAGAAACTACAATTGACCCAGGGATTTTTGTTATTGGAGGTCGAGCTACCCAAGGTGAAAACAATACTAGACATAAATGCGGGGTGCTAAAGGCTAGTGTTCTCAGTAATAATGACATTTATAATCAACCTATCTTAGATTTAGAGTTTGGAAAGAAAATACTATTAAAATTAGAAGAGGAAGAATTGTTATGACCAGTATATTTCATAAAGTGATCCAAGCATTGAAGCAAGCGGAAAACCACAATAGCAATATTATGGTAAAGCCAGAGGTGATTTTGTGGCCAGACCCAGATAATCAATGGGAAGATGTCATTCCGGTTCTCCAGAAGGTGATGCCACAACTACTTATATATGGTGACTATAACCCAGCAAGGAAGCAAGGCCCTTCAATATGGTTAAAATGTATGGTTGCAAAAACATTGCCAGAAGCAGACTGGGAGAATAATATCATTCCAATTATTTACTTACCTGGCGTAGCTAAAAGTGACCTTCGAAATGTTGAAGAAGCTGGATTGTTTTTTCAACCCTTAATCGAATACCAATACACTGGTGTTCTTTTCCTTCAAGAAAATGGCCGAGAATGGTCGATTCTAGCGTTTGTCGAAAACCCTATATATGGTTTAGGGTTAAAGGTTTCAAAAGATAACACAACTAAAGACGCACTTAAAAAAGCGCTCCCAACGATATTTCAAGATGCTGAAATTTTTCGAGGTAAATCATTGATTGAAGCTGAATATTTGAACAGTCTTCTTTTCCCTGATCTTATTCCAAATATTTTAAAATGGATGTGCAAAGGGGATGTCGTTTTAGCTCAAATGGATACAGGGCGTAAAGAGGTGTTTAAGCAATTATGTCAAACACAGTATGAGTTTGAACCTAGAGAACAAGATATTAAAGCAATTGCTGAGAAGCTAGGTTCACAAAAAGGAAATTGGAAATATGTTTGGCAACTTTATGCTACGGCACCTAAAAAGTATACAGAAATAGAGGAACTACTTCGATTAGCTAAACCAAGTGACTTAGGAGATGGGATGTTTGGTTTGCCAGCAGAAAGTTGGCCCCAAGTAAACGAAGATGCTGAAAGCACCTTATTGTCAGAGTTAAAAAAAGCTTCAAAGCTTGCACCAAGAGAAGCTGCAAAAAAAATGTGGTCGCTAGCTGAAGAAAATAAAAAAAGGCTTGGATGGGTTTGGCACGAGTTAGGAAAAGCACCTTTGGCAATTTCTGTTCAACACTTAGCTACAATGGCTAAAATATGTATCGAGGCGTTCCCATCAAGCTCCATTGATGAAATCAAGGCCTACTATGAAAAGACAGGGTATTTAGCTGACCAGCAAATGAGGAAGTCCTTTGAAGTTGTAAAAAGTGAGAAAGACAAGAGTGCAGTGCAAGCTATTATTCAGTTAGTATACCAGCCATGGTTAGAGTTGATAACTAATCTCTTTCAAAAATTGGTTGAAATGGATTCAGCCATCTTTACAAACCAAAAAGCGAAGGAGGAGACCGAAAATTTTGTACTTTTCGTAGACGCTTTTAGGTTTGAATTAGCACATGAATTTGCAGACAGATTGGCTAAGTTCAAATACGTGGTTAAACTAATAAGCTCATGGTCAGCCATACCCTCATTAACCCCAACATCAAAACCAAGTGTATCTCCAATTTCTATTTCAATTTCTGAAACTAGTTTAATCAAAGAATTTAGGCCTCAACTTTTAACAGGAAAGGACTTGCTAACAGCCGCTTTTAGAGAGCAGCTTGCTACAAACGGATTTAAATTTATTAGCAACGCTGCGGACATCGATCCATCAGCCAGATTATGGCAAGAGATTGGCGATATTGATACCAAAGGACATAACGAGCAAGAAGACTTGGTTAAACATATTGATGCATTATATGCGCAGATTCAGGAGGCATTAGACGTGGCGTTTGAGAAAGGCGTAAAAAGAATAAAAATTGTAACGGATCATGGCTGGTTACTAATGCCAGGTGGATTACCCAAAACTGAACTTAACGTAGGTTTATCCGAAACACGCTGGGGCCGTTGTGCTCTTATGAAAGAGGGCGCTGTAACAAGCTTACTGCATTTGCCGTGGAGGTGGAATCCTTCTACTTTTATTGCCTATGCACCTGGTATCAGCTTTTTTAAAGTCAATGAAAAATATGCACATGGCGGTATATCCATACATGAATGTCTAGTACCAGAATTGCTTGTAGAAAACCCTAACATCAATGCAATTGAGGCAGAAATTAAAGCTGTTAAGTGGGTCAATCTGAAATGCACTATTCAGACCAATGATGTGCCAGATGGGTATAAAATTGATATTAGAACGAAATATAATGATGAACTTACAAGCGTAATTGATATATCGAATAAGAATAAAAAAATTATTGCTAATACGGTAACTCTCTTAATTGATGACACTTATGAATATCAATCTGTTACAATTGTATTGTTGGATGAGAATGATAGAATTTTAAACAAAAAGTCAACCACTATTGGCGGTTAAAATAATAACAAATGGAATTAGACTATATTGATCATATTTCAGCAAAAGCATTTGAGGGATTTATTGTTCGGAAAGACTTATTAGAGAATTTTCGAAAAACATATCCAGTACCAACTTATGTAATTGAGTTTTTACTGGGTCGTTACTGTTCAACAACAGATGAACAAGAAATGCTTGAGGGGCTTGAAATAGTAAAAAGACAATTACAAGATAGAACTGTAAGAACAGGTGAAGAGGAGTATTTTAAGTCTAAAGCTCGCGAAAAAGGTAGAATTAAATTAATCGACATAATAACTGCTAGGCTTGATACCGCCACTGATAGTTATGTGGCAAATTTGCCAAGCTTGCAACTGAATAAAGTACGTATCTCGTCAGACATAGTAAGCGCAAATGACAGAATGCTTACAGGTGGGTTTTATGCCGAAATAGAGTTAGAGTATGATGCCGTAATTGCTCAAGAAAATGCAGGAAGACCTTTTGGTATTGTAACCCTAAGACCAATCCAACTATCTCAAAGAAATGTTTTAGAAGTTCTTTATAAGGGCAGAGAAAATTATTCACTTGAAGAATGGAAAGATTTTCTGATTAGGTCTATTGGCATGGAACCAAGTACTTTAAGTGAAAAAGCAAAAAATGTCTTATTTGTCAGAATGATCCCTTTTGTTGAAAGAAATTATAATATCGTTGAATTAGGCCCAAGAGGTACCGGAAAGTCACATTTATACCAACAAATTTCACCTTATTCTCATTTGGTTTCAGGTGGTAAAGCGACCGTTGCAAAAATGTTCGTAAACATGGGTAACGGTGAACGAGGGCTAGTTTGCAAATATGATGTTGTATGTTTCGATGAGGTATCAGGTATCTCATTTGATCAGAAAGATGGTGTAAACATCATGAAAGGTTACATGGAAAGTGGAGAGTTCAGTAGAGGGAAGGAACCAATTAGGGCGGATGGTGGTATTGCGATGGTTGGTAATTTTGATGTGGATGTGGAGCACCAACAAAGGGTAAGTCATCTATTTGGGCCAATGCCAAAAGAAATGCGGGATGATACTGCTTTCATGGATCGCATTCATGCGTTTGTTCCCGGGTGGGATTTCCCCAAATTAAATAAGACTTATTTCACAAACCACTTTGGCTTAGTCAGTGATTTTCTTGCAGAATGCTGGACTCGACTTAGAGATATAAATCGAATAACGACCGTACTAACAAAGGTTGATTATGGTGGTGCGTTAAGTGGGCGTGATACCACTGCTGTCAATAAAACATTAAATGGTTTACTAAAGTTGATGCAACCCAACCCCGAAGCAGAAATTTCCGATGAGCTTTTAGAATGGGCTATTAAAATTTCTTTAGAATATCGTAGACGCGTAAAAGAGCAACAGAAAAGAGTTGGTTCAGCAGAATTCAGAAATACTCATTTTAGTTATCGAATTGGTGAGAGTGGTGTAGAAACATTTGTAACAACACCTGAAATTCATAGTGAAAATACAATCAGTGAAGATCCACTACCGCCTGGTCAAATCTGGGCTTTAAATGCTGGTGGACAAGGAGAAACAACAGGGCTGTACAAACTTGAGGTAAATTCTAATCCTGGTTCTGGTGTTAAAATTTTAAATAGACCGGCTCCCCCACAATTTCAAGAGAGTGTCAGATTCGCTGAGCAAAATCTTTATAGTAAAGCAAAAGAACTACTTGGAGATAGAGATCCACGTTCTACAGAGTTTTCATTACAACTACGAGCATTTGATGCTTCCAAAAGTGGAAATGGAATGGGTATGGCAGTTCTGATGAGCATGTGTAGTGCAATATTGGGAAAAAGCACCAAGGGCGGTTTAGTTATCGTTGGCCAATTAAATCTTGGCGGGTCTCTGGATCTGGTTTATAATGCTGTTAATCTTGCAGAGATTGCTGTGGAGAAAGGCGCTACAACCTTACTAATCCCACTTAATGCTAGAAAGCAGCTAAATGAATTATCAGATGAAATGGTGACTAAAATCAATATTCAGTACTATACGGATTTGAAAGATTGTTTAATTAAAACACTACTTGACTAGTCAAATAATGAGAGATAAGGATATTATTATTGACCTATTACGTCGTATTTAATCAGAATATATGGTTTAAATCAGAGTAGTGGATATCCTTATTCTGTTCACTTAAATCGGGAGTTATTAAAATTTTGTATCAAAATTGTTCCAACAAAAAAAATAGTGGTTTATTCAACTCTTGCAACATTAATAAAATTATTTACATTTTCTATTTTGGATATAAAAAAATGATGTCCAATATATTCTTCTAGCACCGTTGATGAATTCAGTTCATACCCTCTTGTATCTGGAAGAGCCTGGTGCACTTGAATAAAGTCTCGTGCCATACGCTTCAATTTAGCATCCAAAACTAGCCTATCGTTGATACCACCACACTTTTCTAAAATTTCAGCCTCGTAACCTGACAGCATCTTGAAGAGCGGTTCAGCAATGCCGGGGATTTTAATTTCTAACATCAGTCTTTTTGCTCGCACCTGGACGAATTCTTCGACTATTCGAAGGCGTACGCTCAATTGGTTGAATTCGATATGCTCAACCAAGTTTTCCCTTATTGCACGTGCCTCTTGTTCCGCGTCTTCGGCGATGCTTTCAATTCGGGAAATCCGATTTCGAAGTCTATTCAGTTCCGCTCTATTCTCTAAAGCTTTTTGTTCCAAACTATTTTTTCTGGCTAACAAAATTTCCCTTCCGTTGACTTTTGCCATATTAAAACGTATTTATAGATATAATACAAAATTACAGTGAGCAGATTACAAATCCATTATCGGAAAAAATTCCAGAAACAGCTAAAAAGTGAAACCGTGGTGGTACGAGTTGATGAGAAAGAATTGGCGAAACTGCGATTACTCGAGGAAAAAACCAGGAGAACTAGATCAGATCTTATCCGCCAATCGATCTTCGATTTATTCATTAAGTATGAAATAAAATAAAAAACAAAAAAACAAATTAGTATGAACGACGAAACGACTAACCTTGATTTACCGGAATTTTTTAACGAAAATGACAATGACTTCACACCTGAAGAAATAAGGAAAATTAATATGATTTTTAAATTTCTTGGAATCGACCCTGAAGAAACCAAGTACGTAGAAATGCATAATTCTATTCACATTCTAAGGCTATTTATGCGAAAAATAATGCGTACGAAATAATGGATAAGGAAAACACGATTTTCAAGATTACCAAGAAAGAATATTTGTATTCAATCACATTGTCTCCCGATGAGGAAAAAGACTTTTATGAATTTCTTCGAACAAAGTACAAATATGAGAAAGAGATGTCAAAAGCTAAAAGATGTTATAAGCCAACTTGGTCGATCCTATGCCAAGCTGATTCCAGATGATAAGGAAATTTTTTATCTTTGATAAAAGTAATTCTAAGCTAAATCAAAGGATATGCATTTTACATTAGTTTTCGCATCACATGAAGCAGAAGATATCAGCTTTTCTATTTGTTTTAATCCATGTCTGGTTTGGGTAAAAGGTAAAGAAGTAGTTGATAATCCGCATCCAGAAAATCCAGAATACCAATCTGGTGATTTGAAGAATTTTCTTGCTAAGTCAAACCTAGAACCAACATCAAATAATGTTGCTGTTATTATTCACCCAGATGGTCACGGTCAGCAAAAAGATCTTGATTTGTTGCTCGAAGATATTTCTGCAATTGGATTTAAATCTCAAACCATATCATTTTAAGTATTTAATATTTTTCTGGTTGTTTATATACTTAAATTAGAACTTTTTAAACAGCGCTCAATAATCTATTTTTACCACCCTTCATAAGGTGGTATTTTTTTTAGTACATATTTCTTTTTTGTACCTCGCATCCTCCCCAACATCACTCTTTAAATAAACCCGGTGTATAACATTTCCCTTTTTAATATAAAATCCCAGAAAAATTTTAAAAGCAGTTTCACCATTAATAATAATTCAATGAGTTTATTCCAACAACATAATCAAAA
>Ga0154020_10003149_pt1 | contig 19968 bp, 14 predicted proteins | sample Klosneuvirus_201_FD_109709 | JGI IMG/M metagenome (GOLD analysis project Ga0154020, IMG submission 109709) | Active sludge microbial communities from wastewater, Klosterneuburg, Austria - Klosneuvirus_20160825_MG | ecosystem: Engineered > WWTP > Aerobic digester > Activated sludge | place... | reverse complement strand
GGGCGGCAGCATGCTGCGACCGTACTACGTCACGTCACGACCAGGCGTCAGGTGGGCGGCAGCGCACGGTTGGTCACGTCGACGCGAAGGGCTAGACCGCACGCGTCGCCACGGGCACACTGGTGCGTCGCACCGATAATGGCATCCGATCGCTCGCCGCAAGACACCGATACTCTCCAGCTGGTCGTCGACAGTATTCGCGACTACGCGATCTTTCGGCTCGACATCGAGGGCCGGGTCACGAGCTGGAATGTCGGTGCAACGCTGATCAAGGGATATGCGCCGAGCGAGATCATCGGCCAGACCATCGAGCGCTTCTACACCGACGAGGACCGCAAGGCCGGTCGCCCCAAGTGGCTGCTCGCGATCGCCCGCGACACGGGTCGCGTCGAGGACGTGGGATGGCGCGTGCGCAAGGACGGCACGCGGTTCTGGGCGGACGTGGTGATCAGCGCGATCCGCGACCGCGGCGGCGAGCTCGTGGGCTTCGCGAAGATCACGCGCGATCTCTCCGAGCGACGTGCGCAGGAAGAAGCGAGGCTACAAGATGTGGCGCGGTTCCGCGCGATCGTCGAGTCGACGCGCGACTACGCGATCTTCGCGCTGTCGCCGACGGGTCACGTCGCGACCTGGAACCTCGGGGCGGAGCGCATCAAGGGCTACGCGGCGGACGAGATCATCGGGCGCCACTTCTCGACGTTCTATCCGCGCGACACGGGCAGCATCTGCGAGCGAGAGCTCGAGATCGCGCTCGCCGACGGTCGCTTCGAGGACGAGGGCTGGCGCGTGCGCAAGGACGGCACGGAGCTGTGGGCGAACGTCGTGATCACGCCGCTGTTCGACAGCGATGGTCGTCACGTCGGCTTCTCGAAGATCACACGGGACCTCACCGAGCGCCGCAAGTGGGAAGCCGATCGCGTGAACCTCGCGCAGGCGAACGAAGCGGTGCGCTTGCGGGACGAGTTCTTGTCGATCGCGGCACACGAGCTACGCACGCCGCTGATGTCGCTCCAGCTCCAGCTCGATATCGCGCAGGAGCTCGCCCCGGCGGATTCGAAGCTTCGCGGCAAGATCGAACGCGCGAATCGAAACGCACAGCGTCTTTCCGATCTGACGACCGCGCTGCTCGATGTCGGGCGTATCGCCGCCGGTGCGCTGACACTCTCTCCGGCGACCACGGATCTGTCGGTGCTGGTGCACGACGTGATCGATCGCTTCGCCGAGGTGGCGATCGTCGCGAAGTCCGAGGTCGTCGCAAACCTCGAGCCGAACATCACGGGCGTGATGGATCCGATGCGCATCGGGCAGGTCGTCAGCAACCTCCTCGCGAACGCCTTCAAGTACGCCGCGGGCACGCGCATCGAGGTCGCCTTGCGATCGCGCGACGGGAATGCGGTGATCGCGATTCGCGACCACGGCCCGGGCATTCGCGCCGAGGACCGCGAGCGGATCTTCGTGCGCTTCGAACGCGCCTCTGCACGCAGCCTCGGAGGCCTCGGCCTCGGGCTCTACGTGGTCCAGCAGATCTTGAGCGCGCACCACGGGACGATCTCGGTTGACGCCCCGGACGGCGGCGGCGCAGTCTTCACCGTGGAGTTTCCTCTCCACGCACTGACCGTCTCTGTCGAGGGCGCATGAAGCATCACATCTTAGTTGTCGATGATGACGCGGAGATTCGAGAGACGATGGTGGACCTGCTGCGCGAGCGCGGGTACGAGGCGCTCGGCGCGAGCGATGGCATCGAGGCACTCGACACGTTGCGCAGTCGCTCGCCGTGGTCGTTGATCTTTCTCGACCTGATGATGCCGAACATGGACGGCTTCGCGATGCGCCAGCAGCAGCTCGCCGATCCCGCGTTGTCGACGATTCCGGTGGTGGTCGTCTCGGCGACGACAGATGTCCCGCAAGCGGCGAAGTCTCTCGACGCGGTGGGCTACTTCGTCAAGCCCGCGCGGCTCACCGACCTGCTCGCCATGGTCGAGCGCTATTGCGGGCGCGCGGTCCGCTCGCCGTAGGCACAAGGCTCGGGCCGGTTCTGCCACGAGTGTGGTAGTGTGCCGCCAGCATGCCGGTCGACGACCTGCGTTCGGGTACATGGGTGACGTACATCGGAGGTCGCGCGACCTCCGCCCGGCTGCGCCGTTGCCGCGTCGAGGTGGTGAGCGGGGCGGACGCGGGGCTCGTACGCGACATCGAAGCATCCGTGATCCGGATCGGCGCACGCCGCGGAAACGACGTGCAGCTCACGGACTCGAAGGTCTCGGGTCTGCACTGCGAGATCCGCCTCGACGATCGCGGCTATCGCCTGCGCGACCTCGACTCCACGAACGGCACGTTCGTCTCGGGCCTGCGCATCAACGACGTGTACATCCAGCCGGGCACGCAGATCGCGATCGGCGGGACACGCATGAAGTTCGAGCCGCTCGGCGACTCCGTCGAGGTCGAGCTGTCGGACACCGATCGCTTCGGCTCGATGATCGGCCGCTCGGTGAAGATGCGCGAGCTGTTCGCGCGCCTGGAGAAGCTCGCGAAGAGCGACGCCACGGTCCTCGTCACCGGCGAGACGGGCGCGGGCAAGGAGCTCGTCGCCGAAGCGCTGCACGACCACTCGCCGCGCAAGGACGGACCGTTCGTCGTCCTCGATTGCGGTTCGATCCCACCGAACCTGATCGAGAGCGAGCTGTTCGGTCACGAGCGCGGCGCGTTCACCGGCGCCACGTCGTCGTACGCCGGCGCGTTCGAGCGCGCGCATCGTGGCACCGTGTTCCTCGACGAGATCGGTGAGCTTCCGCTCGCGATGCAGCCGAAGCTCTTGCGCGTGCTCGAGCGCAAAGAAGTCCGCCGCGTCGGTGGCTCGACTACGATCGAAGTCGATCTGCGCATCGTCGCCGCTACGAACCGCGACCTGGGCGTCGAGGTCAATCGCGGTCGGTTCCGCGAGGATCTGTACTACCGCCTGGCCGTCGCGCGCGTGCACGTGCCACCGCTGCGCGAGCGCAAAGACGATCTGCCGCTGCTCATCGAGCACATCCTCGAGACCACGCCCGGCGGCGAGACCGCGTCGATCGCGCAAGAGACGATCGATCTGATGATGAAGCATGACTGGCCCGGGAACGTGCGCGAGCTGCGCAACGTGATCGAGCGCGCCGTGCTGCTCGCCGAAGCGCCGGATAGCGAAGACTCGCTGCGCCGTGCGCCGGCATCGGTGAAGCAAGAGCCGTCGATCACGGTGACACCGTCGCAGACCGCGACCTCGGCGGACGCGTCGATGACGGTGCCGGTCGATGTCAGCGTTCCGTTCAAGAACGCGAAGCAGAACGTGATCAGCGAGTTCGAGAAGCGCTACATCTCGCGCTTGCTCGCCCAGCACGATGGCAACATCTCCGCGGCCGCGCGCGCCGCGGGGATCGACCGCATGTCGATCCACAAGATGTTGCACCGGCTCGGTCTGGCCAATCCCGGCCGCGATTAGTAGCGACGCGTAGCCGCGCTCTCGGTGGCCTCTCGCTCGCGTTTGAGGTCCGGCTCGCGAATGTCCTCGAGGCACTTGAACTCCGCTTGATAGCGGTCGAGGACCTCGTCGGCCTTGTCCTCGACATCGACGAGCTCGTTGCGCGCTTCCTTCATCACGCGGATCAGCTCGTCGAGCTTCAAGTGGACCGCGCGCGAGTCACGGTTCTGCGTGTTCTGGATCATGAACACCACGAGGAACGTGATGATCGTGGTGCCGGTGTTGATCACCAGCTGCCACGTCTCCGAGAAGTCGAAGAACGGCCCAGTGATCGCCCAAGCGACGACGATCGCGAACGCGAGGACGAACGCGAACGGAGAGCCGATCGCGTGCGATGTCGCCTTTGCGAACCGTCGGAACAGGTTGTGAAGAGACATGCGATTTACTCGTGCATGTCCTCTGCCAGCCAGAGGTACGTGTTGCTTCTCGTGAGCGAGTCGTGGCCTTCGCGTTGCACCACCTCGCGGCATGTCGCGTGCAGGTTGCGCCGATCGCGTTCTCAGCGCGGAGCGGTCGTATCGCGCGACGCTGCTAGGCTTGCGGCACGGGATCGACGTTGCGTGGCTGCTCCGCGATGTCACGCGTCGCGAAGACAACATCCGCCTGTTCCGGTTTTGCGACGATCTGATCGCCGAGCGTGAAGTGCTCCTTCGCGAGGCGGAGCGAGCGCTTGTCTGGTTCGCGGATCATCCCTCGATCGCGATGGCGAGCTGCGCGCACACCGCACTCGGATCGGGCGCTGCAACCCCGTCCGCTGCGCTGCCTTGATGGTCCCGTGCGACTCCGCTCACCCGCGCGGTAGCGCTCGCTCCCGCTTGTCTCGGATCGCACGACTCGCCAACAAATCGTTTGGATCCACGCTGGGCGCAGCAAGTCGCAGTCCACGGCACACGGCACGAACCTGGCACCCGGAGCCTCACCCCCATGAGAGATGCGACGGCCTTTCGCTCTTCTACTAGCGACCCTGTCGCGATCGATGGCGCTGACTCGGACTGGACGTTGGCGCTCGCAGGCGGGGAGGGCGTTCGTCTGTCGGACTACGTCACGCGCCGCTTCGGTCAATGGATTCCGAAGCAGTACTGCCGGCTGCTCGGTAACCGCTCGATGCTCCAGCACACGCTCGAACGACTCAACAAGATGACACCGGCGTCGCGCACGTTCACCGTGATCGGAACGCATCATGGAGAGCACGCGTATCCGCAGCTCGAGGGGCTGTGCGATCACGTGCTGCGCCAGCCGTCGTCGCGCGACACCGGGCTCGCCCTCTATGTGGCGCTCGCGTGGATCAAGCGGTGGGCACCGAACGCGATCGTGACGATCACGCCGACGGATCACTACGTGGCTCCGTCCGCGAAGTACATCGACAACGTCCGCACCGCGCGCTCGGTCGCGCGCCGCTTGCCAGATACCGTCGTCATCCTCGGCGCGAAGCCGACCGAGCCGGACCCCGAGCTCGGCTATCTGTCGCTCGGCGATCGGTTGACCGACGTGCCCGAGGTCCGACGTCTCAGCCGCTTCGTCGAGAAGCCGACCGTGTCCTCGGCGCAAGAGATGATCGGCAAGGGCGCGCTGTGGAACACGATGGTGACCTGCGGATCGATCGACGCGCTGTGGGAGCTCGGTCGAGCGACGGAGCCGCAGCTGCTCGACATCCTCGACTCGCTGGTGCCGCTGGTCGGAACCAAAGACGAAGACGACGCGATCGAGTACGTCTATCGCGCGTATCTCCCGGTCAGCTTCTCGCGCGACATGCTCGAGCGTGCACCCGAGCGACTCGCGGCCCTCGAGCTCGACGGCGTCGAGTGGTCCGACTGGGGCAAGCCGGAGCGAATCGAGACCGTGCTCGCGCTTCGACGCTCGCGCGCGCTCGTGCCGCCGCGTGCGTTCGCCCCATGATGAACACGCGCCGTCGCGCATGGCCCGGCAAGCCGTACCCGCTGGGTGCGATGTTCAATGGTCACGGCACCAACTTCGCGGTGTTCTCGAGCGTCGCCGAGCGCGTCGAGCTCTGCTTGTTCGACGCCGTGAGCGGCGCGGAGTCACGCCTCGATCTCGAGTGCGGCACCGGTCAGATCTGGCACGCGTTCCTCCCCGAGGTCGGGCCGGGCACTCGCTACGGCTTTCGTGTCCACGGACCGTGGGATCTCTCTCGCGGGCTGCGGTGCAATCCGAACAAGCTGCTCGTCGATCCGTACGCGCGCGCGATCAGTGAAGGCCTCGCGTGGGGACCGGCGCTGCGTGGCCAGCGCGACGACGGTGGCCCGTCGCAAGAAGACAGCGCGCCGCACACGTTCCGCTCCGTGGTGGTGCAGCCCTACTTCGATTGGGGCAACGACCGCCGCCTCGATATCCCGTGGAACGAGACGGTGATCTACGAGACGCACGTTCGTGGCTTCACGATGCAGCACCCCGAGATCCCCGATCACCTGCGCGGGACGTACGCGGGCCTCGCGCATCCAGCCGCGATCAAGCACCTGAAGTCGCTCGGCGTCACGGCGGTGGAGCTGTTACCGATCCACGCGTTCATTCACGACGGGCATCTCCTCGAGAAGGGCCTCTCGAACTACTGGGGCTATCACTCGATCGGCTACTTCGCGCCGCAACCGACGTACGCGAGCGTTCGCGAGGGTACCGCGGGTTCCGCGAGCGGCGCGGTCGCCGAGGTGAAGCACATGGTGCGCGTACTCCACCAGCACGGGATCGAAGTGATCCTCGACGTCGTCTACAACCATACGGGCGAAGGCAACCACGAAGGCCCGCAGCTCTCGATGAAGGGCCTCGACAACGCGGCCTACTACCGGCTCGTCGGCGACGACCCGCGCTACTACATGGACTACACGGGCACGGGCAACACGCTCAACATGCGTGACCCGCACGTGCTGCATCTCGTGATGGATTCGCTGCGCTACTGGATCGAAGAGATCCACGTCGACGGGTTCCGGTTCGATCTCGCGAGCGCTCTCGCGCGAGGACTACACGAGGTCGATCGCCTCGGCGCGTTCTTCGATCTGATCCAGCAAGATCCGGTCGTCTCCCGCGTGAAGCTGATCGCGGAGCCGTGGGACGTCGGCGAGGGCGGCTATCAGGTCGGCAACTTTCCGCCGCTGTGGTCGGAGTGGAACGGCAGGTACCGCGACTGGATCCGCGACTACTGGCGCGGCGAGCCGAACTCGTTGCCCGAGCTCGGCGCGCGCCTCACCGGATCGAGCGACCTCTATCAACAGGGTGGTCGATTCCCGCACGCGAGCGTGAACTTCATCACCGCGCACGATGGCTTCACGCTGCGCGATCTCGTCTCGTACAACGAGAAGCACAACGACGCGAACGGCGAGGACAACCGCGACGGCGAGAGTCACAACCGGTCGTGGAACTGCGGCGCGGAGGGCGACACCGACGACGCGGGCGTGCTCGCGCGGCGGCGTCGCCAACAGCGCAACATGCTGGCGACGATGTTCCTGTCACAAGGTGTACCGATGCTCCTCGGCGGCGACGAGATGGGGCGCACGCAGGGTGGCAACAACAACGCGTACTGCCAGGACAACGAAGTTTCGTGGTTCGACTGGGCGAAGGCCGATCGCGACCTTCTCGCGTTCACACGCTCGCTCGCGGAGCTGCGCCGGCAGCATCCCGTGTTTCGCCGGCGCGGTTGGTTCCAGGGCAGGCCGATCCGCCGGATCAAAGGCCAACCATCGCTGCCCGACATCGCGTGGTTCACGCCCGAGGGCGACGAGATGTCAGACGAGCATTGGAACGAATCGCACGCGCGATCGCTCCAGGTGTTCTTGAACGGCCACGGCATCTCCGTTCCCGACGAGCGCGGCGAGCCGATCCTCGACGACACGTTCCTCGTGGTGTTTCACGCGGAACCCGAGGATCGAACGTTCACTATTCCGGCCGGCTTCGGCGAGCGCTGGACGCGCGTGATGGATACGGAGCGCGGGTTCGCGACGACCAACGAGGAGCTTGCTGCTGGAGCGCTGATCGACGTGCTCGGCCGTTCGCTGTGGGTGCTGAAGCGCCGATGACGCCGCGCGCGACCTATCGCTTGCAGCTCGCGCCCGGCTTCGGCTTTCGCGAGGCCGCCGCGGTGGTGCCGTACCTCGCGGAGCTCGGCATCTCGCATCTGTACCTGTCGCCCGTACTGCAGGCCGCGGAGGGATCGACGCACGGCTACGACGTCGTGGATCCATCGCGCGCGAGCATCGATCTCGGCGGCGAGGAAGCGTTCCACGCACTGGTCGCCACCGCGCGCGCAGCGGGACTCGCCATCCTCCTCGACATCGTTCCGAACCACATGTCGATCGATCTACGCACCTCCGGTGCAGGCAACGCGTGGTGGCTCGACGTCCTCGAGAACGGACCGGCGAGCTACTACGCGGCGTTCTTCGACGTCGACTGGTCCGCGACATCCGACGACCGCGTCCTGTTGCCGATCCTCGGCGAACGCTACGGACGCGCGCTCGCGAACGGGAACCTCTCCATCGTGTGGTCGTCGGCGCCGGTGACCGCCGACGCGGCGTACCCGACGACGTTCTGGGTCCACGCGGGCGATCATCGCGTGCCGGTCTCGCCGCGCTCGGTCGGGACCATCGTGCGCCGCGCCGGCGAGCGGATCGAGCACGCGGAGCTCGCGTACATCGGCGAGGCGCTCGCGGCGCTTCCGTCGGCGCACGAGCGCTCGTCGGTCGCGCGGCTCCGCCGGCACCGTCATCGCGGCGTGCTGTTGCAGCGGCTCGCCGAGGTCGCGCGCACGTCGAATGTTCGCGAGGCGATCGAGAGCGAGCTCGCCGCGCTGAACCGCGATCCCGTGGCGCTCGACGCCGTTCTCGAAGCGCAGAACTTTCGCCTCGCCCACTGGAGCGTGGCGGGCAGCCAGCTCAGCTATCGCCGCTTCTTCGACGTGACGTCGCTCGTCGGTGTTCGTGTCGAGGATCCCGACGTGTTCATCGCGAGTCACACGCGCATCCTCGAGTGGCTCCACGACGGCACGATCGATGGCGTGCGTGTCGACCACGTCGACGGCCTCCGCGACCCCGAGGGATACCTCGCTCGCCTTCGTGACTCCGCCGGCGAGGCTGCGTGGATCGTCGTCGAGAAGATCCTCGCGCCGCACGAGGAGCTCCCGCCGTCGTGGCCCGTCGACGGCACGACCGGCTACGACTTCCTCGATCTCGTCGGGCGCTTGTTCGTCGACCCCGCGGGCGACGCAGCGCTCACGCGGACGTTCACGTCGTACACCGGTCGCGACTGGGATCCGGCGGCCGGACGACGCAGCGCGCGTCGCGAGGTGATGACCGATGCGCTGCACTCGGAGCTCGCGCGCCTGACCGAGCTCGCGTTCCGCGCGTGCGGGTCGAGCGCCGCGTGTCGTGACTACACGCGCGTCGAGATCGAGGACGCGCTCGCCGAGATCCTCGCGCACTACCCCGTGTACCGCACGTATCTCGGCACGCCGCGTACCGTCGAGACCACGGTTCGCGTGACGCGCGTAGCGAACGACATCGCGACGGGGCGCACGCCCTCGAAGTCGAAGCTCGAGGCGTTCGTCGAGTCGCGTCGCGCGACCGAGAAGGCGCTCGAGGCCGTCTCCGTCGTCGCCGACGAGCCGCCGCCTGCGCCGCCTGCCGAGGGCCCGCGCACCGAAGAGAAGACCGCACCGATGCGGCCCTGGCGCGAAGACACGCCACCGACGCCGCTCGCGGTCGTCGCGCCGGCCGACGAGCCACGTGTCGATCTGTTCGGCGAGGTTCCCGAGGCGCGGCGATCCCGCGATCGCATGCGCGTCGTCGATCTCGTGTCGGAGTCGGTGTGTGCGACTGGAACGCCACCCGACGGGATGCTCGCGATCAGCGGCAATGCGGCCATCGCTCCGCGCCTGCGCACGAACGGCGAGTCCGGGATCGATCCCTACACACACACGCGCAGTGGCGATCCGATCGCGTTGATCCCGCGCGCACGTACCGGCGATGGCGTGTCGAGCGAACAGCGCCCACGCAGGAGCGATGGCGCCTCGAGCGAGCCGCGGACACGGACCAGCGACATCGCGCCGATCACGTCGCGCACGCAGACCGGGGTTGTGTCCCCGGTCGAGATCGATCGCGCGCGGATCGCGGAAGCGGCTGCCGGCGCTCGTCGAGCGCGGCCCGATCTCGATCTCGATCTGTTGGCGTTCCTCGAGTCCGCACTCGCGTTCGAGCTGCCGAGCCCCGAGGCGCAAGAGCTCGCGCGCGTGGCGCAGCAATCGACGGGGCCGATCGTCGCGAAGGGCGACGAGGATACGTTGTCGTATCGCGCGGTCCGGTTGCTCGCGCGCTCCGAGGTCGGTGCCGATATCGCCCAGTTCGCGGCGTCGCCGGCGGAGGTGCACGACAAGCTCGAGCGTCGTCGCTCGCGCGACATGAACGCGAGCTCGACGCACGACACCAAGCGCGGCGAGGATGTCCGCGCGCGACTCGCGGTGCTCTCCGAGATCCCTGCGGTGTGGGAGGCGGCGGTGTCGTCGTGGGGCGAGCGCGCAGCGGTGGGGTGGGGTGACGTCGAGCGCGATCGCGGGTTCGAGCTATCGATGTGGCAGACGCTCGTCGGTGCGTGGCCGCTCTCGGTGGAACGCGCTCAGCGCTACGCGGAGAAAGCGACGCGCGAGGCGCGGATGCGCACGAGCTGGCGAAAACCCGACGAGCGCTACGAAGCCGCACGCCGTGCGTGGATCGAACGGGTCTATGGAGATCGCGCGTTGCTCGACGGGATCGAGCAGCTCGTCGGGCGGATCGCACCGCACGGTGATCGCAACTCGCTCGCGATGCTGCTCGTGAAGCTGTGCGCGCCGGGTGTGCCGGACTTCTATCAGGGCAGCGAGCTTCGCGTGGGAACGCTGGTCGATCCCGACAATCGCGATCGCTACGTGCCGCGCGAGCCCGAGACGGATCTCGATCGCGCGAAGCTCGATGTCACGCGACGCGTGCTCGCCCTTCGCCGGCGGATGCCGCCTTTGTTCGAGGGTGCGTATCGTGCTGTCCACGCGCAGGGGCCGCACGCCGATCGCGTGTTCGCGTTCGCCCGCGGCGATGACCTGCTCGTGGTCACGCCGAGGCTCGGTGTCGGCGCCGCTCGCTGGCCCGAGACCACGCTCGTCCTCGACGGCGCCTGGGGCGACGTGCTGTCGGAGCGCTCGTTCGCCAGCGGTGCGCAGCCGCTCGCCGAGATCTGGTCGCAGCACCCCATCGCGTTGCTCCTACGATCAGACACCTAGACGATCGGTGTGGGCGGGAACGGCGCGTGCGCGAGGGCGCTCGGCTCGATCCGCGCGCGGCTGCCACGGCCGCACCCGGGGCCGATCGCCGAACCGTCGAGAATCGTGGCCCGACCGGCTTGGCACCGTTGATGAAGAACATCTCGACATGCAGCCGAACATCGAAACCAGCCGAACCACGGTGACGGACCAGGATCTCCGCCCCCGCGCCCGCACCCTGTCCTGGATGGCGTCGATGTCGGTCGCGGCCGGCGAGATGCGCGCGGCCGAGGGGTACCTTCTCGAGCTCCTCGCATGGTGTGCGTTCGCGGATCGCGAGGAAGCTACCGCTGAGGCGGCGACCGACAGCGACGGCATCTAGCAACGCACTGCGGCGCAGGTCACAACCCGACCACGATCTCGCTGGGAGCGTGGAAGGTTCTTGACCGAGGTGCTGCATCAGCGCGACGTTCCCCGCGATGGGGACTAACCGCGCACTCGGTGCGTTTGCTTGTGCACTTTTTCTGTCGGTCGCCGCGTGCGGCCCGGGCAATCGCGACACGGGACCCGACTGCACGAGCACCTGCAGCGCTCTCGGGTTCGCGCAATGCCACGAGGACGGCACCTACGATCCCCCGATGCAGTGCCGTCCCGAAGAGACCTGCGATCCGGAACACGGCTGCGTGACCTGCGTTCCAGACGAGCTCTACTGCGGCGGCGCGAGCGCCAACGACGTGTATCGCTGCAACGGCGAGGGAACCGACGGAACGTTCGTCGAGTCGTGTCCCGCCGATAACGTCTGCTCGGGCGGACAATGCAAGACGCCGTGCGAAGCAGCCGAGGACAACCCGTCCAACGTCGGCTGCGAGTTCTGGGCGGCGGATCTCGATAACGAGGTCTCGAACATCCTCGGCCTCAACAACGACGCCGCGGGTGCCCAGTTCGCGATCGTCGTCGCGAACAACAACGACTTCCCCGTGATGGTCGTCGTGTCGACGAACATGGCGAACATCGGGCAGCCCGTGAACGAGCAGCCCGTGCTTCAAGTCTCGGTGCCGCCGCGCTCGCCGCAGCGCTTGAACCTGCCGCAGCGCGAGGTCGATGGCTGCAACGGTCAGAACGCGGGCTACACGCCGAACTGCGCGGGCTCCGGCACGTTCGTCGCGCCGCACGCGTTCCATATCAAGACCACCGGCCCGGTCGTCATCTATCAGTTCAACCCGATCATCCAGCAGTACTCGAACGACGCGTCGACGCTGATCCCGAGACAAGCGCTCGGCAAGGACTACATCGTCGTCGGCTACGAGACGGCGAACCCGTGCTCGATCAACCTCGGCGGCGGGCCGACGATCTCGGGCGTCCCGGATCACGGGGCGGTCACGATCATCCCGATCGAGGACGACACGCACGTGCAGGTGAACCTCTCGCACGCGGTGAAGGCGAGCATGCCGGGATCGGGCATCGCGATTCCGATGACCGAGAAGGGACAGACGCTGAACCTCACGCTGTCGCGGCTCATGACCGCGAACCTCGAGAGCGATCAGCCCGAGAACGTCGACATCTTCGGTTGCTCGGGCCCGGTGATGGCAGGTCGCGACGGCGACTTCACGGGCACGTACATCAAGGCCGACAAGCCGGTCGTCGTGTTCACGTCCAACGAGCGTGGCGCGGGCTTCGGCGGTGCGCAGGATCAGATCGTGTATCCGCCCGACTGGAACCCGTCGAGCAACCAGACCGGCGGCACCGATGACACGTGCTGCACCGATCACCTCGAGGAGCAGCTGTTCCCGGTCACCGCGCTCGGCAAGGAGTTCGCCGTCGCGCGTAGCCCGCTGCGCTCGACCCACGCGACGTGGAAGGAGCCCGACATCATCCGCGTCGTCGGCACCGTCGACGGCACGATGGTCACCACCACGCTGCCCGCGCCGAACAATCAGTTCACGCTCAACGCGCGCCAGGACAAGACGTTCCCGTCGACCGTCGGCTTCGCGCTGTCGGCGAGCGCGCCGGTGCAGGTCGCGAGCTACCTCGTCTCGCAGCACTTCGTGAAGTACGGATACCTCGGCGATCCGTCGCAGGTGCTCATCCCCGCCGCCGAGCAGCACCGCAAGGACTACGTGTTCCTGGTGCCCGACACGTTCCAATCGAACTACGCGGTGTTCTCGCGCCCCGTCGGTTCGACGGTCTCGATGGACGGCAACTCGCTCGACAGCGCGGAGTTCTCGAACTGCGTGAAGGCGCCGATCGGCATCGTCGCGGGCACGAACTACGAGCAGCTCACGTGTCCGATCGTCGCGGGCAAGCACAACACGAGCTCGACGATCCCGTTCGGCCTGACCGTGTACGGTTACTACAACGTCGGCAGCTACGCGTTCGTCGGTGGTTCGGACGTGAAGATCATCAATCCAATCCTCTAGGCCGATCCTCTAGGCCGATCCTGTAGTCTCTCGGCGTGTCCGACGTACCGGCCGCGATCCGCAACGCCTTCGACCCCGAGCACTTCCGCGCCGACGGTCATCGCCTGATCGACGCGCTCGCGGATCAGCTCGGGCGCTGGCACGGCCGCGAGGGCGTCGTGTTGCCGTGGCTCGCGCCCACCGAAGCGCGCGATGCGTGGGCGTCGAAGGGCCTGACCCAGGGCGATCTCGTCGACGACCTGATGGCGATCACGCGCGCGTCGACGGCGCTCGCGCACCCGCGCTGCATGGCGCATCAAGTGCCGCCGCCGCTGCCGGGCGCCGCGCTCGCCGAGCTGGTCAGCGCGCTGCTCAACAACGGCATGGCCGTCGCCGAGATGGGACCCGCGAGCGTGCCGATCGAGCTCGCCGTCCTCGACTGGATGCGCGGAAAGCTCGGCATGCCGGCGGGTGCGGGCGGCGTGCTCACCTCGGGCGGATCCGTCGGCAACCTGACCGCGCTGCTCGCGATGCGCCAGGCGAAGGCCGGCTACGACGCGTGGGGCGACGGCGCGCACGGCGGTCCGCCGCTCGCGGTGATCGTGTCCTCCGACGCGCACTACTCCATCGCGCGGACCGTCCACATCATGGGCTGGGGCGACGGCGGGGCCATCCCCGCAAAGATCGGCGAAAGCCACAAGCTCACCGCGCGCGCGATCGAAGACGCGCTCGCGCAGGCCACGACGGGACCGAACGCCCGGCGCGTGATCGGCATCGTCGCCGCCGCGGGCAGCACGGCGGTGGGCGCGTTCGATCCGCTCGACGAGCTCGCCGACGTCGCCGCGAAGCACGGCCTGTGGCTGCACGTCGATGCGGCGCACGGCGGCGGCGCGGCGCTGTCCGCGAAAGAGCGCCACCGGCTCGCCGGCATTCATCGCGCGGACTCCGTCGTGTGGGACGCGCACAAGCTGATGATGATGCCGGCGCTCGTCACCGCGGTGTTGTTCAAGGACGGCGACCGCGCCTACGAGGCGTTTGCGCAGCAAGCGTCGTATCTGTTCGCGGGCGGCGATCCGCGCGACAAGTGGTGGGACCTCGGCACGCGCACGCTCGAGTGCACGAAGCGCGCGATGGCGATCGAGGTGTGGACCGCGCTGCGCGTGCACGGCGAGGAGCTGTTCGGGCAGATCATCGATCGCCAGTGTCACCTCGCGACGCTGCTCGCTACCAAGCTGCGCGACGCCGGCTTCGAGGTGCCGCTCGCACCCGAGTCCAACATCGTCTGCTATCGCCACACCGCGCCGGGCGGCGATCTCGACGCGCACAACCGCGGGCTACGGCAGAAGGTCGTCGAGGACGGCCGGTTCTACATCGTCGGCACGCAGCTGCCGCGCGGCTACTTCCTGCGCTCGACGCTGATGAACCCGCTGATCGAGCCGAGCGATCTCGACGCGCTCGTCGTGCATTTGCGCGCGCTCGCGAGCTCCTGATGCCGACGATCACGATCCTGCGCGACGACGGTCCGCTGACCTCGGTGATCCGCGAGGGCGAATCGCTGTTCGATGCGGGCGCGAAGGTGACCGCGGGCATCGACACCGCGTGCGTGGGCAAGGGCACCTGTGGCCTGTGCCGCGTGAAGATCATCGCGGGCGCCGAGCACACGAACCCGTTCACCGACGAGGAGCGCAAGCACCTCGGCAACGTCTATCACATCACCAAGGTGCGCCTCGCGTGCCGCACGAAGCCGACGGGCGACGTGACGATCCAGGTCGTGCGCAAGAAGAAGTGACTACTGCTCGGTGCCCGGGTTGCTCAGGTCGAGCACGACCACGGTGACCTTGTTCTGGATCAGCCCGCCGAGCTTGGTCGCGGTGACACCGAGCCGGTTCGTGAGGAACGTCGTGCCGAACGGCGCATCGCGAGACACGAACACGCCGCCGTTCGGTCCACCCGACGTCATCGTGCCACCCACGGTGGAGCGATCCGAGCTCAGGTATTCGATCGTCGCGCCCGGCGCGCTGACGACCTGACCACCGACGGGCGTTCCACCATCGATCACGACGCCCACCGTCATTCCGTCGAGGGGAAACTGCGAGAGCGACAGCGCATCGAGGATCTGGTCGAGCGATGCCTTGTTGAGCCGGACCCCCGAGTACGCGCCGTTCAGCTCGATCCTCGAGTCGGTGATCTTCGCCTTGCGGCACGTGACCGAGGTCGTGCTCTGCGGCGTGTCGTCGAGCACGGTCAGGCACGCGTGGCTCGTGAACAGCTGGTCGACGGTGCCGGACCACGCCGGGGCCGCGGCGGGCGTGTCGACGAGCTCGGTGAGATCGATGTTGTTGAGCGCGAAGCCCGTCCCCTGCGGCTTCGGTTGGCCCACGTTCACGCTCAGTCGCTGCGCCTCGGAGCTGCCGACGCTCAAGTGCGTATCGAAGTCATCCACCGTCGCGACCACGCTGACCGAGGCGACGCCATCGCACTGGTCGTATCTCAGCGCGTCGAGGTTCGAGCAGCCGAGCGTGACCCGGACGACCTCGTCGCCCGGGCGGTAGTAGCCGCGTCCGCCGAGCGCGGGCGTCAGATCGTAGTCGTCGTTCGGGATCGGGAATCCGTCGACGGAGTCGTACGTCGTGCCCGTCGGACACTGATAGAGACCCGTGCGTGGATCGGGCGGACCCACCACGTTGGCGGGATAGATCGCGACCTGCACCTCGAGATCGCGATACGGCAACGTCTGCGGCTGCAGCTCCACGCCGCCGATCGGACACAGCGTCTCGCGCGTCATCGGGATCGGCAGGCACTCCGAGTGGAGCGGCGCACTCGCATCGTCGGGGCTGAGGATGCGCACGCTCATGAACATCTGGCACGGCATGCCGATGTCCTCGCAATCCGTCGACGGACACTCCTGCGCGGGGCCCGAGGACAGCTGCAGATCGAGCGTGGGCTGCGGTGGCTCGCACGCGGCAAGCGCAGAGACCAGCGCGAGCACCCCGACGTGCCTCATCGGGTCAGCCGATCTTCGGGCTTGCTGATACCGACGTTGGTGTCGAAGCCGCCGAAGGTATCGGGGAGCAGCGAGCTGATCACGAAGTACGCGCCCACCGCCGCGAGCGACGCACCGAACGCGATGCCCGCCCAGTACGACGGCTTCTGGTACCAGTGCTTGTCGTCGATCGGGATCGGGAACACCACGCCAGGCGGATCCTCCTCGATCTGCGGCGGCACTAGATCCTCGAGCACCTTCACGGGCTGATCTCTGGGACCGCGCTCGTGCTTCGGCGAGAACCCCGGCGCGCGATCCGCATCGTCGGAGCGCCACGTCTGGTAGACGAGCTTTCCACTCGCGAGCGAGAGGACGGCGGCGTCCTTCACGCCGCTGATCTTCGCGAGTCGCTTCATCGCGACGATCTTCGCGCCATCATCGGGAGCGCGCGCGAGCTCCTGCCGCGCCCGCTGCAGTTGCAGCGTGAGCGATGCCGATTGCTCGGGCACCGATGCGATCGTGGTCCCGTTCGGCGTCACGACGATCTCGGTGCCACTCGTCGCGCGATCGCGATCGGTGACCCACACGACGTGGAGGCCCGCCGTGACGACGTACTCGTTCGGAGCGAAGCCCTTCTCGGAGCCATCGATCCACACGGTGCCGGACACCTTCTTCTCCGACCCGAGGAAGTTCACGATCGCGATCCGCCCCGAGGAGGCGGGCGCGACCTTCGCAGCGTCGTACACGGCGACGACGTCCGGTGGCTCGCGCGCTCGATCGATCGCGCGTCCCGGATCGAGCCGCTGGCTCAGCGAAAACGATTCGCGCGCCTCCTTCGCCTTCGCATCACCGAGCAGCGCCTTGCCGCGCACGAACGCGAGCTCGGCATACAGCGCCACGGCCTGCGTCGGGGTGACCGACCACAGCTCGCCCTGGCCTTCCTTCGCCAACCGCGCGGCGTTCTCGAAGTTTCCATTGGCGAGCTCGATCAGCGCCTCGCTCTCCTTCTTCCGCGCCCGGTCGATCTGGTTCGCATCCGGGTCGTCGATACGCTCGTACAACGGGGCGAGCAGGCCGAGCGGGCGCAACGCGGCGTGCGTCTCGAGTGCTCGACCGATGTCGGTCGCGAGATCGATCACGTCTTGGTTGCCGGTCAGGTCGAGGTTGACGATGGCGACCGGTCGTCGGACCACGGGGGACGCGACTCTCGTGGGCGCAGGCGCCGGCTCCGGTTGCGCCAGTGCGGGCGTCGCTATCTGCAAGACAGCGACGAGGACACAGACGGGCGTGAGCGTACGGCGGTGCATTTCTCGACGGAGATCCGACGGCGACAGTGATTCTACCTAGTTTCGACCACGTCCAGCAGAGGCGGAAATGCCGCTCTGTCCACCCCGTCACACGTTACCGCGCCGACGGGGCCGCGCCAAAGGCTCGGGCCCCCAAGGCGTCAGGGGCAGCGCGTAGCGTGTGATCGTGGTCGTCTGCGATCAGTGCACGCTCGATCGTCTGTGCGACGTGCACCTCGACGGGATGCTCGCGTGCCTGCGCGGCGTGGCCGCGTTGCGCGGCGAGCTGTGGGCGGAGTCGGTCGCGCGGAGGGCGGGACGAGATCGTCCGTGGCCGACGGGCGAGAAGCCGCACGCGATCGCGGTGCGCAAGGTGGCCGACCTGGCGCGCGATGTCCGGCTCGTCGAGAAATTGGCCGATCATGCGGAGCGATGGGCCGCGCGGTGGTGGGCGCGGGCGTAGCCGGTCCGGCCGGCGGGGTGGGCAAACTCTAGCGATGCTCGCTAGATAACGGCGCGCCCAGTCCTCTACTATGTGGCACCTTTCGGGGGCCGGCCTCGATCTCGACGCCCAGGGCATGGAAGAGCCAGTCCAAAAATCGCTCGAGCGCTACGACGTCCTCGATCGCATCGCGGTCGGAGGGATGGCCGAGGTGTTCCTGGCGAAGGCGTACGGAGCACACGGGTTCGAGAAGACCCTCGCGATCAAGCGGATCTTGCCCGAGCTCGCGAAGGACCCCCAGTTCGCGCAGCGGTTCATCGCCGAGGCCAAGGTCGCCGTGCGGTTGTCACACGCGAACATCGTGCAGGTGTTCGACTTCGGCCGCATCGGCGAGTCGCTGTTCATCGCGATGGAGTACGTGGACGGCCTGGACCTCGCGGCGATGCTCCGCAAGTTCAAGGACGAGGGGCGGCAGGTGCCGCTGCCCGCGGCGTTTCACATCGCGATCGAGATCGTTCGCGCGCTCGACTTCGCGCACGGGCACAACGTGGTGCATCGCGACGTGTCGCCGTCGAACATCTTGGTGTCGCGCGCGGGCGAGGTGAAGATCGCCGACTTCGGGATCGCGGTCGCGGCGCGGCCGCACGCGAAGGGCGGCTCGGGGCCGCGCAAGGTGATGGGCAAGTGGCGCTACATGTCGCCCGAGCAGGCGCGCGGCGACACGCTGGATACGCGCAGCGACTTGTTCAGCGCGGCGAGCGTGATCTTCGAGTTGTTCACGGGGCAGAAGCTGTTCCCGGGCGACGAGGCCGAGGACATCGCGAAGAACATCGAGAACATGCCGATCCCGAAGATGACGTCGCTGCGGCCGGGGTTGCCCTCGCGCCTCGACGACGTGCTCGCGGGGCCGCTCGCGCGCAAGCCGATCGATCGGCCGACGCGTCCGGCGACGGTGCTGCGATCGCTGATCGAGCTGTCGTACGAGTCGTCGATCATGGCGACCGCGCTCGATGTCGCCGAGGCGCTCGCGACGGTGATTCCGGCGAAGCGGCAATCGGGGGCGGCGTCGCTCGACGATGTCATTCGCAAGCAGCTCAACGACAACCCGACCGCAGCGCGGCAGACCGCGGTGACGAACAACAAGCCGAGCACGACGGAGACCGGGACCGAGCCCGCGACGTCGACGGGGTTGTTCCGCAAGCTCGGCGCGGACGGCCTCGCGCAGCTCGAAGAGGTCGACGTCAACACGAAGGTCGCGGCGCCGCGCGCGCGCAGGAACTCGTCGCAGAGCGAAGCGATGCCGGGCGACACCGACATGCACGCGCTGTTCGAAGCGTCGATGGATCGCGATCGCCGCACCGAGGTCGGTGGTCCGCCGACGGGGCAGGTGCCGCGCGACGAACCGATGCCCGAGGAGCTCGCGCCGTCGGCGTCGGGCTCGCACAAGTCGATCAGCGTCACGACGACCGGGTCGAAGTCGGTGACCGCCGATGTCACGCCGCCGGTGAAGGTCGGGCGCTGGATCGCGCTCGGCGTGTTGCTCGCAGCCGGCGGTGGGTTGGCGGTGTTCGCGTTGACGCGCGGCGACGGCGTGACGCAGACACCGGAGAAGGTGATCGACGCGGCGGTGATCGTCGAGCCGTCGAAGACCGGCACCATCGAGCTGCGCACGACGCCCGACGGCGCGACCGGAACCATCGACGGCGTTCCCTTCGAGCGGCCGACGCCGGTGCAGCTCGGAAACGTACCGGCCGGCAAGCGCAAGATTCATCTCGAGCTCGCGGGCTACAAGCCGCTCGACTACGAGATCGAAGTGAAGGCCGGCGAGCGGCTCGTCGATCGCCAATCGTTCATCGCGGCACCGGCCAAGCTCGAAGTGAAGACCGAGCCGGTCGGCGCGACCGTCACGCTCGACGGTCGCTCGCTCGGACCGACGCCGGTGACGCGCGACAACCTCGCCGCGGCGAAGGGACAGAAGCTCGTGCTGTCGAAGGCCGGTTACGAGACGCTGGCGTTCACGATCGATCTCGAAGCCGGGAAGACCGTGACGATCGAGCGCACGCTCAAAGAAGTGAAGAAGATGGGCAACGTCACGATCCGCGTGCTCAACGGGTGGGCCGAG
>Ga0154020_10003148_pt1 | contig 19969 bp, 14 predicted proteins | sample Klosneuvirus_201_FD_109709 | JGI IMG/M metagenome (GOLD analysis project Ga0154020, IMG submission 109709) | Active sludge microbial communities from wastewater, Klosterneuburg, Austria - Klosneuvirus_20160825_MG | ecosystem: Engineered > WWTP > Aerobic digester > Activated sludge | place... | reverse complement strand
GCGCTGGCTCCCTGGGCATACGTCAGGTGGGTTTTGCCGATTTTTTCTCCGATCGTAACCACAATTCGTTTCCAACCGATCATGGTGCCGATGCCGAGGCACAAGGAAATGAGCACGATTGCCCAAAATGGAGCAAATTCGTAGGAGGTGCGCAGTATTTTCAGTTCGTGTTTGATTTCGGCGGACTTTGACTTTGGTATCATCCCGATTTTCAAGTCCGTCTCCAGATTTTTTACCAGGGTTTGGATGTTTTTCCGCACCGCAAATATTTGTTCTTTGTTGTTGGCTTTCATGCTGTCCAGCGCAACCGCAACGCGACCGGCCTGATTTGACAATGCTCGAAGGTGATCGGCGTATTCCGTATTTTGAATGCTGTTGAGTTGCCATTCGATTTTGCGGGCGGCATTCTTAAAATCAGAGGCCGGGGTATTGGGATTCATTGCGTAGTGCAAGGGCATAAAAGCCATCAGCACCACCAGCATGAGTCCAACGCCTTTTTGGCCGTCGTTGGATCCGTGAAAAAAACTGACAAGGGTACAGGTTGTAATCAAAATAGCTCGTATCCAGCCTGGAGGGGCTTTATCGGGTTTGGGTTCATTAAAGATTGCCTTTCGTTTTCGAACGGTCAGGCGCAACACATACATGAGCAAAATAGCCATGCTGAACCCAAAAAGTGGCGAAACCAGCAGGGAAAGGCCGATTTCACCGGCTTTTCCCCAGTTTGGGCCGGCGCCCTGGTGTACCGACCAAAACGCAAATCCGGCGCCGAGCAAGGAGCCGATCAAGGTGTGCGAACTGGAACACGGTATCCCATAGTACCAGGTTCCGAGGTTCCAACTGATGGAAGCGAACAAAATAGCCAGTACGAGTGAAATGTTTTCGCCTAAGGGCTGCATGATGAGGTCATTCAAGGGGATGAGCTTGACTATGCCCATGGCTACCGCAATACCGCCAAGCAGGACACCCAGAAAATTCCAAAAGCCGGACCAAATAACTGCAAAGGTGGGCTTCAGGGTATTGGTGTAAATTACCGTCGCCACAGCATTTGCGGTGTCGTGAAACCCATTGATCGCCTCGAACACGCACACGGCCAGCAGACACAGAAGCAAGAGGAGAGAAGCATGTACTGGCAAGTCGGCAATAAATCCAAAGATCATGCGCTTAAATTCGAGTTATTATTCGTCGTTTTGAGCAAAATAAACCTTAAATAGCAAGTGTAAATTGCGCTGCAAAAGTACGGTGCAATGCACCGCTACGCCCTTGCCAATATGAATTAATTGTTAAGTTTTCAAGGGAGGCATGTTGGCCTCCTGATTGTCCGGGAGTGTTCCGTTCCCGACATTTAGCAGGAATATTTCCAACCAGTCCGTTCGTTGTGTGTTTGAGGCTATAGTTTTGTCCGTACGCATCATTTACAACACGCCATCGTTTCTCATGAAAAAACGTTTTTCGCTTATTGCCCTCTCTTTCGCCTTCCTTTCCCTTGGCGCCCAGTCCACTCCTAAAAAGTACGTTTTACTGGAGCACTTTACCAATTCCCGATGCGGTATTTGCGCGGGCAAGAATCCGGCGTTTTATTCGCTCATCCACCAATATCCGGATGATGTGCGGCACCTTTCGATTCATCCCTCGATTCCGTACAACGATTGCAAAATCTATCTGGCAAACCCCACCCAAAACAATACACGCACCGCCGTTTACGGAATCAACGGCACCCCTCGTGTTGCCCTGAACGGGATGCTGGTACCCGTAAGTTCGCAACTCTTGCCGGCAGCCACACTCCAGGCCGCTTTTGGTCAGGAAAGCCCCATTGCCATCGAAGTACAAGAAGGCGGATCATCCCCAAACAAAACGGCCTCTGTGACGGTACGTACGTACGGTGACGTACCTGCCGGACCGTACAAGTTGTTTGTCGCTGTGGCGGAAAGCACGGTGAACTATGCCTCCCCTAACAACGAAACCAAGCACTACGATGTATTTCACGCCATGCTAACCAATATTGACGGCGACGCGATTACCCTTCCCGCTGTTGGCGCATCGGCAAGTTTCAATTTTTCGTACACCCATACTATGCCCAATGGTTGGACCTCCAACTTTGATTCGCTCTACGTGCTGGCATTCGTGCAACATGCAACTACCCGGGAGGTATTGAACAGCGGTACCCGTTTCGACCCGGTGTTCACCGGTACAGACGAAGCAACGGTTCCGAAATCCGTACGCATTCAGCCGAACCCGGTTACCGACGAGGCGTCTATCCTGCTTCCTGACGAAGAAATTTTACACGTAGAGGTGTTTTCTGTTGGAGGTCTGCAGGTACGCACCGATTTCAATTTTCAGGCCGACCTCCTGCGCATTCCCGTTTCTGCACTTGCTCCGGGTATCTATTTTGTCAAAATTACGAGTAGAAATGGGTTGTACACCGGCAAATTCGTGAAAGGCCCGAGCCTGTAATGACCGCTCCATTCGTGGGAAAAAAGAATCGTTTGTGTCGCCGACCAAGGGGGACAGGCACTACTTTTGTCCCTTAAGTTTGGATCAACCGTGGAAGCAAACGAACAAAACACGCCACTCGCGACTGCGCAGCGTACGATACGCACCGAAGCCGATGCCCTGCATGCTTTGGCTGACAGCCTTGACGACACAACAGACTTTCTCGATTGTGTGGAGGCTATACACCGTACCTCTGGGCGGGTCATCCTGACCGGAATCGGGAAAAGTGCGATTGTGGCCCAAAAGATCGTAGCCACCCTCAACTCGACCGGGCAACCTGCCTTGTTTCTGCATGCTGCCGATGCCATTCACGGCGACCTCGGCATGGTACAGCCCGGCGACGTAGTGGTCTGCTTGTCCAAAAGCGGCGAAACTCCCGAAGTCAAGGTGTTGGTACCTCTTGTAAAGAACTTCGGCAACTGCCTGATTGCCATAACCGCCAACCGTGCCGGTACATTGGCCCGCCAAGCCGATTATGTGCTCTGGACACCAGTATTGCACGAGGCGGACCCGAATAACCTGGCGCCGACCGTCAGCACCACCGTCCAAATGGCGCTTGGGGATGCCCTCGCCATGTCCCTGGTTGCACTGCGTGGCTTTTCGCCGTCGGATTTCGCCAAATTCCACCCCGGCGGATCGCTCGGCAAACAGTTGTATCTCCGGGTACACGAGTTATGTGCCCTGCACGAACGACCATCGGTTTCGCCGGACGCAACCCTCCGCGAGGTCATTTTGGAAATATCCTCCAAACGACTCGGCGCTACCGCTGTACTTGACGAAGCTGGAGCGCTGTTGGGCGTTATCACGGACGGCGACCTGCGGCGCATGCTTGAAAAACCTACAGATTTTGGCAATGTTACTGCTAGCCAGATCATGTCCGCTGCGCCCAAATCCATCGAGTCTGATGCTTTGGCTGTACACGCTTTGGCACTCATGCGTCAGCATTCTATCACACAATTATTGGTTGTGGATGCTGGTCGTTACGTCGGCATCGTGCATTTGCACGATCTGGTTCGGGAAGGTTTGGTGTGACCGGAGCAAATCGTCGTCCAATCGCAATACCAAAGAAACCATGTTTGGATCGGATGCCAGTTCCGGAAACCGCTTTTCTACTTCGAGTAGGGATGCCTGATACGCCTTAAACAGTTTGGCACATTTGACAAAAGCACCCTTGTGTGGTGTATCATCCATGTATTTTTCAAGGTCGGCAATATCGGTTTTAACAAGATCAAGCCCGGATGTCTTTGCCTGTTTATGCAACAGCAGCAGTTCTTTTGGATCAATATCCGTTAAAGCGCTGCTGTAACTGGTAAAAAGCAGGCGGGCATGTTGCACTTCCGGGGCATTGTCCATCCGGTCCCGCAGGGAGGTCTTCATAACGGGCACTATCGGAGTTTGGCTATCCCCGCAGGCTCCCAGCAACAGAAGGGTATACGAGATTATCAATGTTGTGGTTTTCATGTGTCTGCCTTTTTTTGTCAATACTCCCGTATGCGTTTGCATACAAAAAAGTGCTTCATCAAGGAGCATTCCCATCGGGATATGTCTTTTGTAAACAGCTCTTGTAATTCTTGTAGGCTGTAAACATATACGAGGAAATAGCAAAGGCAGCCCTCCAACCGGCATCGGCCTCGGTTGTCAGCGCAGGCGGTATCATTGCCAGTTCCTTTACGAACTGGTCGGTACAAGGCAACCCAGCGGCTTGTTCACTCAAACAACCGTTTTCAAGTGTTTTTGATCCTAAGGATGAATAGGGCAGCATCAGGAAAAGTAATGCGATGTTTTTCATGTATCAAAAAGTGTTTGTGAAAAAATATCCGTCATGACTCAGGCATTGGAAAAGTCCCGGCCGGCCTGTGCCGGCCGGGACAGGATATGTGCGGAATGGTATGCCGATGATTACCCGCAACAGGACAAGCCGTAGGTACAACAGCACTGGCTCCAGGTGTTGAGGGCGTTGTTTATGCTGTAGGCACGTTTCAACGCAGCCTCTTCTTTGCATGGGCCTTCTAAAATGAGATAATCACCACAATCGGCCAGATCGGTTGCATAATCACGTTCAATAAACGCCACATCAACTGCAAATGCCGTGTGACAAGGAGCACTGGCCACTGCTCGCAAGGAAAAACCTAAAAAGAGAAGGATTGCGAAGGATTGAATTTTCTTTTTCATAACCTACTTTTTTTTGCGTGACTGGTAGTCTGACAGAATCTGGTCGGGCAAGTCTTGAACAGGCCGCGTGATCATCAGGATACGTTCCTTTGTGCCGAGACGGCTCAATTCCGAATATCGTTTTTGCACGGACTCCAGCCCTGTCTCGTATTCCCGGAGGTGTTTTTCTGCTTCGATATACGTCTCCTTGTGGATATTGTCCGACAGGCATTTTTCCAGTTCGGGAATTGATGCCGTGGACGTGTAGTACCCGCAGGATTTTACCGCAGATTGAAGTTCTTTCAACTCTTCCGGTGTGAACATGGACAGCATGCGGCAGTGTTTTGAAAAAGCCAGGTTGAGTTTTTTCACTTCCGGGTCGGCGTTCAACCGGGCTTGCAGCGACTCCAGATCGGAGGCAGTCATCTTAGCGTCCTTGTTGCAAGAGGCAAACGATACCAGCGCCAGTAATGCCAATAATGTGATGTTTTTCATGTGCAGCGTTGTTTAATATGTGAACAGGAATGTGTTTGGCTATGGAGTTCCGGGATATGTGGAGCGCAAACAACGTTTGTAGCTTGCGTATGAGATCGCAACATGCACAACACCTGCGATCGCCGAACTAAGTGGACTTCCGCCAGATGCAAGGGCAACAACAAGAGGCGTTTGAGCCAGATCAAACGCTAGCTGATCAGTACAGGGAAAACCTCCAGTGCCCCCCATTGCACTATACGTGAATGTATGGCTCCCGACAATCTCAAGTAATTGCTCCTGAGTAAGGTTACCCGAGCCAAGAGCAGATTGCACGACGCTTCCGCTGTTGTTAAATGCCTGGACAAATGCCTCGAAACTGGCAAAACCGAGTTCTTGCAGCCTGGCTGTAACCGCATCTGCGCTCGTATTTCCCGTCTGGAGCGCGGCAGCCACCGCCTCGTCGGCAAGGAGCGGTACGACGTGGTCGAGCAGCCATTGCATGTGTAGCACCACCTGCTGCTCCAGGTCTGCAGATGATCGCATGACAATTTGCTCTTGGGCGACTTGTCGCTCCGGCAAGGTGATCTCCGGTTCCTTTTGGCAGGATGTGCCGAAAACCAGCATCAGGGGGAGCATCGCGGTTGCCATTTTGCTCGCCAAGACGAGGAAAGGGTGTCGAGGTACTGGTACGGATTTCATGTTGTTACAATTTTTTTTGTGACCCCTACTCTGCTTCTTTAGCCCGGCCATTTCAGGGATGCGTACCGGAAGTATCCACGCGATTTGTTGGTTGAAGTTCTGCGAATTGTCCAGCCAAATTGCGGGTAACACATCCATTCAGGCAAATCCCCGAAAACATTCAATGAAATTTAATGTGTTCTCAAAAAACTGAAAGTCAGGATATTGCCTTGTTGTTTTTCATACATTTTTCACCTATTTCCGGTGAACGCCGGCCGGTGACATGTTCAGGGCCGATTGCATCCCGGGGGTTTGATCTCCTCTGGACTCAGGCAAATACAAAAGCCCGCCGGGCAGTGAACCTCGGCGGGCGGCCAAAATTACCAGAGAGGCTGGCAGGTATTCCCGTACTGTTTTTTGCCTTCGCCGCCGCCCCCAACCGACAGGCACGTATGTGTGGCCTGCGGTCGGAGACAACGCGATCTTGGAGTTACACCGGCTTCATGGTTCGGCTGGTTATCCAATGTTTCTATCCGGCTACATGTACCGGAATTGACGCCACCAAGATGCGGGGGTTCCGATCCTGTGCGCAACGCACCGGACAGATAGTTAAAAATTCAATGTGTTTGAAAACCCATGACAGCCAAGGTTTTAAAAGAAAAATTCTAGTCTTTTCCAACGTGTATGCGTTGGAAAAGACTAGAATTTGGCTGTGAGAAAAGCGGCGGGATGTTTAATCGGGCATGCGCGAATGCACGGCGAGCAGGAATTCCCGTTTGGTTTCCTCATTAAGGAAACGACCCGAATATTCGGCTGTGATGGTGCTGGTGCCGTGATGCTCCACGCCACGAGCTTGTACGCAAAGGTGCCTGGCGTCAATATATACCGCCACGTCGTCGGTGTGTAGTGTGCGTTTCAGTTCGTCGGCAATTTGTACCGTCAGTCGTTCCTGAACCTGTGGTCTACGAGCATAGTATTCCACAATGCGGTTCAGTTTCGACAAACCGACCACCTTGTCTGTCGGAATGTACGCTACATGCGCCACGCCGAGAATCGGCTGAAAGTGGTGCTCGCAAGTGCTTTGCAGGGGAATATTTCGCTCGATGACGAGGCGGCGATACCGGTATTTATTTTCAAAAACGGTAGCCTCGGGCTTGTTTGCCGGATTCAACCCTCGAAAAATCTCCAGCACGTACATCTTAGCCACGCGCTTCGGCGTGCCTCGCAGGCTGTCGTCGGTCAGGTCGAGGCCCAGAATTTTCATGATTTCTGCGAAGCGATCCGAGATGAGCGCTACCTTTTCAGAGTCGCTAAGATCGAAAGCGTGGGCATGCATGGGAATATCCTTCGAGTCCGACACCTGCATATCAAATCCGTCTTCCACTTCGGGGTAGGCTGGGTACTGGCCGTTGGGCGCAAAATCAAACATGCTGGAAAACAATTAAACGGGTGAGACGAACAAGGTATAAGCGGTTATTTGGCCTTGTAACGCCACAACTCGTTTAATTGTTTAAAACATTGAAGACAAATACCCAATTATAGTAAACACTTTTCGAGGCCAATGCTGGCAGGTATACTCCGATCAAATATTTTGTCGGACAATCAATCTATTTCCGGTTACTGTCCTGCTTGGCAAATACTTTTTTCAGGAGTTCGGAGCCGCGCAAAGCCGGGTTGCGACGGATGGTTTTCTCCTCCTCCTGAATTTTGCCGAACAAGCCGTCAAGCGCTTTGGTGGTCACGTGGTCGTCCAGATCGCTGTTGACACGGGTAACCAACGGAAGGCTGTTGTACGCAGTGGCTGCATTGCGCCACAACTCGTTGGCGCCGATCTCGTCCAGGGCTTTCACAATCACCGGATTGAACTTATCGTACAGCTGTTGGAATGTTGACTTGCGCAGATACGTCGTAGCCGAATTGTCGGCGCCCATGAGGATGTCCATAGCATCCTGAATGGTCATACTGGTGATGGCGCTTGCAAAAATCGGGGCGGCCTCTTTGGCGGCTTTTTCAGCCCCGCGGTTCATTTTTTCAATCAAATCGGCCTCCACGTTGGAAAAACCCGGAACGGCCTTGAGCCGGCTCGTTACTTTTTGCGCTTCTTCAGGCAGCAGGATTTTGTACATGCTCTTGAAGTATCCATCTGTGCCGGATAGTTCGTTTACGCCTTTTTCCACCCCTTTCGACAGGGCTTCCTTGAGGCCCTTGCCCACTTCGGCAGTGCTGAGCTCGCCACCGCCGAGAAGGTCCTTGGCGCCTTTTTGCAGGTCCTTCAGAAATTGTGCAGAAACGGCGGCCAACCCGAAGTTGACCAAAAAGAGGGTCAGTATGATCTTTTTCATAGTATGTGTTGAAATAAGTGATGAGCGATGAGTGATGAGCGATGAGTGATGAGCGATGAGTGATGAACGATGAGTGATGAACGATGAGTGCGTTGAAATATGGGTTTACGGAATAGCCAATGGCGAATAGCCAACAGCCTACTTCCGGTTGGCATCTTGCTTGGCAAACACTTTTTTCAGGAGCGTAGAGGTACGGGCTGTCGTGTTGCGACGGATGTTTTTTTCTTCTTCTTCCACTTTGGAAAACAGCCCTTTCAACGCTTCAGTTGTCACATAGTCACCGAGATCGGCATTTACCTTGGTCACCAACGGGATTTTATTGTAGGCGTCGGCAGCACTTTTCCACAAACTATTGGCGCCGATCTTATCCAGGGAACTGCCAATTTTGGGTTTGAAACTGGCGTACAACTGCTGGTAGGTGGTTCTGTTCAGGTAGCCGGTGGCGGCGTTGTCGGCGCCCATGAGGATATTGGTTGCGTCCTGAAACGTCATCCCTTTGATAGCCGACAGGAAAATCGGCCCGGTCTCCTTGGCGGCATCTTCGGCGCCGCGGTTGATTTTTTCGAGCAGTTCGTTTTCGATGTTCGTAAAACCCGGAACGGCTTTGAGTTTGCTGGTCACGGTACGCGCTTCCGCCGGCAACAGGATTTTATAGGCGCTCTTGAAGTAGCCGTCCTGTGCCGACAGGGTGTTCACGCCCTTGGTCACCCCCTTTCCAAGGGCATCCTTCAGGCCCTGGCCGATTTCGGTAAGGGAGGGTTCGTTCATCGCCTCATTGGCGATTTGTTGCAGGGTGTCGCAGCCGCCGAACAAAAACGGGATAAGTAGCAGGAAAAACGAGCGGGTAATTTTTTTCATGAGTGTTTTGCTGAACGTGTTTAAAAGTGCGGGTGTATAAACCGATTTTGAGGAGCAGTATTTTGGCGCAAGGCTTAACGATTGGTTAATCAGCGGTTACTTCAGGATCACTAATTTCTCAAATTCGCTTTCGGCGGTCGCCGTGCCGCCGCTCACGTCGCTGCCGCGCACCTTGATCCGGTACAGGTACACACCACGCGCCAGAGTGTCGCCGTATTCGTCCCGACCATTCCAGGAAATATCGGTCACGCGGAAGCCGTCGGCAGGGGCATTGTGCAGGATGGTTTTGACGAGTTTTCCCGATACGGAAAAGATGCTGATCTGCACGTCGAGCACCTGCCCGGCGAGGTTGTGCTCGAACTGGAAATTGGTGTTCGTCGTGAACGGGTTGGGGTAGTTCAGGACGTGCGCGAGCGCTGCCTTGCCGTCTTCGGCCACCACAAACTCGGTGTAGCCCTCGCCGGAATTGTTGGCAATATCCCAGCCCTTGGCCAGCAGCATATGCCGCCCCGGTGCAAGGCTGCGCAAGGGGTACAGCGCCTGGCCGCGCCGGGCGTCATCCTGCGCGCTCTCATAAAAATCGTTCAGCACGATGGTTTCCAACGCATTGCCGTCGAGCACCACAGTCAGGTCGTGGCCAAGGCCGGCGCCGGTCACGTTCATGCCGTAGTCGTCCGAACATTTCACCAGAATCGTCGGGTTTTTGTCGGTAATGCCGCCAAACGCAAAAGCATCGGTATTGAGGAAAACCTGTACGAGCGGCGGGGTTTCGTCCTTGATCGTATTGGCCGTGCCGCCAATGACGATTTCGGTGTCGGCGCCCGTAGCATCGAGTGGGGTGCCGTCCTCGGCATAGTAGCTGATCTTGCCGAATCCGAAGGAGTAATTGATGTCCTTAGGCACCACAAAGTTGATTTTGAAACGCCCGTTGGCCACCGTGGCGCTACCCTTGAACAGGATACTTCGCTGTGCCGTGAAGGGGCGCACAGGGCTGCGTTCGTCCTGCCCCAGGGTGTACAGGGTTTGTTTTTTGTCGAACAGGGTGACGAACACACGTCCGTTGAAATTGGGCAGGAAAGTCCCCCCGAGGTCAGTCAATTCACCCTCCAATTCCACGGGCATAAGCGCGCGAATGGTGTCGGGCTGGGCCGGATTGAAGTCCTTGCCGTTGATCCGGGTGGTGCGCACCCGGTGCTCCGGCAGGGCGAGGAACATGGCCGGGTCACCGAGCAGGGTGAAGCGGCGCCCGTTGTTTTCGTTGCCGCTGCTCAGGGTGTTTTTGGCATCTTTCAGAATATCGCCGATGGTGCGGTAGCGACCGTCCGGCAATCGCTGAAAAATAACCCGTTGCACGGCATCCGTCAGTTTGTTGTTGCCGTCAATGAACACGGCGCGCACGGTGGTGAACAGTGCTACGGCGCCGGAATTGACTTTGAGCAAGGCCTGCTCACCGCCCGTAAGGGTACCGTAGTCGTCGTATCCGCCAAACGAACAGGTGGCGGTGATGATAAGCGGATATCGGTTGGTGTTGTTCCAGCCGGCAATGTCGTTGTTGTCAATAACCCGCTCCTGTGCCCAGCCGCGCGGGCCCCCGTGGCCGATGTACTGGGCAATGAGGCCGCCTTTGAAAATATTGGCGTTGATGGCTGTCTTGGCGCCCGGTATGCGTTTTTCGCTGGAAGAAGCCTCTTGCTGGTAAGCATCGAAGTACACTTTTTCGAGGTTGAACCACTCTTCGGTCCGCTCCGCCGCCCAGGATAAGGAATCCTCGGCCTGGTTGATGTGTGCGTTCCAGTCCTCGTCGTCGGCAAAGTACATAAGCCGCAAACGCCAGTCGCCCAAGGTCTCGGGGCTGCTGTCGTAGTCCATAATTTTGTTCACGACAGCCTGCGCTTCGGTAGCGTTGCGGGGAGTGACGCGCCCTACGGCAATGTCGAGCGAGCCGACCAGGCTGCCCCCTTCGCCATCGCTGAGCAGCGCGAAGTAGTCGTCGGAAGGAAACGAATAGATCGGGTTGAACGACTGGTAGGTTTCAAAAACAGGCACGAGGTCGAGGTTGTCGTCGCCGGCTGTATTGTTGCGCGGATCGAAGGAGCCGTCGCCGAACAGGAGCAGGTAGTCAAACTTGCCCGGTGCGCGATCCAGCAGCATGCGGGCAAAATCGCGGATAGCCGTGGGATCTTTTACGCCCGACGAAAACTCGTTGTAGAGTTGATCCACCCGCACGGTAGCCACGTCAAGGCCGCTGAACGTACGGCGATGTTCAGCCAGTTGTTGGGCGGCAGCCTCCAGGTCCGGGTGGTACACGATGGCCATGTGCAGGTTATCCAGGCCGTGGATGTTTTGGTTGTCAATTTTTCCGACGGTTTTTTCCGGCCTCGGCAGACCGGCATTATCATAAAAGGCCACGAAAGTACGCAAGGCGCCCTGCGTGGCGGCGCCGAATTCTACGTTGCTGCCCGATGTCGTGGTGGTCAGTCGTTTGGGCGCCTGCCGGGCGGAGACGTCCCAAACCACGAGCGTACCGCCGCCGACACCGCCAATGCGGAACGTGGCTGCGGGTTGCGCCAGGGTTTGCAGGTCGCGGAATTCCATGAACGGCCCGGTCATCAACAACTTACGGCGGGCATTCAGTTCGATGTAATCAAGCCAGCCCTCGCTGGTTTCGGACGTCGGAAGGTAGTTCACGCGTACGTCCACGTTGTCGCCGACGGGCAGGAAGGTGCCGCGGATCAGGGCATTGGCTGCAAAATCGGCCTCGTTGTTGCTCACCGGTACGCCGAAGATGTTCTGGTTAAATTGTGCCGTTCCGGCCGACACCTGCAACGTGGTGGTTTTGTTGGAGCGTCCGGCGAATTCGCTGCGCAACCGGGCCGTGGAGCCGGGCACGAGGTTCGGGAAACTAAACGTGTACGTGCGTTCGCGCGTCTGGAAAAAGTAGTCGCCGAACCAGCGCTTGCCCGAGCCCTGCGCGGAACTGAACAGGTTGAGCAGGTTCACTTTTTCATCCTCCAGACGGCGCACGTCGTCAAATTCTTCGGTGACAAATGTGGCCGACACACTCGCCTGCTCCTGCACGCGCAGGCCCTGCCCTCCGCCCGTCTTGACAAAATAGTAGGCGTGGGAATCGTACAGATGCTGCTGAATGGTGAGTTCCGGGTCGGTGGTGCTGGGGCGATACGTCCACGGCGCCGGTCCGGTGGCGTAAAACAGGATGTAGTCGTTGTTGTCAAACTTGCCGTCGGCCTCGCCGGATACGAAAATGGCGTTTTCCAGCAGGTCGTCGGCACGCGGATCGTCGGTGCGTTCGGACAGCATGCCGCCGCCGTTGCCGTACAGGCGGATCTGGCGCGGGTCAATACTTTCGAGGTTGGAAATACCGAGTGTATTTTTCAAAAAGCCGAAATCAAGGCGGTACACACCGCTTTGGCTCACGCCGAACTTGTAAATCGTGCCGTCGCTCAAGGCCGACGTGTAGGTGTTCGGGCCGCCGCGCGGCCTGACCGGCTCGGGTTCGGGAGCCGAAATGCGCACGGTGAGTGTGAACGCCGTGACGCGTTCGTAGCCGGCACCTGCCTTGCGAAAAGGGAAAAACCTGACACGTCCGAAATAACTGTTTCGCTCCTGCTCCACGTCGGCCCGAATATCGAGGTCGTTGCCCACGACGGCCGCGTCTGGAGTTGTGTTCAGGTCGAACGGCTCGTACGACACCGCATTCACTTCAACCGTCAACCGCGCGCGTGCCGGCAGAGCAAAGCGCTCCATGAACAGCGGCAGGGCGGGCGCATCGTCGCCAAAATCGCAGCCTTCAAAACGCCATTGTTCCACCTGATCGCCATTGGAAAGCGTGTGCCGGTAGGGCTCCGGGGCCCAATGGAGCGTGCGCTGAATTTGGAAGGAACTTTGGGCAGACAGCGCCGCAGCGCCGAGCAGGAGGAGAGTTAAAAGCCGAAGTTTCATCATCAAAATGTGCTAGTTGTGTCAGGTCGAATGGTGCGGCTTTTTGGGCTGGGGTTGCCCGATGAATCAGACTTTCCAGGATTTGTACCGGCGAACGGGCACTATGCATGGCAGAGAGAAGCGGCCAGACGACCTGCGGTCGTACAGACCGCAGGATACATTGGTCTGTACGACCGCAGGTCGTCTGACCATATCGCCACGCAGTTTATCGTTGCGCACCTGCACAACAAATTTCGTCTGAAAAAGATGGCGTGGCAAAATCGGATCGCGTGGTTTGGCGGGTGTTGGCGAAATAGACCGGGCGAGGCTCAATCATTCCGGCCCTTGACACGGATCAATGCGCGCCTGAAATTCTGCGGGCAGCTTTGTGTCGCAATTTTGGAAGATGGTAATCCTGATTGTTTTTGGGCTGCTTTTTTTGTTGCTGGGGTGGGTGCTTCTGGCGGTTTTTCGCATGGAGGTGGATAGCATGCAGGGGTTTATACGCGTTGAGTGGGGCGGTTTGGCAGGCGTGGCATGGGTGCCGGCGGATGCGTGGGATGTATTGCACCTGCGTGTGCTGGGTATGCGCCGTCAAATCCGATTGGGAGAACACCCAAACCAGGCCGCAGCAGTGGATGAAGCGCCTGAAGAACCCGCCAACAAACGGAAGCGGCACAAGGGCAAAGGCTTGCCAATCAAAACGACTGTTCGGATGGTACTGCGGGTGCTCCGCACATTCCGGGTACGGCGTTGCCGAATCCTGTGGGATAGCGACGATTTTGTGTGGAACGCATGGGCCTGGCCTGTCGCCTGTTTTTTAAATACGCAGATTCATGGGTCTGTGCGGATCAATTTTATCGGAAAACGCGACATACACCTGGTGGTCGAAAACCGGCTGGGCCGGATCGTGTGGGCCGTGCTCAGGACAATGGCATTTAAACAATGAAATCATTCACAATCAAATTTTTCAATATCATGAAAGCAAATTTTGATGATGTGCTCGCCAAGGTGACCGAATTCCTCCATGGTGAAGCCAAAACGGAAACGGTCATCGGAAAAGAATTTAAACTTGGCGAATTCACCTGTGTACCGGTGATCCGGCTCGGCATGGGCTTCGGATACGGCGGTGGCGAGGGTGGCGACGAGAAACAGGCACGCGGCGAAGGCAGCGGCGCCGGCGCCGGTATGGGCATCGAACCGGTCGGCTTTTTAGTGACTCGGGGCGCCGATATTACGTTCCTCCCGGCCAAACATAGCAAAGGGCTGGCGGCTGCATTCGAGCGGGTGCCCGATTTGCTGGAGAAGTATCTGGAAAAACAACCGGCATGAACGCGACTGCCGATTTGTGAAGAATTGGGTAATGTCACAACGGCTCCCGGAGAAAAAAGGAGGCTCACAGAGGTTGTTCAAAAACGCCTGTGTGGGCCTTCTTTTTTTGCCCGCCTTTGCACGGTTACAAGCTCAAACGACATAGTTACAGGCCAAAACGATACAGTTACAAGCTCGCGCTTGACAAGCGACTCCCCGCGATTGTATCTTGATGGCCGTTCTTCAAGCCGGTTTTGGTGGCGATGGCCCAAGTACTTTTCCAATAATTTGTAAGCAACTTTTTCAAAAAATGGGCTATACTTTTGCTGCAGAGCCGCGCAAGGGGCACACTCAAACATTATTGTTTAACTCAAACCGATCTTTTTATGAAACAATACACCGATTCCATTCCGAAACCATGCCACCCATCCATTGAGGGGGGGGCAACCGCCTTTGCGGTGGTATTTGCGAACCTGTCTGACCTGTTGGACATGCGAAACAACCTGCTTGCTTATGCGGCAACCCTGCTGCTTGCCCTGTGCGCCCTGCCGGCATCGGCGCAGGAGGAGGATCCGCCCTGCTTTGCCGCAGAGGACTGTTCCAACCTGCGCCTGCTAATCCTCCGCGATCCCGCCGGGGCCTGTCCCGGGTCGTCAGGCACCTGCTTAGGGGCAGACCCCTTCAGCCGCACGATCTATCGCGTTTACCTGCGTTATGCCGTGGACGACAGCACACCCGATTCGCTGCTGACCTTTGCGTTGGCACACCAGAGCCTGAACGCCCGGGTGGTGCTCGACCGGTACAATGGGCAGTCACAAATAGACCTCGCCGCCACCAAGGCATGCTTTCTCGCCGGCCCGGGTGCTGCATGGGATCTAGCCGATAAAGTAGTATTCGACGACCGGGTGCCCGGCGAAATTGCACTCGACTTTCTCAACGCGGACTCCTTGCCGGACTGCGGGGCCTCCGACGCGCGGATAATGTTCGATCTTGATGCTCCGGCCAACGCAGAAACTTGCCCGAGCGGAAAAAAATGTGCATACGCTTACCTGTTCCCTGTGGTGGTGCGCACGGTGCCGGGCGACACGGTACTACTCAAGTGCGCCAGCCTGGACTACGACCCGCCCGCGGGCGGCTCCCTCACGCCCTGCACGCTGACTTCTTGCGCTGTGAACACCAACAACAACGGACAGAACGGCATCTTTCCCTACACGGTGCCCCAAGCCCCTACCCCCACGGGCGACAACGCCGACCTGCTGGTGCAACTCACCGGTGCTTGGGACTCGCCCGACGTGGACAATGCCGAGGTCGTGGCGGTACAGATAACCAACTCGGGCGCCGGAAGTGTGGACGTGGACTACCTCGAGTTCACGCTCAAGGTGTCGGTGGGCGTCTCCATCCCGGACATCCTTTTTGCTGCACCCTTCGGGCCGCCATTGTCGGTCAAAAAAGTAACCGTCGGGAACGGGTTCGAATATCACCTCTGGTATGCCCTGGATTTCTCCACACCTTTGACCCTGTCGCCCAGCACGACCGTTAGTCTGGACACACTGACTATCGGCCCACCTATGCCCTTTAACCAATACTGGGAGGGTGAAGTCGTATTGACCGACGAGAACAAATCGCGTGTGCGCACGGAAGAAGAATGTTCGCGGCTCGAACTGTCCGGCACAGTGGTCGTACTGGAGAGCACTGGTGGCACGCCGCCCTGCGACTCCACGCTGATCCCGAAAGAGGTGCGCTTCGCCGTGCGGGCCGTGGAGGACACGACCGGGGCCTGCCTGCCGCCCAAACTGCTGATCGGGTTCTACGCCGAGGGAAACCCCGGCCCTATTGAACTGGTGTTCGAGACGTTCGGTTGCGTGATTGATCTCGACCTGGGCGGCAGCCTGTCCATTTCGGGTGTGAACTTTGTCAACGGCTGGACCTGCAACGGTTCCTGTCCCGACGGTTGTTTCGCCGTCGGCCTGACCGACGACAGCGAACTGTCCATCACATTGTGCAATCAAAGCAGCCTTTTGCTTGACGAGACGCACACCAACTACGAAGCCTTCTTCGAAGTGGAGTTCGAGGGGGTGGGTTGCATCAACGCTGCGAGCCTTGTCGGCCTGTACTATCACAAGGATCCCAACGCAGATTTCCCCTGCGTGCCACGGTACGACAATTCCTACTTGGGCATCCCCGCCTGCGGCGGGCAGGCGACCGGGCACATTGCCTTCTGGAAGGACGACCTGCCTATGGAGAACGCCAAGGTTTACCTCGACGCGGTGCATAGCGGGAGCGGTTGCGATTCCACGTCCTGCCCCCGGGACTCCATGCTCACCAACGTGGACGGCGAGTACGTGCTATGCCCCTGCGTGGAGTGCGACAGTTTTGTCGTGACGCCGTACCGGAACGACTACCACCTCAATGGGGTGTCCACGTTCGATTTGGTGTTGATAAATAGGCATGTATTGGGCATAGAACCACTCAATAGTCCCTATAAAATGATCGCTGCCGATGTGAATGGCAGTAATTCGATTACCACACTTGATATCGTTGAACTGCGAAAACTTATTCTCGGGATTTATACAGATTTGCCTAATGTCACATCTTGGCGATTTGTCAACGCGGGCTACAGCTTTCCAAATCCGGCAAATCCTTTTCAAACGATATTTCCCGAAACGGCCATCGTTCCCCCGAGCGTAAACGATTTTGTGGCGATCAAGGTCGGCGACGTGAACGGCAACGCTGCTCCCCGCCCCGAATCGGAGCGTCCGTCCCTGACCATCGCCTGGCCTTTGGCCGAGAGCGCCAAGAACGGCAAAACGTTCACGGTCCCGATCGTGTACACCGGTTCAGAGCCGCTCCAGGCCCTGCAAATGGGGCTTTGGTTCGATCCTGCCGTGCTGGCCCTTGTCGGCCCCTCCAAGGGCGAGCTGCCCGCCGTGTCGCAGCAGAGCTTCGGCCTGAAGCGTGCCGATCAGGGAGAAATCCGCATGTTGTGGCTGCCCGACGGTGCCGAACCGGACCAGTTCGTCCTTCCCGGTACCACGCTCTTTTATCTCACCTTCGACCTGCTGGCCCCGCTGCCCGAGGGCGGGCTGCCCCTGCGCACGGACGACGAGGTGCTGGCCTGCCTTGCCTGGTCGCCCGAGGACACCGAGCATGCCCTGCGCGGCGCGGACACATCGGAGGCCGCCCGTCCCGCAGGCCCATTGTCCGGCACGATCACGCCCGCCCGGCCGGATGCGCCCCGGGCCGTGTGCCGGCCCAACCCGACCGCCTCGGACGCCCTGCTTGCCGTGCATGCGCCCAAGGATGGCCAAGGCCGCGTCGCCCTGTTCGATGCCTTCGGCAAGCTGGTCTTCATGCGCAAGGTCGAACTCGTCACCGGCGGGCAGGATGTGCCCATGCCGGAAGCGGCTGGCATCCCGCCCGGCGTGTATGTCTGGAAGGTCTTTGCCTCGGGGCAAAAGGCCGTCGGGCATCTCGTGAAGCATTAGCGACGTTTTAACACAGAGATGCACAGAGATTTTTCACAGAGAACACGGAGCGCGATGTCGAACTCGGTGTTCACTGTGAATGGTCTCTGTGCATCTCTGTGTTAAAAACCCATCGCCACGCGTGCTTTTTTCCAAACCCAACCGCACATTCACCTTGCATTTCACGGACATGAAACATATCTGCCTGTTCTTCATCCTGGCGACGGTGGCCCAGCCCCTCGCCGCCCAAAAACGCCTGTACGTCAACCCCGCCGCCACCGGTGCCGCCACGGGCGCTTCGTGGGCCGATGCCCTCACCGATCTGCAGACCGCGCTCGCTCTCGCCCAGGCGGGCGACGAGGTGTGGGTGGCACAGGGAGCCTACCGCCCCACGACCGATACGGATCGCAACCGGGCCTTCGAGCCGAGGAGTGGCGTGCGCCTACTCGGCGGCTTTGCCGGGACGGAATCCGATCCTGCCCAGCGCGACTGGGAGGCGAACTCCTCTGTGCTCAGCGGCGACATCGGCGTGCCGGGCGACAGCACCGACAACAGCTACAACGTGGTGTATCTGCACGAGCCGGACAGCGCCACCCTGTTCGACGGCTTCAGCGTGCGCGACGGCAATGCCGACTATGCGGGCTTGGGCGCGTCGCGCGACCGGCGCAAGTGCGGAGGCGGAATGTACGTCATGGGCGAGGACGCCGAGGCATACCCCTCGGTTCGCAACTGCCGCTTCGAGCGCAACACCGCCCGAAACTCCGGCGGGGGCGTTTGTGTGAACGGCGGGGGAGACGGGTCGGTGGCGCCTCTTTTTTTTAATTGTCGCTTCGAGGACAACCGATCACTTGGAAACGGTGGAGGATTGGCATATCTGGGCGCATCTTGGGTAGAGCGGGGCGTAGAGATTGATTCCTGCTCTTTTCGACTAAATAAAGCCGGTAACCGAGGAGGCGGACTCAACTATCAGGATTCAGAAAGGTCGGATCAAATAAATTTAGATCGTTCCTCTTTTATCGAAAATACAGGGGTAAGTGGAGGGGGGGGAGGGCACTTCTCTTTAGGAAGGAATAGTGGGTCTGACCTAAACTTAAACAAAGTAGTATTTAGCAATAATCACTCTCTTTTAGGCCCTGCACTTGAGTGCCTACCATATTCATTTTTGACCGTAAACAGTATTAGTGTTAAGGATTGTTTTTTTGGATCAAACAAACAAACCCTTAACCCAGTAAATGAAGGAATAATTAGGATTTCGATATTAGATCACCAAGGATCATTTGTTCATTTTTACAACAATAATTTAATAAACCACTATTTTATTGGAAGTATATACTATTTGGGCTTGGATCAATCCATTGTAACCATGGAAAATGAATATATTGAAGAAAATGATGTCCAATCAACTTTGATTTTTATCAGCGGAAAAAAACTAACCATAAATTCAAGTGTGTTAAAAAACAACAATATAGGCTATGGTATTGTAAACACAATAACATCTGACGTAGAAATAATAAATACAATGATCACAGGCAATTCATTTCAATCATCTCGCATCAATGACGTTCGTCAAAAACGATTAAGTATTATTAACTGTGGTATATTGGACAATATACTTCTTCCTTCGTTCACCGGAAACAATCAGCCATCTAATTTAATTGTAGAAAACTCTTTACATTCTGACATTAATAATTTTTTCGAATTTTTAAAATCCACCTCCGGCACTCTCCTCACTCACTCCTACTTCGACTCCCTCGACTGCGCCTCCCTGCCCCCCAACGTCACCTGCGGCCCGGGCCTTATCATCGGCGGCGACCCCATGTTCGTCGCCCCCGACTCCGGCGACTACCGCCTGCAAGCCTGTTCGCCCTTGGTGAACGCCGGCAGCAATGCCTACGTCTCCACCTCCACCGACCTTGCCGGCAACCCGCGTATCCAAGGCGGCACGGTGGACATCGGCGCCTACGAGCACCAGGGGCCGGTGCTCGCCGCCGCGCCCACCGCCCTGCCTTCCTGCCCCGGCGGCGCCTCGGGCGGCATCGGCATCGAAGTGCAGGAGGCCTGCCCGCCTGTGGCCGTAGCCTGGCAGTCCGGCGCGACTTCCGGCACGACACTTTCCGGCCTGCCGCCGGGCGAGTACCAGATCACCGTCACCGATTCCAAGGGGCTGACGCTCGCCTTCTCGGCCACCGTGCCTGTGGGCGAACCGCCCGCCCTCGCCCCACTCCCCACGCCCGTCGCCTGTGGCGACACCCTCGGCGGCTC
>Ga0154020_10003146_pt1 | contig 19972 bp, 23 predicted proteins | sample Klosneuvirus_201_FD_109709 | JGI IMG/M metagenome (GOLD analysis project Ga0154020, IMG submission 109709) | Active sludge microbial communities from wastewater, Klosterneuburg, Austria - Klosneuvirus_20160825_MG | ecosystem: Engineered > WWTP > Aerobic digester > Activated sludge | place... | reverse complement strand
TCTCATGCGCAGCGGAGTGATCCTGGCCGGCGCCAACCGGGTCTGGAATGGTGGGATTCCTTTGCCAGGTAAAGAGGATGGAATTGCCACGGCTTATGAAATTTCGGGCCTCGACCTGGGCCATACCGAGTTAGTGGTGCTCAGTGCCTGCGAAACAGCATTAGGAGATATCCGGGGTACAGAGGGAGTATTTGGATTGCAAAGGGCTTTTAAACTGGCAGGGGTAAAACAAATGATTCTGAGTCTTTGGCAGGTGCCCGACCGGGAAACTGCCGAATTAATGAGCCTTTTCTATACTAATAAACTGGGAGGCCAAAGCACTGCGGCTGCTTTCCATGCTGCCCAGGAGGAGATGCGGAAAAAGTATCCGGTGTATTATTGGGCGGCTTTTACCCTGCTGGAGTAGTTTCAGTTAACTGCCCGTCCAGCATTTTCTCGATAGTATTCAGCTGATCTGTTACATTATCGAGTTCCACATTGGCCGACCTGCCCGCATGTTGTTCGGTGGCAAACCAGAGCAGGACCATGCTGATATAATCCTGCATATCTTTTCCGGCAAACAGGGTTTTAAATTCAACGACCTTATCATTGATCGTTTTCAGGGTCTTCCGAACCACTTCCTCATCTGCTGTTTCGATCTTTACCCGGAAGGTCCGGTCGCCCACCAGCGCCGAAATAGGAATTAATTCACTCATATATTTTGAATTTTCACAATCAATTGTTTATATTAGTCCTCCCTTACTACTACCCATTCGTCTGTCCCCAACGAAAACTAAGGTTAAGAGCGCCCGGTAAACCGTTATTCAAACAGAACCGATGTTTGTCAAAGTTAAGTCATCAGTGTTTATAGATGCATTGTATCTGCAATCATCCCTGCCCAAAGGCGACTGCCTGCGTGGTGTTTTAAAGGATGATAAAGGCTTAGTATGCCGAACCCTGGAAAGGGAATTAGATCAGGAAGCCCAGACATTTACCTGGACAGGCTTAAATGATCTGCCTTATGGCCGCTATACTTTGGAACTCTCCCATGCGGAAGATGAAATGAAGCTTAGTCTGGTGAAAAGGATTTAATTAATCTCCCAGCAGCGCTATACAACGGTCAATTTCTTTCAGGTAACCATTGATCCTTTTTTCCATTTCTTTTTTGTCTGCCTCATTCATGGAGCCTGCACTTACTTTCAGTACACTGACCTGTTGCTTTAATTCCTCCACCTGTTGCTGATTGCCTGAAATTTTTGCCGCGGCTGTTTGTAGTTCTTCCTTCAGCCGGCGGTTTTCTTTTTGCAGGGCAGCATGTGCTTTCAGCAATTGCTGAAGCTTATCCTGAATTCTTTTTATTTGCTGCTCTGTTGTATTCACAATAGGGTTTATTGCTGCTGTATCATAGTTCTGTTTACTTCCTGATCTCGGCCTGCAGTTCTTTTTCCAGGCTGCTCATGATGGTGCCCATCCAGCCATCAATTTCTTTATCAGTCAGGGTCTTTTCTTCATCCAGGAAAGTGAAATTAACGGCCATTGATTTTTTATCCTTACCCAGTTTCTCGCTCTCAAATATATCAAAGAGTTTTACCTCCCTGAGTTTTTCAAGTTTCAGTTTTTGCACGGTAGTATCTACCTTGTCCCATGCCAGTTCTTTACCTACCACCATGGCCAGGTCGCGCTGAACGGCGGGGTATTTGGGAAGTTCTTTGATTTTGGCTGCTGATTTTCCGGCCAGTCCGGCAATCAGTTGCCAGTTAAGTCCGGCAAAAAATACCGGTTGCCGGATGCCAAACTGCTCGAGTACATTTTTTTTCACTTCACCAATCCCGGCCAGGGGCATGCCATTGCTGTAATACACCAGGTGGTTATAGAGTTTACCCACTTCCACTGGCGCCGGCCTGCCTTCATCAATTCCCAGGAGGCGGAATATTTTTTCCAGTACTGATTTCAGGTAGAAGAAATCAGCGGGTATGCTTTTCTGTTTCCAGCCATCATCCTGTTTATTGCCTGTCATCACGAGGCAAAGCTGTTCTGTTTCGTTGTATTTACCTGGGCCCTGCTTGGAATAAGCTTTACCGAATTCAAAGAGACGCAGGTTGTTGTTTTTATAATTACAGTTACGGGCCACTACATCCATGGCTGTTTCAAAAAGAGAAGGGCGCAGGATATTCAGTTCTGCACTCAGGCTGTTGATCATCTTCACCATTCCCTGCTGTTCTTCTTCACTGAACCAGGCTGCATTGGTGATGGAGTTAGTCAGCATTTCATTAAAGCCCAGTCCTACCAGTGCCGATGCCACTTTCTCCCGGTAAGTTTCCGCTGCATATTGTTCTTCCACGGAAGGAGTGATGGTGATGGCACCGGGGATTTCAATATTATCGAGGCCGTCAATCCGCAGAATTTCTTCCACGATATCGGCGGGCAGACTAATATCCGGTTTGTGATAAGGTACCGCCACTCTCAGTTCATCAATTCCTTCTTTGATGACTTCAAAACCCAGACCGTTCAGGATATTTTTAACGGCATCCGGGTGATAGTTTTTGCCACTCAGTTTTTTAATGAAATGCCATTTTACCGCCACTTCTTTTTTTGCCTGTTGTCCGGGATAGATATCTACAATTTCAGATGCAATCTGTCCCCCGGCAATTTCTTTGATTAGTGTTGCTGCTCTTTTCAGCACCAGCACGGTGCCGGAAATATCAGTTCCCTTCTCAAAGCGGGAAGCCGCGTCGGTACGCAGTCCATGACGGAAAGATGTTTTGCGGGTAATCACGGGATCAAAACAGGCACTTTCCAGGAAAATATTTGTAGTGACTGATGTAACGCCGCTGTGCAAGCCGCCGAATACACCGGCAATACAAAGTCCGCCTTTATCATCACAGATCATCAGGTCTTCAGCGCTGAGCTTTCTTTCTTTTTCATCCAGTGTGATAAAACTGGTTCCTTCCGGCAGATTCTTCACCAGTATTTTTTTGCCGCTGATCTGGTTGGCATCAAATGCATGCAGGGGCTGTCCTGTTTCATGCTGGATGAAATTGGTGATGTCTACAATATTGTTGATCGGCCGGAGACCGATGGCTTTCAGTTTTTGCTGCAGCCAGACTGGTGATTCACCGATTTGTACATTAGCAATGCTGACACCGGAATAACGGGGGCATGCTTTTTCATTTTCAACCACTACTTCCACAGGAAGGCTGTTGTTATCGCTTTTGAAACTATTGCCGTTGGGGAGTTTTGGTTTGAAATCTTTTTTATCATGGTGACTGAGATAGGCACAAACATCCCTGGCCACACCCCAGTGACTCATGGCATCCATGCGGTTGGGGGTCAGTCCGATTTCATAAATGATATCGCTATGAGGTTTGAAATATTCTGCTGCGGGGGTACCCACCACAGCTGTGGCTGGTAAAACCAGGATGCCATCATGTGAGGTGCCCAGACCAATTTCATCTTCTGCACAGATCATGCCCTGGCTTTCGCTGCCCCTGATTTTGCGCTGGCTCATCGTCAATGGTTCGCCGGTGGAAGGATAAATGGTGGCGCCTACTGGTGCTACCACTACTTTTTGTCCTGCTGCCACATTGGGTGCACCGCAAACAATATTCAGCGGCGTGCCGGTTCCGATATTGACAGTTGTGAGGGTCAGCTTATCTGCATTGGGGTGTTTTTCTGTCGTCAGCACTTCCCCGATCACCAGGCCCTGCAGTCCGCCTTTTACTTCTTCATACCGTCCCATATGTTCTACTTCCAGTCCGATGGAAGTAAGGATACGGCTCAGTCGCTCGGGGTCCACGGTTACAGGCAAATAGTCGCTCAGCCATTGATAGGAAATCGTCATCTTTTTTGCTGCTTTTTTGTAGCTGCGAAGATAAAGGAAAGGGGGCAGTGAGGGGGGACAAAAGCTCCCTGAATTGGTTTAAATTGGCGGCCTGCATGAAAAAGGAAACCGGCATTTACGGGGTGATCATTCTGGCAGTTTTGCTGGGTTGGTTGCTGTTTGAGTGGATGAAAAAAAGAATCAATCCCCGCCGTTCCGCAAAACATGCTGCTCTTTTCTTCCTTCTTTTTCTGCTCTTCCTGTTCGGATATACTGCTGCGATCGTTTTCGGGGTGAGGATGATCTTTGGCAAACCTTCCTGAACCGCTTATTTTTACCACCCAAAATCAAATGTTATGGCTTATAACCTGTTAAAAGGAAAAAGAGGAATCATCAGTGGTGCGCTCGACGGTAACTCCATTGCCTGGAAAGTGGCTGAAAAGGCCTACGAGGAAGGCGCTACCATTGTTTTGACCAATGCCCCCATCGCCATGCGGATGGGTGAGATCAACAAGCTGGCTGAAAAAACAGCAGCGCAGATTATACCTGCTGATGCGACCAGCATCGAAGACCTGACCAAACTTTTTACGGAATCCCAGGAAATCCTGGGGGGGAAGATTGATTTTGTATTGCACTCCATCGGTATGAGTGTGAACATCCGTAAAAAAGTTCCCTATACAGAATCGAATTATGATTATTTCATGAAGGGCATTGATGTATCAGCCATGTCCTTTCATAAGATGCTGGCCGTAGCCAAAAAACTGGATGCGATTAATGAATGGGGGAGTGTGGTGGCCCTGACCTATATGGCGGCACAAAGAACCTTCCCTTTTTATACGGATATGGCAGATATCAAGGCCATGCTGGAATCCATTGCCCGGAGCTTTGGATATCATTACGGTCTGGAAAAGAAAGTACGGATCAATACCGTGTCACAATCTCCTACAAAAACTTCAGCAGGTACGGGTATCAAGGGTTTTGGTGATTTCTTTGATTATGCCAATGCCATTGCACCGTTAGGCAATGCAACTGCTGAGGATTGTGCCAACTATTGTATCACGTTATTCAGTGACCTGACCCGGATGGTGACCATGCAGAATCTTTTCCATGATGGGGGATATTCCAATACGGGAGTGAGCAATGAAGTGATGCAGAAACTGGGGTTTGGTGAGTAAACCCCCTGTCCCCCTAAAGGGGAGACTTAGGTCTGCATTTTCATATTTTATTCTATAGCTTATCAAAGCAAAAGCCTCCAAACGGAGGCTTTTGCTTTAGTTGAATACAGTATGTAAGAAGATTTTTAGAGTGAAGCGCCATCTTCCGGGATAGCGGTTAATACTCATCTTCATTAAACAAAAAATCATCCTGGGTAGGATAGTCTGGCCAGATGTCTTCGATCGTTTCATACACATCTCCTTCATCTTCCAGCTCCTGCAGATTTTCCACTACTTCAATCGGGGCACCGCTCCGGATAGAATAGTCGATCAGTTCATCTTTGGTAGCCGGCCAGGGCGCATCTTCCAGGTACGAGGCTAATTCAAGTGTCCAGAACATTCTCTCAGTTTTTAAAATTTCAGAACAAGGTTATCCGGGGAGTACCCCCAAATTTTTCGCAAATGTAGCTGTAATAACGAATTTTCCAAATCCTTAGTTGTACACCGGATTTTGAATAATTTCTTAAAAACCAGTGGGTTTTGACCCTAATCTTTTTTACCACTGGCCAGTTTTACAGATATTTGACGGCGATTTGACCCGCAGGCTGCATGATTACCGGAAAAAATATCTACAAACGTTACGGATCCCTGGATGTATTGAAAGGGGTGAATATCAATATCAACAAGGGAGAAGTGGTCTCTATTGTGGGACCATCCGGGTCAGGCAAAAGCACCCTCCTGCATATTTTGGGCACCCTTGACAAATCAGATATGGGTGAAGTACTGATGCATAACACCGATGTGGGTAAACTGTCTGGTAAAAAACTGGCCGGCTTCCGGAACAAGCATATCGGATTCGTATTTCAGTTCCATCACCTGCTCCCTGAATTTTCGGCATTGGAAAATGTAAGCATCCCGGGTTGGCTGGCTGGCCGGAAAAAGACAATGGTAAAAGAAGAAGCCACCCGCCTGTTGCAGATGCTGGGACTGTCAGAAAGAATGGATAATAAGCCCAACCAGTTGTCAGGTGGTGAACAACAAAGGGTGGCTGTGGCCCGGGCCCTGATCAACCAGCCAGATATTGTTTTTGCTGATGAACCCAGTGGTAACCTCGATACCGCCAACGCAAGGGAATTGCACCAGTTATTTTTTAACCTCAGGGATCAGTTCAACCAAACCTTTCTGATCGTTACCCATAACGAGGAACTGGCACAATTGAGTGACCGGGTATTATACATGAAAGATGGCCGGATGGTGGATCCGGCTTCCTGAAGCAATCAAAGCCTGGGCTTCCAGGGTGTTTCTGTTACATTCAACTGATGGGCCGTGAACCGGCTTAATACAAAAAGATAATCACTGAGCCGGTTGAGATAACGGATGATACGGGGCTCAATGTCTTCCTTCTTTTTTTGCAAACGAACACAACTGCGTTCTGCCCGGCGGCAAACACAACGCGCAATATGCAGGTGGGAAACGGCGATATGTCCACCGGGGAGGATAAAGGATTTCATCACCGGTAATACGGTGTTCATATTATCCATCTCTGTTTCCAGTAAGCTGATATCTTCTTCTTTGAGATCTGGAATCTTCAGTTTGGTTTCTTTGTCGGGGTCACAGGCCAGGGCTGAACCAATGGTGAATAAACGGTCCTGTGTTTCTGCCAGTACACTCGCAATGCCATGGCTGTTTAAATGATCTAAACATAAACCGATACAGGAATTCAGTTCATCTACGGTGCCATAAGCTTCAATACGACGATGGGACTTGGCCACCTTGGTGCCGCCGATAAGGGAGGTTGTGCCGTCGTCGCCCGTACGGGTATAAATTTTTGCTGACATGGATAATGCTTAATTGTATGCGATTGCCTTTTCGTTCTTTTTGTCACTTTCAATCAGTCCGTCGCGCAACCTTACCACCCTGCGGGCATGGTTGGCAATATCTTCTTCGTGCGTGACCACCACAATGGTGTTTCCCTGTTTGTAGATATTATCGAAAATGGCCATGATTTCGTAAGAGGTCTTTGTATCCAGGTTACCGGTTGGTTCATCCGCCAGTATCAGGGATGGATCATTCACCAGGGCCCTTGCAATAGCTACCCGCTGGCACTGGCCTCCACTTAATTCATTGGGTTTATGATGGCTCCGGTCTGTCAGGTTCACCATATCCAGTACATGATTCGCTTTTTCATTGCGGAGTTTGCGGCTCATACCTGCATACACCAGGGGGAGTGCTACGTTTTCTAGTGCAGTGAGTCGGGGTAGCAGGTTGAACTGCTGGAATACAAATCCGATTTCCCGGTTACGGATACCTGCCAGATCATTGTCGCGCATCTGGCTCACATCATTATTATTCAGGATATAGCGGCCGCTTGTGGGTGTATCCAGACAACCCAGGATATTCATCAGGGTACTTTTTCCGGAACCGGAAGGACCCATCAGGGCCACATATTCGTTTTTGGAAATATCCATCGAAATACCCTTGAGCACAGGCAGTTCCTGCTTGCCCATGTAGTAGCTTTTACAAATATCTTCCAGGTGAATAATTGAACTCATCTTTATTAATTACTGTTATCCATACTCTTGACTCCCGACTCCTGACTCAAGACTCTCTCCTAATAACCTTCGGCACTTTGAAAAAAGAACCATCCTGCAGCGGTGCATTTTTCAGGCCTTCTTCAGGAGTAATGGATCCTTTTACTACATCTTCCCGGAGCACATTGATTTCTCCGCTCATATGCAATAACGGTTTTACCCCCTCCAGGTTCAGTTCATTGAGTTTTTCAACAAAATGGATCATTCGTTGCAGGTCGTTCTTGATTTCTTCCTTTTCGTCAGGCGCAAAAGCCAGACGGGATAAATGAGCCAGTTTGTCGACCAGTTGGTCGTTTACTTCCATACTACAAAGATAACTGCTGGTTACTGGATTCCGGGGTACTGATTCTGGCAGCGTTTTCAAGAAAGCGACCCCCGGAAACCGGAATCCATCTTATCTTCGCCAGCCTATGAGCGGAAAGCGATCAATTGTAATGAGTGGCATACGCCCCACCGGATTTTTACACCTGGGTAATTATTTCGGGGCTGTGCGCAACTATGTAAAAATGCAGGATGAATTTGAGTGTTTCTTCATGGTGGCCGACCTGCATTCCCTGACCACCCATCCCGATACCAAAGAGTTGAAATTAAATGTACAGCGGGTACTGGCCGAGAATGTGGCCTGCGGACTTGATCCCGATAAAGTGGCCCTGTATTGCCAGAGCCATGTGCATGAAACGGCAGAGTTGTATCTCTACCTGAACATGCTAGCTTATAAAGGGGAGCTGGAAAAGACGGTTACTTTCAAGGATAAGGCCCGGCAGCACCCGGATAATGTGAATGCGGGTCTGCTCACTTACCCCGTACTGCAAACAGCGGATATCATCCTGCACCGTGCGATTTATGTACCGGTAGGAAAGGACCAGGAACAACACCTGGAAATGGCCCGGAATTTTGTACAGCGTTTCAATCACCGTTACGGTGAAATATTTCCTGAACCCAAGGCCTTCAATTTCGGGGAAGAACTGATCAAGGTACCCAGTCTGGATGGCAGTGGCAAAATGAGCAAGAGTGAAAACCAGTATGCCACTCTTTATCTTTCCGATGATGATGAGATGATCCGGAAAAAAGTGATGAAGGCAAAAACCGACAGTGGACCCACCGAACCCCGGACTGAAAAGCCGGACTATATCGCCAATTTATTTCAGCTGATGCAATTGGTGAGTAGTGCGGATACGATTCAGCAGTTTGAAGCGGACTATGATAATTGCCGCATCCGCTATGGTGATATGAAAAAGCAACTGGCCGAGGATATGGTGCGTTTCATTGCTCCGATACGGGAAAAAGCCGAAGCGATCCGGACGGATGAAAAATACCTGAGGGAACTCATGGAAAAAGGGGCGGAAAAAGCCCGTAAAAGTGCCCTTGCTACCATCGAACTGGTGCGGGAGGCCATCGGTTTGAATTATTATTAAGCCGGGGCCATGGTATTGTAGAAATTACATTATTTTTATTCGAACCTCCTGCATCATGAATAAAACATTTTTACTCGTATTGGGATTCCTGGCCCTGTCTGCCTCATTGGCCATGCGGATTCTCGGTAATAAATCATCTCATTTATCAGAGTTGCAACAGTACTGGTGGATTCCGCTTCCACTGGCCTTACTCTGTTTCCTGGGTGCAGGTAAAAAGCCGAAAGGCGGACAATAATTCAAAGAAATTCTGAAGACAACAATGGCAAAAGCAGCTAAACCAAAACCAAAACATATTGCCGTGGCCGGTAATATCGGGGCAGGCAAAACCACGCTCACTGAAATGCTGAGCAAGCATTACAAGTGGATTCCCAATTTCGAGGATGTTGATCATAATCCCTACCTCAATGATTTTTATGAGGACATGAACCGATGGAGTTTTAATCTCCAGATATACTTTCTGAACAGCAGGGTACGGCAGCTGGTGGAAATACAGAAGGGTACAGAAACCGTGATACAGGACCGTACGATCTATGAAGATGCCAATATTTTCGCGCCCAATCTGCATGAAATGGGGCTGATGACAAAACGGGATTTTGATAATTACTATCATTTTTTCCAGACACTGAAAATGCTGGTACAACCTCCGGATCTCTTAATTTATCTTAATGCATCTGTTCCTACCCTGGTGGGTCAGATCCAGAAAAGAGGAAGAGAATACGAGGAGAATATCCGCCTGGATTATCTGAAGAAGCTGAATGAATACTATACCAAATGGATCAGCGAATACAAAGAAGGCAAATTGCTGGTGATTGATGTGGACAAGAACAAGTTTGCCGAACGCGATGAAGACTTTGGTGAGATCATCCGCAAAGTAGATGCAGAACTCTATGGTTTATTCTAATCTGGATTGATGCGCATTTCCCTTTTTATTTTATCAATTGTCCTTGCCTGCTCCGCCGGTGCTCAGGAAGCAAGGGATACTGTTTTTCTGATACGTGGAAGCATTTGTGGCTGCAAATTCAACCTGGATCCGGCAGCCGATAAAGAGGTGTTGCTTACTGGCGGACACAGTATCGGCAGTGATGCCCAGCAGCCGGCTTATTATTCCAAAGAAGAAAAAGACTGGCAGCAGTTTCTCAAGAAAAACCTGGATACAGGCTTAAAAGGAAAGCATGAAGTGGAAGTGAGATTCCAGGTTAATAAGAATGGCGATTTATCTCATTTTGAATTATTGTCAGCTTCCCCGGCTCAAAAATTCCAGGAAGTGGTGAGGGTGCTAAAATTGTCTGGTAAATGGTTCCCTTCGATCCGCAACGGGTATTGTATTCAGTCATCCTTGCGGCAGGTATTTGAACTTTAATAGTCCGCGTAGTCTTTATACTCCTCCAGCATCTTTTCAATCTTCTTCAGCCATTCAACCTGCTTCTCTTTGTTTATGCTGTGATTGGTTTCCCGGTCGTATTTGCTTTGCATTTCTTCTTTTTCATCCAGGATCTCCTTGTAAATTTTTTGCAGATCCTTCCGGTAATTTTTTTGGTGGAAACGGTACTCCTGAACTTTTTTATAGAGCTTACGGGCATAGACTTCAGCGAGGTCAAAATGTCCCTGTTCATGGCTGAGGATATAGGCCGTTTTATGCAATCCCCAGGATCTTGTTTTTGAAAATTTTGATTCGATCCGGTAACTGATATCATTATTCCTGATACTGTAAGAAAAAACAAGGTAGGAGGCGGTGGTGGCGGCAGCGTCGCTGTTCGGATCCGGACTGGCTTTATAATCGGCCCAGGTCAGTTTGCGGCTGGCACTCCAGGCCAATAGTTCCTCTCCAGGTTGCTGGGCGGGAAGCAACTGGGGAACGATGGACAATAAAAAGATGAAAACGATATTTCGCATATCCCGGTCTATTCAACGTAAAGTCGGGATAAATGTTTTAATCGCTGTTTAAGGCATCGTTAAAATAAAAAACCCCGGTTGCGTAACCGGGGTTTCCTGATATGTTTATAAGTCTTAAATCTTCGGAGCCGCTGCCAGGATTTCGGCAGAAACACCATCCGCATATTTCTCAAAGTTTTTTACAAACAAGCCGGCCAGGTAGGCTGCTTTTTCGTCATAGGCTTTTTGATCTGCCCATGTATTGCGGGGATTCAGCACTTCGGTAGGTACATCCGGACAACTGGTGGGGATCGCCATGCCAAAAACCGGGTGGGTTTCAAATGTTACATTATCCAGCTTTCCTTCCAGCGCTGCAGTGATCATGGCCCGTGTATATTTTAACTTCATCCGGTTACCGATACCATAGGGGCCACCGGTCCAGCCGGTATTGATCATCCATACGTTCACTTTATTTTCCCGCATTTTTTCTCCCAGCATATGTGCATACTTGCCAGGGTGCAGGGGCAGGAAGGGGGCACCAAAACAGGCACTGAATGTGGGCTTGGGTTCGGTTACACCGGCTTCTGTTCCTGCCACTTTAGCGGTATAGCCTGAAATGAACTGGTACATAGCCTGACCGGGATTCAGTTTGGAAACCGGCGGCAGTACACCAAAGGCATCGCAGGTGAGGAAGAAAATATTTTTAGGAAGTCCGCCCACTGATGGTTCCTGTGCATTACTGATAAAATGCAGGGGATAGGATACCCGGGTATTTTCTGTAATGGAGCCGTCATCGAAATTGATTCGATTGGTGCCGGGGAAAAAGCAGGTATTTTCTACGAGGGCACCGGGACGAATGGCATGAAAGATCTCGGGTTCCTTCTCTTCTGTTAGATTGATGGTTTTGGCATAACAGCCTCCTTCAAAATTGAAAATATTATCTCCGGTCCATCCGTGTTCATCATCACCGATCAGTTGTCGGTTGGGATCAGCGCTGAGGGTGGTTTTTCCCGTGCCGCTCAGTCCGAAGAAAATAGCCGTGTCACCATCTTTTCCCATATTAGCACTGCAATGCATGCTCAGTACATTTTTTTCATGGGGAAGAATATAGTTCAGGATGGTGAAAATGCCTTTCTTGGTTTCACCGGTATAACCCGTGCCGGCAATTAAAATAGTACGGTGTTTAAAAGAAACCACCGCTGCATTGTGCTGCCGGGTGCCACATTCTTTGGGATCAAGTAGTAAACCCGGGGCAGAAATCACATACCAGTCGGGTTCAAAATTTTCCAGTTCCTCTTCTGTCGGGCGCAGGAACATATTATAGGCAAAGAGATTATTCCAGGGCTTTTCATTAACTACCCGCACGTTTAAGCGGTAACGGGGATCGGCGCAGGCATAGCAGTCGCGCACCCATAACTCGGGTAAACTATCCAGGTAGGCGCTTACTTTTTTTGAAATGATATCAAAGTATTGGGGTTCGATTGGAATATTGAAATCATTCCAGTGTACGGAATCAGCAGTGGTTTCATCTTTTACTGTGAACTTATCTTTAGGCGAGCGGCCGGTAAATTCGCCGGTCCGGATCACCAGGGCACCGGTATCATTCAGCACACCCTCTCCGATTCGGAGGGTATCCTGTACTAATTCTTCCGGACTTAACTGGTAGTGAATGGTTTCGGAATGCTGAAGGCCCAATCGAAGCAGGCTTTTCTTAGGAATACTAACAACAGGTACTGACATATAGCAAGCATAATTTGTTGAAGATGCAAAGTTAAGTGAGAGAAGGGGTATCACACAAACGGGCGTTAGTGTCAAATATTAAAATTGAACCAATAATTATTGGAAAATGATCAAAATAACCCGTTTTTGACCCTTTGAGATTATAAAGAATCCAAAAAACAGGGATATTATTTGAAAACTGTCAAATCGGCTATTTTTTGACCAATTGTGATGAACAGTATCTGCTCAATTCGTTTGCTCATTATCTTTAGCGGGTTAAGCCTTATCCCATTCACCAACAACTGCTAATTGCTCATGAAGTACTTACCCCTTAATGCCGGCATATTTGTCCAAAACAGAGAACGTTTTGTCAGCCGGATGCAAAAAAATGCCATTGCTATTTTTACCAGTAACGATGAAGTGCCCAGTAATGGCGATGCCATCTACCGGTTTAAACAAAACAGCGATCTGTTCTGGCTGAGTGGTATCACTCAGGAAGACAGCATGGTGATTCTTTTTCCGGATAATCCGGATCCCAAATACCGGGAAGTGCTGGTATTGGTTCGCCCCAACGAACTCAAGGAAAAATGGGATGGAAAAAGATTACGGGTAAAAGAAGCACAGGAAACCAGCGGTATGCAAACCATTGTGTGGCTGGATAGCCTGGATGGTTTATTACAGCCCTGGATTCATTTAGCAGATGCGATTTACCTTGACAGTAATGAAAATGACCGGAAGGCCAGTCTGGTCCGTTCCAGGGATTACCGTTTTATAGATGAAATGAAAAGCCGTTACCCTTTGCACCAATACCTGCGGGCGGCGAAAATCATGAAAGAAGTCAGGGCCATTAAAACGGCACTGGAAGTAGAAGTATTACAGAAAGCCATTGATATCACTGAAAATACATTCCGTCGTTTGCTGCAGTTCATCAAACCCGGTGTGATGGAATATGAAATTGAGGCAGAGATTGTGCATTCATTCCTGAGTCAGCGTGCTACCGGAGAAGCTTATGGCAGTATCATTGCCAGTGGCGACCGGGCCCGAACACTGCATTACGTTTCCAACAGCGAAGAATGTAAAGATGGGGAACTGATCCTGATGGATTTTGGTGCAGAGTATGGTGGTTATTGTGCCGATCTTACCCGTACGGTGCCGGTAAATGGAAAATTCACCCGTCGTCAAAAAACGGTGTATAATGCCTGTCTGCACCTGCATGATTATGCCAAAAGCATCCTGAAGCCGGGTATCAATATACTCGACTACACAGACAAAATAGGGGAGGAAGCCACCCAGCAATTCCTGAAGATTGGCCTGCTGCGGAAATCAGATGTAAAAAATGAGGATCCGGAGAACAGGGCTTATCGCAAATATCTCTATCATGGCATTTCCCATCTCCTGGGAGTGGATGTACATGACCTGGGCACCCGCACCGAACCCATCAAGGCCGGGATGGTCTTTACAGTGGAGCCGGGCATTTATATTGAAGAAGAGCAAATGGGTGTGCGGATTGAAAATAATCTCTGGATCACCCGTAATGGCAATAAAGACCTGATGAAGAATATCCCGATCACGGCAGAGGAAATTGAGACACTGATGAAGAAAATGTGAGAATGAGGGAATGTGGGAATGAGGGAATGTTGGAATGAGGGAATGTGATAAATGTGGAAATGTGAGAATGAGGGAATGGGGAAATGTGGAAATAAGCTAAAGCCGGAATGGTATAATTTTCACATCTTCACATTTGTCATATTTTCACATTTATCACATTCTCACATTTACACATTCACCTATGTTTGCAATATGAAGCAAATCCCCAATCTCTTTACACTGCTCAACCTCTTCTTTGGCTGTATCGCAATTGTATTCATGATGCAAAACGGTATTGCTATTTCGGGGAATGAAAATGGCAGTACCTGGATTGATATGCCTGAATCCATCTGGCTGGCCTCTCTTTTTATCGGACTGGCAGCGGTGGTTGATTTTCTGGATGGTTTTGTAGCGAGGCTCCTGGGGGCCAGTTCTGAAATGGGCAAACAACTGGATTCACTGGCGGATGTGGTGAGTTTTGGGGTGGCACCCGGTATGATCCTGTACCAGTTCCTTCGTTTGAGTTTTGCAAGGGAAACCAGTGCTATGGATACTTCCATTATCTGGCTCTTACCTGCCTTTATTTTGCCCTGTGCAGCAGCCTGGCGACTGGCCAGATTCAATCTGGATCCTTCTCAATCCGATTCATTCAAAGGCATGCCGGTACCGGCGGCCGGTATATTTGTGGCCTCCATGCCGCTGATTTACTGGAATGTGAATACGGAGTCGATCACTTTATTACTCCTGAATAAGTGGGTGTTGTATGGCATCATTGTCCTGCTGAGCTGGCTGATGGTTTCCCGTCTGCCCCTGATGGCCCTCAAGTTTAAAAATTTCGGCATCGCTGATAACTGGCCCAAATACCTGATCCTGCTGCTGGCCGTGCTGGGTTTTGTAATGCTGAAATGGCTGGCCGTTCCCCTCGTGGTGCTCGCCTATGTTGTTGTATCTTTGCTTTTCCAAAACAAAAAAGCATGACCTATACTGTTCAGATAAAAGTAATGCCTCTTAAAGAATTGCTCGATCCACAGGGTAAAGCCGTGATGGGCGGTTTACAAAATCTCGGCCTTGACGGAGTGGAAGATGTGAGGATTGGCAAGAATATCACCCTACAGGTGAATGCTGATTCTCCCGAGAAAGCAAAGTCTATTGCCGAGGAAGCCAGTCGAAAACTGCTGAGTAATCCGGTGATGGAATATTTTGAAGTAACAGTACAGTAAAGTGAAAATGTGAAAATGTGGGAATGTGAAAATGTGAAAATGACACTCACTTAATTACGGTCTCTCATTCTCACATTCATCACATCTACACATTCTCACATTTAACCCTCCATGCTCTACTTAGTCCCCACCCCCATTGGTAATTTAAAGGACATCACCCTTCGGGCGCTTGACGTTTTGAAGGAAGTAGACCTGGTATTGGCCGAAGATACCCGCACCAGTTCTCATCTGCTGAATCACTATGCGATTCAAAAACCGCTTTCACCTTATCACCAGCACAATGAACATAAAGTGCTGCAGCATATTGTAGAACAGTTACAGGCTGGGAAAAAAATGGCACTGGTTACGGATGCGGGTACACCCGGTATTTCCGATCCGGCTTTTTTACTGGTGAGGGAATGCATTCGTGTAGGTGTAAAAGTAGAAACACTCCCGGGCGCAACCGCCTTTGTACCTGCCTTGGTGAATAGTGGTATTCCAACCAACCGCTTTTGTTTCGAAGGTTTTTTGCCTTTGAAAAAAGGCCGGCAAACCCTGCTCAAACAACTGGCCGAAGAAGAAAGGACCATGATTTTTTATGAATCACCGATGCGGCTGGTGAAAACCCTGGATGAATTCATTGTTTATTTTGGTGCCGAACGACAGGCTGCAGTAAGCAGGGAACTCAGTAAAATGTTTGAAGAAAACCAGCGGGGCAGCTTGCAGGAACTGGCTGATTATTTCAGGGAGAAAACGGTGAAAGGGGAAATCGTAATCGTAGTGTCGGGTAAGGAATAAGTCATTTTTTTCCGCTAATAGAATGTACAAATCTCTGATAACAATTTTCGATGAATATCCGGCACCCAGCATGCTGCAGCAGCATAACCCACCGGTATCAGCAGGAATGGTTTTTCATTATCCGGTCTTTGTAGAATTTCTTTCAGGAACTGCATAGGGGAAGGCGTATGGGTTAAAGCACAGAGCCCGGCATGATGAATGGCAGTTAATAAAATACCACAGGCCAGTCCGCAACTTTCATTGGCATAGTATACCTGCCCGCGACTGCCATCCGGTTTTAATTCATATGATTTTCTGAAAACAACAATCAGCCAGGGTGCTGTTTCCAGAAATGGTTTTTTCCAGTCTGTCTGCAATGGACGTAAATCAGCCAGCCATTCTTCCGGCATCCGTTGATGATAGCTTTCATATTCCTCCTGTTCAGCTGCTTCCCTGATTTGTTTTTTGATGGCGGGATCACTAACCGCACAAAAGATCCAGGGTTGTTTATGGGCGCCACTGGGGGCCGTGGATGCGGTAAGAATCAGTTGCTCAATCACGGTTTGGGGAACCTGCCGGTCCGAAAAATCGCGAATGGTTCTCCTTTTATCCATCCAGTTGAAAAATTCACATGATTTTTGGATCATTTCCGTTTCAGGAACCGTCTCTTTGGTATATTGTACAAATGGAAAACCGCCGATCAACTTTGTTTTTACCATAACCCTTGTTTACCGAAATTTACCACTTCAAACTTTAATACATGAAGAAAGGACTGATTTTCTCAATGCTCGTCATGGTATCTTATATCCTCCAGGCCCAGCCTGACCGCTGGCAGCAACGGGTAAAGTACACCATGAATATTGACATGAATGTGCAAACCAATCAGTTTACCGGCAAGCAGAAACTGGAATACTGGAATAATAGTCCGGATACCCTGAACCGTGTTTTCTATCATCTTTATTTCAATGCCTTTCAGCCCGGCAGTATGATGGATACCCGCAGCCGCCGGCAGGGAGTCGTGAATGGTCCCGGTGGACGACCCGATTGGGATCAGCGGGTAAAGGACCGCATCCTGAATCTGAAACCGGATGAGATCGGTTACCAGAAAATTCTATCACTGAAGATGAATGGCAAACCACAGTCTTTCAATATGCAGGAAACCATTCTGGAAGTAAAACTGGATAAACCCATCCCGCCCAAATCCAAAGTGGTTTTTGAAATGGAATTTGAAGCACAGGTACCCCTGCAGGTTCGTCGCAGCGGAAGGGATAACCCCAGTTCCAAAGTGCGGTATTCCATGACGCAATGGTATCCTAAATTATGTGAGTATGATTATGAAGGCTGGCACCCGACACCCTATGTAGGCAGGGAGTTCTATGGCGTATGGGGTGATTTTGATGTGAGCATCAATATTGATAAAAAATATATTCTCGGTGGTACCGGATACCTGCAGAATCCCAACCAGATCGGTTATGGGTATGAAACTCCGGGAGCTAAAGTACAGCAGCCGGCTGGTGACAAACTCAACTGGCGTTTTATCGCACCCAATGTGCATGATTTTGGATGGGTGGCTGATCCGGAATTCATTCATAAAAGCAAAAAAGTAAGGGATAGTCTGACCCTGCACCTTTTATACAAGCCCACCAATTCCACTGCAGCAGAATGGGAGCAGGTATTAGTGGATGCTGAAAGAGCCTTGCCCCTGATTGAAAAAACATTTGGTCATTATCCTTATAAGCAGTTTTCGTTTTTACATGGAGGAGATGGTGGTATGGAATATCCGATGGCCACACTTTGTATCGGGCCCGGTGCCTGGCTGCATGAATGGCTGCATAACTGGTATTACGGCATGCTGGGCACCAATGAATCACTTTATGGCTGGATGGATGAAGGATTTACAACTTATGCCGAAGACCGGGTACAGGCTTTCCTGGATGGTAACAAAGGGTTTGCTTATGATGGAACTTACCGGGGTTATGTGGGACTGGCAAAGAGTGGAAAAGAAGAACCCCTGACCATCCATGCCGATCATTTTAACCTGAATTCTGCCTATGGTGCAGCGGTGTATTCAAAAGGCGGCGTGTTCATGGAGCAACTGGGTTATATCGTTGGTGCACCGGTGCGGGATAAAATTTTGCTGGAGTATTATAAGCAATGGCGTTTCAAACATCCCAATGCCAATGATTTTATGCGGGTGGCGGAAAAAGTAAGCAATATGAAACTGGATTGGTACAAAGAATACTGGATCAATTCCACGAGAACGATTGATTATTCCATTGATAGTTTATGGGAAGAGGGCGGCAAGACAAAAGTGAGGCTGGGCCGGATTGGATTAATGCCCATGCCGATCGATTTGCAGATTACTTTTAAGGATGGAACCAAAGAGCTGCATTATGTGCCGATGAACCTGATGTATGGTGAAAAGCCGGTGGAAGATGCGGCTGTTCCCCGCAAGACATATGAGCCCTGGAAATGGACACATCCAACCTATATCATTGAAACCACCCGGAAGCTGGGTGATTTTTCCGTTGTTGAAATTGATCCCAGTCTGCGACTGGCGGATATAGAACGAAAGAATAATAAGTTTGAGCCGAAGTGGTGATGAATACTGAAGTAAAAGGAAATTCCCCCGGCATCGGGGGAATTTCCTTTTAAGGGTCTTTATTTCTGTTGGATCCTTCTTTCTTTTTGGGGCAATGCCGAAAAAGCAAATAGATCAGTAAGGCTGATTAATTTCTACTTTAACTATTCAAAAACCTTCATTTACTTTTTTATCAAGAAAAAAGTAAGTAGAGAAACGATTATTAATACTCCATATTTAAAAATTCAATATATGTCTTCAAAGAAGTTTATATAGAATTCTTTTTTGCATATTTTCTTTTTTGTCTTGACACAAAAAAGAAACAAAAAAAGTCAAGACGGTTCGAAGCGGAATTTTCCGATAATTGGAAATATCCTCGGACGAACCGTCGCCCGACGCTCAAGATGTTGCACGGTCCTTTATGAAAAATTTCTCATGCGTGATATGCCAGGTATCACTACTGCGCTGATTTTTCGATTTCCGGATTTTCACAAGGATGATGCCATGGTGAAATCGAAAAATAGGCGCTTGCAAAATTTTACTTTAATTGGAACTCAAAGGGTTTCACTCGCCCTGGCCTTTTTAATTTCTCTCAGCGTAGTGCACAAAGGCTACAGTATTCGTCCATTTGGCCTACTATGAAATAATTGGGAAAGGATCTTCTAAAGATTTAGAACCATTGCTTATACTAATGTCGGTTAAGCAGGACACTATATCTTAAATCGGCTATGAACTTTGAATTTATTGAGTTTTCACAGCGCCTATTTTTCGATTTAAACAACTCTGCAATTTTATAAAACACTGCTAATCGAAAAATCAGCGCAGTAGGATAACCCGCCTTAACACGCATGAAGAATTTGGCATTAAAGCCCGTGCCAGAGCAGCCTTTCCGGGGGCCGGTTCGTGTGCGGAAAATTCCAAAGAGAAAGAATTTCCCTTTCGAACCGGCTAGCCCTTTTTGTTACTTTTTGGGGCAATGCCAAAAAGTAAATAGAAGACCAAGACCTAAGTATTTAAACTTTTTCTCCTTAATAGCCTTCCCTTACTTTTTTTCTTGATAAAAAAAGTAACAAAAAAATCAAGACGGGTCGAAGCGGCATTTTCCGCTCTTTGGCAATTTCCGCGGGCGACCCGTCCTACGACGCTCAAAATGTTGCACGGTCCTTAATGCGGTATCTCTCATGCGTGATACTCACGGTATCACTACTGCGCTGATTTTTCGATTTCCAGCGCATTATTAGGTTGAAGCATTATGGAAATCGAAAAATAGGCGCTTGC
>Ga0154020_10003145_pt1 | contig 19974 bp, 25 predicted proteins | sample Klosneuvirus_201_FD_109709 | JGI IMG/M metagenome (GOLD analysis project Ga0154020, IMG submission 109709) | Active sludge microbial communities from wastewater, Klosterneuburg, Austria - Klosneuvirus_20160825_MG | ecosystem: Engineered > WWTP > Aerobic digester > Activated sludge | place... | reverse complement strand
CGTGAACTTGACTTGTCGATCTTGCCCGGGGTCTTCAGCGAGGGCAAGGGCGCGCTTGCCTTTGATGGAGCTGCATGTGGCTGGGCCCTTCGCTTCAACGCACACTTCACATCGATCAAGGCGCGCGACATTGAGGCGCGCTTATGCAACGCTGTGCTTCCGCGCATCCTCGCGCACACAACCCGACTCACCAAGATTGCTTGGAGTGGCGGCGACGGTGGTGAACGCAGTGGTGGCTCTCTCGGCATTGGCCTTCAGCTCAACTCGAGCCAAAACATTCAGATCTTACAACTCAGCGGCTCCAAGATGAATACCAACACAGCTCACAGCCTCGCGAACGCTCTGCAGCAGTGGTCGCACACTCTTAAAGTTCTGGACTTGAGCTATTCGCAGCTCGACGCCAATGGCACTATCCAAATCGTTCATGCGCTCGCCCAGAATGTCGCTCTCGCCGTCGCCCTGGAAGAACTGTCGCTCTCTGGTAACTCCCTTGCTGGCGACAGTGGCAAGGCCTTCTGGGGCCTCCTCACGGCCATTCGCATGCTCAGCTCGTTGAAGCGCCTCGCGCTAGCTGGCACTCAGTTCAATTTTGGCCAGATCATGCTCGAGCTCGCCTTCATCGTGCGTCCTCTCCATGGCATTCTATCGCTTTTTGTAACGCACTCATTCCTCTTTGCCATTTTAGAAAGGTCTCGCTTTCCTCGACGTGAGCGACAATAAGTGCGACCCCATGTTCCAAGATGCTGTGGTGGCCTTCGCGCAATCCGCAACATCTCTTGAAATGTTCGTCTCTAATCAGGTTGACTTGTCTTGGCCCGTGGCATTATTGTTGTTCTAGTCTCTCTCTTGCGAACACACTATTGCCTGCTCCTGTCTTGGTCAAGTTGGTCCGCGCCCTGAGCGCGAACGCCAAGGTAACCAAGCTAGACCTTGACATTTCGCGTAACTTGCTTGGCGCGAAAGGTGTTTCAGGAGTGCTGGAGCTTTTCACAGCTTTGCAAGAGTTCACTGCTTTGAGGACCCTCGACTTGTCCGAGAACTCTCTCCGTGAACGCGGCATTGATCTCCTCTGTGAGCACATGCCCGCGAATCTCCAACGCCTGGTGATCGCCCACAATGGTATTGGTGACTCGCGTTCAGACGCGGACGTGACCGTGCGAGAGATTGCCTCCTTGTCTTGCTTCCACCATCGTGTAAGTGATGTTTCTTAGTCCATGGGCAAGGCGATTGGCAGTCTCCTCTCCTCTCACAAGTCTCTCACCTCCCTCTCGATTGGTCAGCCCTTGAGCGTCGACACCTCTGCTACGCTCGACGCTTTGTGGGGTTCGCTTCCCTCCTTTGTCTATTTTGCTTTGTATGCATTTGATCGCGTTCTATAGACTTGCTGAGTAAGTTGGGGCCTTCGATAGCTCTGACTGAGCTGAATGTTTCTGGACTCCACATGGGCGAGGAGGAAGTTGCCGACATGTGCTACGCACTGCTCTCCGTGAAATCGCTGCGCGCTTTGCGCCTCGAGGGTAACGACGTGCGACTGGACGCGACACTCGCGCTCCTCACACTGGCCCGCCGCCATACCTCCTTGCTCACCATCGATTTCACGTCGCAAGATCTCCGTGAGAACGCGTGGGACTCTCGCCAAATGAAGCTTATGGTGGAGCTGCAGCAGCTGCTCGCTCGTCGCGGCCAGTACGACGCCTCTCTTTCGCGATCTCCCTTCATCTTCGACCTCGAGTGGGCCACGCCTTCTGCCACGCCAAGCGCGCTCCCGCAGGTGCCCGAAGCCATGGTGAAAAGTGCGGAACAAGTTGTCACGCCCTCTGCAAACCCCGATGGCACCGATGGCACTTTGAAAGAAAGTTCTAGCAAGCGCGACAAGGGCGAGAAGGACAAGGCGAAGAAGAAGCTGGTTGCGTCCACTGAGGTCAAGCGAATCTCCATTCTAGGCGTGTCTGGAAGCGGCCGAGTGGCCGCTTCTCGCGATGACGCTCCCGTTCGGGACACCGAGAAAAAGGAAGACAAGAAAGACGAGACGAAAAAGGAGGAGCCAAAGAAGGAACAAGCGGCTTCATCGGCGCCGGTCCCCACTGGCGAGCGACGCCAGTCGGCGCAGTGGGGGGCCATTAAGCCTGGTGCTGCCCCTCGTAAAAGTGTCCTTGTTACGGGTCAGGCGCGCCGCGGCCCCGCCGAGGGCAACGACGGCAGCACTAGCCCCAAGGACTCTGAGCCGACGGTTTTATCGATGCAAGCCGGCATGACGCGGAAGGCATCCTTCGCAAAGAAGTCGACTCCGCTGGTGCCGGGCAAGGAGGAGAGCGTTGAGAGCGAGTCCTCTTCAGTTGTGGAAGCATCATCCGAGGAGAGCTCGTAATTCTTGTTGGCCGACCAACTGTACATATAGGACAATTCTTTGATTGAAGCGGTTAGATATTCTTTTTTAAATCGTAGTCTATTCTAAGATTTACAAAATGACAGGACAGATAGACATTAAAGCACTGTCGATAACTCTACCCCACTTAGTCGCTATTCTCCGCCCCTTTCTCATCCCGCTCCTTGCCCTTGGTGCTGACGGGGAGGTAGATTTCAAAGGTGTGCGTGTTGCCGCGCTGAGCAATCTTCTCGCCCGTCTTGAGGTTCTTGGTGGTGCCAGGAGGGCGAATCTCAACCGAGAACGTTGGCAGTTCGCCCTCAGCCACGTTTTGCCTCTCACACAGAATGTCCATGAACCTATATCACGTAAATGGTAAACATTCACAACTCCCCAAAGTGAATTGCCGCTTCGTACGCCGGCGGAACAAGGTAGCAGCCGTTTCCTTGGCGAGGCTCCTCGAGGGTCTCGTTCGTCTCGAATTTCATCTGGACCTCATCCGAGGCACCAACGTTTAACTAGGACCAAGAATGAGAACCGGCATCATTCCATTCATTGAGCTATGCGCAAACGAAGCAAGGAAAGAAGAGCAGAGCGAACCTGGACGAGATACCAGTTGGGCTTTAGCAGGAGCTCGCCAACGCGGTACTCAATGGCGCCCTCAGATGTGTGCTTCTCGTTCGAATTTAGCTACATCATAACACATTATTATCTCCCCGGATTATAGCGGTGGCCGAAGCTGGCCACGGACGCCTTTTGATAGGTCGTCGAGGAAGCTCAGTTTACCTTCTGCCACGAGAACTTGTAGCGGCCGGTCTGCGCAGTCTCGTTCTTGTTTGCTTTATTCCGTCTCAACTTCAAATCGTAACTAATGTATGAAATGAAGATGAACGATGAAGATGGTGTCAGATGGGGACGGGGCAAGGACGGGGCGGTACATGAAGCCGTCGTCGCGGTACTCAGAATGCCAATGATCACTCTTGTCGTAGGTGCCGTGGGACACCTTGTCAAAGTTCTTATCTGCCGCTGTCGAAATCCCTTTCGTCGCAGCCTTCCAATTCTTCTCCAAGCCCTTTGAGAAGCTCTTCCACATGTTGCGACTCCTGACACACAAGATACTGAGAGCAACTCCGAGAGTCCGAGTCTCCGACCAGTCCTGAGATTTTCACGAGGTACTACAGAAGCGTTTGCTTTTTCAAGAGTTCAAAAATGTCTTCATCCATTATGGCATTAATGGCAGCCGTTTTGATTGGATGGCCGAGAGCTTTTTCGTCACCCGCAGAGTCGACCAAGTCCTGGCGCGTCGAGTCGGTCGACTTGCACTTTGCACGAGAAGCGTCAAGTTGATCGCTCAGCTCGATGATGTCGAGTTTCATTCTTTGGTTTTCTACTTCCAAGTCGAGTACGCGCTTTTTCATATTGGAAAGCGCGAGTTTCGTCGTCTGCAGCTTCGCTTGGAGCTTTGCCTCACTTTTCTCGAGCTCGTCTTTCTCATGCTTGACCTTGCGCAGAGTCTTGAGTTCTTCAGATTGCGTTTCGATCAAGTTGGTCATCTCAATCGAAGACGTCTGAAACACCTCAAGAAAGACGTCTTTCCCTTTTAAGAGGGTCTCCAACTCTTTAACTCTCTTGGACGCTTCGGCCTCGCCCGCCGTTGCTTGCTTCAAGCTTTGCTCCAGAGTCGGCAAGGTCGAGTTCAAGTGTCGCTGTTGGTCCAGATCAAGCTGCAAGTCATTGAGGCGCGACCTGACGAGATTCCTTTCTTGTTCCACAATTTGAAGACTCGCCTATGAAATTAAGAGTCAGCTGGGTTTTTCGACTATGAATGCCAAACGTCTCATCGCATGCCTCGAGGTCTTCAATCTGCTTTGGCGGCACTATCGAGATTTGCAGAGGCAAACGCTCTTTTTTCGCACACCCGTCAGATTCTTTTCGAGCTTTTTTGTTTGAAACCCAACTTAAACTCCTCATAGGTCTCTTCTTGCCAGTAGCTGAGCCTTCTCGACGAAATGAAAGTCAGTGCAATCAGAGCGAGATCTGCGGAGAATTCAAACATCAACTCAACGAATGCCGATCAAAAGCCTCAACGCCTCAAAACTTTCTCTCCTCCAATAGTGTCATCCCGTATTGAGTCAGCCAGGTCAAACACGACTGAAGTTACCTTGACCTCCTTCGAGGCCGAAATTTCTCAGATTCGGTTCGATCACAGTCTCCGTCACTTGATTATGACGAAGAGTCGCTGCCTCGGTTGACATCACACTCCGTAGTCGTTACGAAAAAAAGAATGAAAGCTGAATTACAGGCCGAATCATCGAGTTCGCGGGATCCGCTCGAGTAACCGTCGGGGCGAGTGCGGCAGCCGGCAGGCGCGACATATGGGGCCGCGTAATGTGGCCAAGGGCGAGCTCGTTTTTTTTTTTTTTTGTTTATTGAGGTTTCAAAATCGGAGCAATAAATAATATGGCTTAGCGGGGCAATTTACTTCTTGTCCTTGCCCTTGTCGTTAACCTCGCGGGCGTGCTGGCAGTCAGCGCACTGAGTGCAGAAGGCGACGAGGCAGCAGTCCATGACGAAGTTGAACTGGAAAAATCCAAATTAAAAACCAAAGGGTTCAGAGACATCCAAAGGAAGATAAACCCAAAAATGACCAAACGGCAACGGCAGGAACATAACGCCAACGGTCGAGATATATCTGAACAGGAACAAAGCAAATCTGCCGCTGGGCAAAAAACAAAACAACAACTTTGACAACGACGAAGAGATACAACAAAAATAACGAGGGGAGCAAAGCGATGAAGGCAAGGGCGCGTGCAATGTGACATAAAACGGAGCAAGAGAAAGGACAGCATGATGAGATTCGGCAGCGAGATAGCGTACGTCATAGCCATACTTGGCGCGGATCTGCTGGCGCACGTACCAGGTGAGGGTGGGAGTGTAGCAGCAGCAATCGCAGCAGTGGCACTCCTGCAACCAAAAAAGGTAAGCCTTGCCCAGAAAGTGAAGCAACGCCACAGCATTACGCCCCAAAGTGGCAGTATAATATCTTTAAGTTAAAAAAGCACAAGGCAAAGCTCGCAGGAACAAAAGGTGGGGAAAGGAAAAAAGAGGGGATGCGCTCGAAATCAGGCTCCGGTGCAACGCAGCCAGTCCCTGGCAATTGAGTTGACAAGATTGAACAAAAAAAACACCAACGCCAACCACCACAAATCAAAGGAAAGCGAAGGGAGGGCAGGAGAGGTTGGGACGCGATGCTCGCAGCGCGTGCGCGGTCAAGAAGGCCACAGGCGCTCATTTGGACACAAAGAATAACGCACACGACCGTCAATCTTAGCCTTGGTCTGGGCGACCTGGTAGCAGGGGACGAAGAAAACAATCAAGCAGATAGTGATGTCGTCGAAGCAACCAAAGAGACCGTTGTCGAAGTCAGCCATTGGAGAAAAAAGATTCACAAAAAAGAGAATGACGATACGAGCCAGAGGTGGTTTCCTTGTTTCACGAGCCCGCTGGAGGGGTTGGTTTTAGCAGCGCGTTGAATCCTGCGCCGTGTATCCCTCTGTATCCTTTTCCAGCCGGAGGTTTTATCTGAAAATTTTCTTTCCACTTTCGCCATTGCAGCAATTGAACGTTGCAGTCTTGCAGATTGCTCATGGGTGTAATCCGGGGCGCAAATTTCCTTAACTTAAAAAAGGAGCCCGACTTGAGCCAAACCGTGAGCAGGAACTGTGGGCCTTTGCGCGGTTCCAAGGAATACCGTCGACGACGGGAGAGGCCACAAGCATTTGCATGATTGGGGCTGCATTCGAAACTCGAATGATGCCAGTAGTTGCCAAGATCAAGTTTATTACTTGATGGATAAATGAGACAATCATACAACGGTGCGGGATATGAAAAGGATCTGGAATATTAGGAGGAGAACTTGGTGACATCAAGAACAGTGGTAGGCTCATTGAATCCGAGAAGATGAAGGGGCAGATTGGGATTAGTCTGCTCATCAATCGGAAAGCGCTGTTGCTGCGAGCTGACAAAGAGCATGACGCGGTCGGTGGGCTGGAGGCCATGTTCATATTGGAGACGGGTCTGAATGGCGCCGAGGAGGTCGCGCACCATCGCGTTCACTGGCAGAGCTACTGGGGCCATCAGCTGGCCTTGCATGCGCCATTGAACAGGCACCATCGGGATTTGCATGGGCATCATGTGCGGATAGGCCTGAGCTGGCGCGTACTGCACCATGGGCATCTGCCACTGCATCATCTGGGCGAGCTGCTGTTGCTGCGCGTCAAAGGCGACAGGTTGAGAAACCACAGCAGCAGGAGAGGGAACTGATGCGTCATGCTCGGCCATCTCCTCGTCGCTGGCAGCAAGGGCAGCGCTGACAAGGGAGTCCAGGTCGTTAGACTCAGCCTTGACAGGGTGATGGACTCCACCGTCCTCGCTGATCGAATCAGAGTGCGCCGCGCTGCGAGGAGAAGCGCTCGTGGGAGTGATGTTGCTCATGGAGCCGGAGATGGGTGGAATGGCGAAGAACGGAGGAAAGACGGGCAGCTCGAAGGACAGCTGGTCGTTGGGGTTGAAGTGAAAGGAGTCGGGGGTGTACTCGCCGTCCTGATCGGATTTACGACGCTTGCCATGAATCTTGCGGGGAGCGGCGCGAGCGCGAGGGGCGAGGTCGTTATCCTGGTCGGCAGGATCTACAGCAAAATGACGTCAATACCGGAGTCGTCATCATTGGAACTGGTGAGTGTGATGGTACCACACCGGGCGTGAACAAGTTCCCCCCACATCATATAAGAATGGGTTAAATCAATCACAATTTCGGCAGACGAGTGATAATGTGGACCTCCGGGAAAAGAAAAAGCGGAGCTTCATGAAAGACATCACGGCGAGAATGCGCAAGGAACAAGGCCACGGACTTGCGGGCCCCAACCAAGGAATAAATCATAAAACGAATCATAAGGACCCTGGGAAAAGGCCGGCCGGCAAAGCGAAAGAGTCAAGCGACGTCAGCAATTCGCGGCGGAAAGGTCGGAGGACAATCTCACCCCGAGGCTCCGTGAGCTCAAGCGTCACGGGTAATTAAAAACTCCACGGAAAGAGAAATAAGAATAAGAATACGAAATGAAAGCTAAGGCCGAAAGTGCGGAGACATACCGAATCGCGAGATCTCTTGAGTCCGAATGGCGCGACGCTTGCGAGGGCGTTCTTCGCAGACGAGGCCCTTCTTCACGCATCGGTCACAAGGGAGCGTCTCGCTGCAAGAAAGGTGGGATAACGCGCAGTGCTGGCAGGCCTTGGAGACCTGATGGCGCTTCTTAGGACGGTCGGCATGCGCGTGGTCGTGGTCCTGCTCGCAGCCAGGAAGGTCCATTGGTAACTCAACATTCGCCATGGTGGGGGATTTGACAAAGCGAACAAGAAATGAACGGCCAGTCGGCCAGGGTTGCCAAGGAGCAGCGTTGGCTCGTGACAGGAAGTGGGAATTAGCGGAAGCTCGCGTTGGCCGTTCACGCAATCCCGATGGAGCGCTCCTCTTTCGGCATCGGACTTCCTAATCAGCATCCCGTGATTTCCTTTCATGGTGCAATATCGACCACGCTCAACACCGCGGCCTGCCAGTTCGCTTCCCGTCGGCTCCCCTCTTATTAAAAAAGGATTGTATTATTATTAAAATGAGAAATAGAATGCTTCATAGTCAATCTCCTCTCACTCTCAAAATCTCAAATCTGTTCAGCCCTGTTCGTGACCGGAACGTCGGAGATTGTCTGCGGACTTCGCTTCCCAGTGTACTGAACAACCCCATTGATTTTCCTTGATACATCTTAGCAGTAGTCCATCACAAGAAGGTGAACCATGACTTCACGATGCGGTCGTGTCTTCACCGAGCTTGGCCAGCTTGGCGCTCTGGCGAGAGCGGAACACATCGTGCTTTGGCGCCTCTCCAAGAACATCGTCGTCGGCAGCGAACGCGTCACCGCCAAGGCTATCGGCCTTGCGCTTGGTACCGCGCTTGGAGCCGCCGTCATCTTCACGTGCCTCGGGCACCTTAAGGGGCCCGTTGCGCAAAATGTCGAGGACGATCTCGCTGTCGACGGTGTGACCTTCCCAAGCAAGCTTCGGAAGCTCATTCAAAAACTAAAGCCAATCCCGTCAATTCAGCCAACAACATTCTCAATTCAACCAAAGGGCAATGAAAAAGCGCAAACAAGTACATTCGAAATAGAAGCTGGGAGCACGAGATCGACGCCGAGGAAAGACTCCATCTTGAAAGGCGGCAAGTTGCCGAGGTCTGGCTTGTCAAAATTATCTCGAAGGGGGTTCTTTCGTTGTCCAAACGGAAGCGCATGCGCAGATCTGACGACAACTCAATAGTAAGAAAGGCAGACATGACGTTTCAGATGGGAAAGGGACCTTTTCCGATCTTCGGAGCGATTCACCCTCTTCGCCTTCCCTGAGTCGAGGGTGGTGATATCGCCGACGAGACTGTTCAGCTCAACCAACGAGCAAGGCCAGAGGTCGCGGTAGTGGTGACGCTGGAGAAGGGTATACACGCTGCCGACAGCAGGCTCTCCACCCTCCTTGGGGGCCCATGACGCTGGCTTGTCCTCTCCAGGTTGAGGCAGCGTCGAGACGAGGGTCGAACGATGAAGCCGCTCTTCAACAGAGAGGATGGAGCTCAGGCTACCATGCATCTTCTCGAACTCGAGATAGCGCGCCCAGACTTCAGCAAGGTCATCGCTTGAAAGAGTCGTGAGCATCTACAACAGGGAACGGTCAGCAAGGAACACGATAACACCACTGAAGCAGGTGCCTGTTCAAAAACTGCGCGGATATTGATGTCGTTGTTCAAGTGCTCCAGGAGATCAACATAGCTCATCATGAACGCAAGGTCGCCGCTATACTTTGACATGCCAATTTCGTAAACTATGAGAACAAAAAAAATGAAACGAGATCAGCAGAAAACTCGTAAGGAGCGCACTTTTGAGGGCAGTGGCGGTGTCCTTGTTGTGGGCAAACTCTATCTCCGCAGCGGCGATGTAGACCTCGGCACTCACCTGTGGCGACTTGCGAGCAATGAAAAACACTCTCCGCGCCTCCTCCGCCTGACAAAGACAGTTACACCATGAAACAGAGGCCGAACTTCAAGAAAACCGTACTCCGTAGGCACGACGAGCGAAGCGCATGTAGGTGACGAAGACGATCGGGGCAGGTCGATTACGCATCAACTCCTCATATATCGCCTTGGATCTAACAAAAATATAAAAAGATTTCGGCGAACAAACATACTAACAACCAGGAATACTCTTCAAGGAGGTTATGGGTCTCGAGGAGGTCGGCGTGTGCGAATCGAAGCAGCAACGAGCCCTCGCATGCGATCGTAGCGCGCTCATAGACCTTGAGGGCTGCTGCATAACCACCAACGCTCAGCTCATAGTTCGCCAAATCAAACCTAAGAAACAATTTATCTCAATAACAGAGGAAAAGGGAGGGGGAATCACAAAGAAACGAGACGCACCAAATCTCAGGGTAGCGATTGAGGACGAGGAGAGCTTGATTGAATGTGAAAAGCACGCGGTCCCGAAGCTGCGCAGAATCGACGCCTTGGACATTCTACAAATATAAGAGCATCAGAAAAGTGAAATTCGACCAAAGAAGACCCAATTAACTCTCGCACTCGCTTCTCGAATTCCACGAGCTTCTTCCAGAGCTGAACTTGCGCTAGGTCCTTCTTATTGCCGTTTGGCGGCAAGGCAAGCGCTGACCTTTGAATTCCTTCCAAATGGTTTTTCCTTTCACTAAAAACACAACAAATTAACAAATCAGCATGGCCATGGCGTGAGAGGGAGAACGAAAGGAGTACCGACAAGCGGCACGAGCATCCATGTACTTGGGACCGAGATCGCTGAGGAGGCCAGTGGCAAGTTTCTTATCGCGATTGTTCTCATAGGTTGTATACTCTCTCCACAGAGCTAAACGAAGATGACGAAATTGAAGATATCTCCAATATCGCTGAATACGGCATAACGTACCCTCGAGGTTGTGAATGGGCAGAACCACCGAGCGCTGATAGATCTTTCGAAGCGTGTCGAGCTTGATGGATTCGGCCTTGGGGTCGCCCTCCGTATTGTAACTTTGCACATATAAAATGTAGTCTTGCCACAGTGGCGTGGCATTGATATCGTAGCCGACGGCGCTCACGGCGAGCTCAAACGCGGCCAAGATGGTTGCGTGAGCATTGGGGAGTGCGACGTTCGTGTCCATCACATAGCGCAAGTAGCGCCTCCAGAGATCCACATTCGGCGTCGATCGCAGACATCGCTTGAGGAGCTTCTCCACATTCGCGTTACTCATATTGGAAGAGATGGCTGACAGCTCGTGCTCAAAGTACATGCGCCAGTGACGCGCCTACTCGCAAGGAGAGCGTGAACGTTCGCTGTCGGTCGATGCAATAGCCACAAGACAAAACGGGAATATATAAGTGATATATTATCCAGTAATTCCCACGATTTTAGCGCAATAAGGTGGAGCAGGAGGAAGAGGAGAAAAGGATACCGAGGTCGGGAACACTTTGAGGAACTGTTCATAGATCGGCCGAGCGACCACGATGCTCTTACGCTCAACCTCGGCCAGCATCGCTTGCCAGGCATCCTAAGAGCAAAAGAGTTCATTAATATGCCAATTGGTGGCAATGGCGTGCCCATCGGATGGAGCACGCGAGCAGAGCGGCGAGCAGCGTCGAGCAGAAAGGGCGCCGGCCGAAGAACGAGCAAGGAGAAAGAGACGCCGCTCTTCCGCCCTTGCAGATCTCATTTCACGTCAAATCATATTTTAGAATAATTATGCGAATCGGTTATCAATCAGATCCCACAGGAGAACAAAAAGGTCACGACGGGCGAGGCCGAGGAAGCGACGAAAGAGTGAATCGAGCCGAGCGAGAATAACGTACCACATCGTATTTGTCCTTGGAAACGCGATCGCGAGCAGATTCAAAACGCTTAGAGAGACCAGCAGCGGCACTGGAGGAGCCGTCCTGTGCCGCGGCCGTCGCCGAGGAGACCGCGGTGCTCGCTGAGGCAACGTCCTTGACTGCTGGGCGGTCGACGTCCATCGCATCCACGTCCCTGGCACTCGCCATCTTGTCGGGAATGAATAGACAACACGAATCCATCATTTTTATTTGTTTATCTCTCGTGCTTGAGCCCGCGAAACAGACCAGAGCCAGAAGACAACCACCCTTCAGCTAGGTTCGATCTCAGTCCTCTGGATTGGTTGTTAAGTCAAGGAGATTTCTCCCGATTCAAAAAACAACTTTGGATCTCAGACCTTCTAAATACAATACAGTAGCCTGCACGATTTACCAGTCCTTCGTGGCATGCGTGGTCTTCTTGAGCTTGGCGCGGAAGTCGACTTGACCATCGTTTGATTTAACCGCCGAGTTGTCCTTCTCTTTGTTAACCTGCGGCTCCTCGCGACCTTTGCGACCCGTCGCCACCGAGGTCGTCTTCTTGACTATAGCGGGCTCGGACTCCTTCGTCTCTTCTTTGATCTCGTCCACCTTCTCTTCCACCTTCTTCGGCTCAGGCTCAGGTTCGGGTTCCGGCTCAGGTTCGGGCTCAGGCTCAGGCTCGACATCGTCGGATTTGGGCTTCTTCTCAGTCTGCTTCTCAGCTTCATCATCGGTGTCGATGACCTCAGGAATGGGCTCGTCGTCCTCTGCAGACGCGGGCTCCTCCTCCTTTGGCTCCACCTTCTCCTTGACGCTAGGCTTAACTTCGGCTTTGCTGGGAGAGGCGGCAGGAGCGGGGTCTTCTTGACGAGACCCAACTGCAACGGCGGAGAGCTTAGGAGCGGAGGGTGCGGGGAGGAGGGCATCACTCTCCTTGAACTCGCTGCCAGCCTTCTTCATGACATCGAGCAGCGCCTCGCGGACCTTCTTGAGACCAGTGCCCTCATGGAGATCGTTGGCGGCAAAGAGCTGAATGTCGGTGAAGCTAAAGAGCGACTTGGCCCCCTTGAGAAAAGCATTGAGATTCTCGATGCGATGGATTGGCATCTTGGGGGCGGGATTAAACTTTTGCACTGCGCCAGACTTGATTGAGTTGAGCGTCTTGCAGAGGCGAACACCGTTACTCAGAGCTGACTGGAGGTCGGTCTCCGTCGCCGCGAGGGCGTCGCCACTCAGTCGAGCCGCCCAATCGAGGATGGCTCGCTCTTGAGCCGTCTCGAGGTCCTTCTTGCGCTGTTTTTCGCGTTCCTGTTCCGCGGCAGAGAGCTCTTTGTCGGCAGACTTCTTCTCAGCAGCGAGCTTGACTCGCTCAGCTTCCTGCTCCGCCTGTTGCCGGCGAAGCTTGGCCTGCTCCTCCTCAAGCTTAAGGGCGGCGACCTTGCGGCGCTTCTCTGTAATAACCTCGGCATCAGCCTTGAGAGCCTTGTCCTCCTCGTCCACTTTGAGCTGCTGCACCAAGAAACCGTCAATCTTCTTGGAAAGCTCCTTGAGCTCCTTCAGGGCCTCGACTTGTCGCGCCTTCTCCTTCTCGAGGTCGGAGCGGACATCACTGAGCTGAGCTTCCTGCTTGGCAAGCTGCTCCCCTCGTTGTTCAAAATCCTTCTTGGTCTGGCGCTTGTCCTTATCAAAGGCTTGTTGGTCCTCGTTCAAGATCATTCGAGTCTTAGCGAGTTCATCCTTATCAGCATCGAGTTGAGTGCGATCGTCCTTGATTTTCTGTGCTGTCTCCTTCTGCTTCGCTGCCCTCGCCTCAGCAGCGGTCTTCTCATCAGCTTGGGCCTTGGTAATCTCGTCCAAGCGACGAGCCTCATCCGCCAACTTCTTCTTTTCAATGCCAAGCGCACGGTTCTCGTCCTTGAGCTCCGCCTTGAGGTTGACCACGGACTCTTCGACCTCTTTCAACTTGTCACGCAGAGATTCACCTTGCTGGGTCTCCTTGGAGAGCTTCTCCGTGAGACTGTCAATCTTCTGAGTCGCCTTCTGATCACCAGTGGTCTTCTCCTTCCGCAGCGTATCCAGGTCACTGCTCAACTTGGCCAGCTGATCCTCAGCGACAGTCTTGTCGGCCTTGGTTTGCGCTAAGAGCTTCGTTTGATCGTCGAAAGCTGCGGTCTTCTGGGTGAGGGCCAGTTGGGCCTGGCTGAGTTCACGTTGTGCCTCGTCGCGCTCAGCGCGAGTCTTGGCCAGCGCTTGCTCAGAGCTCTCCTTGTCGCCACGAGAAGATGCTTGGAGAGTTTTGTGCTCGTCGTGCAAGGCAGAGAGCTCCTTTTGCAGTGAGTCACCACGTTCTTTGGCGGTCTTTTCTTCCTTCTTGGCACTCTCGACAGTGGCGCGAACCTCTGCCAAATCTTGCTTCGCTTGCTCGAGCTGCTCGGCTTGCGTGTCGCATTTGGCGCGCAAAGCAGTCGAGAGCTGATCCAGCTCCTTCTCGTGGTGCGTAGTGTCGCGAAGCTTCTTCTCGAGCTCCATCACGGTACTGAATCAAAATATTCAGGGAAGTGACACAAACGGAGAAAATATGGGGAACTCGCACCTGCGATGACTCATCTCAAGGTCAACTTGAGCTTGACGCTGTTTCTCCAGCAGCTCCTTGCCCTCCTTCAGCTCGCCCTTCAAGCGAGATGTCTCGGTAGCGTAGCGCTCATCGTCTGCCTTGGACTTGGCATTCGAATCCTCGGTCAACTTGGCGAGCGCATTCTTGGTCTCGTCCTATAGATGAAAAGCAAACGAGCTTAGAAATATGAGGAGAAAGCTGAGAAACTCAGAGAGAATACCAGCGATCCAGTTAGGCTGGCAATCTTCTCTTCGGCGCGGTCAAGATCGCCCTGCAGCTTCGCTTCCACGGTGTCCTTGTCACTCTGGAGCTTCTTCAGAGCCGCCTCTGACGACTGCTGCTGTTCTTTGGCCGCCTGTTCTGAGTCATCGAGCTCCTTGGCGGTCTTGGTGAGGCGATCGGCCTGCGCCGCATGCTCATCAGCTGCCTTGCTCAGCTTCTCCTCAAGAGATTTTTGGACATCATGGAGATCAGCGAGTTCCTTCTGGAGACTGAGACTGTTTTGCTTCGAAGATTGATCCAGCTCCTTCAATGACTTCACGGACTCAGCGAGTGACTCCTTGGTATGGGAGAGCTCACTCCTCGTCTCATCGCGCTCCTTCGCGGTGATTGCAAGCTCCTCCTCCTGTTTCTTATGAGCCTCACCGAGTTGATCAAGCTCTTTGCGCAGAGACTCGCCAAGAGCTTTGGCAGAAGCCTCATCCTTCTGAGTGGCTTCGAGTGTCACGCTCGTCTCCTTGGCACGCTTGGTCGCCTCGTCGAGCTTCTGATTGAGGTCGGCAATCTGACCTTGTAGTTGCCGAGCCTCGACTTCCAGCTCCTTCACGTGATTAGCTCCGGAAGTGATCTGCTCAGTCAATTGCTTTACCGTCGCGATGTGGGCCACCTCGAGCGCCTTGGTCTTGGCAGAAGCGTCGTCACTTTGCTGCACGGAGGCCGTGCGAAGATTGTCCTGCACAAGAAACATAAGCCAACTGGATATCATTCTGCAATATTGACAAGATGTACCAAAGACTCATTCAGCTTGGCAATTTCCTTTCGCGCCGAATCAAGATCGGCCTTGAGCGATGACTCAGAAGTCGCCAGAGCGTTGATTTGACTCTCGGCGCTCTTCTGCGATTCGTCGTGAGACTTTTGCAGAGTTTGCAAAGCACCTTTGGTTTTCTCGAGGTACGCAGTGGTAGACTCGCTCACCTTCTTCTCCTCCGCAAGAAGTTGATCTTTGGCTTTGGCGGCAGCAAGGAGTTGCGCCACTTCTTTCTTAAGCTCATCTTCTCTGTCCTGGGTGGACTTCAAATCCTTCTTGGTGGCCTCCAGCGAGGCGCTCAAATCCGAAGCGGTCTTGCCGTTACGATCCAATTGCTTCGCTTGCTCGTTCAATTTCTCCCCGAGACCTTTGATCTCAGCGTCCAGTGCCTTGGAGCGATCGGATGCTGTCTTAAGTTGGCCATTCAGCAGCTCCTCGGCACTCTTGTGGCGTTCCTGTTCGGCCTTGACGCGCGCATTCGCCTCGTTCAGAGCATTCAGTGACTTTTGAAGCTCACCTTGGACGTTGGCAAGATCGGTCTTGACGGAGATCAAGGAAGAATCGCGGGCGCCGATATCGACCTTGAGCTGGGTGTTCTTGCTCTCAGAGTCGAACTAAAATAGAATAATATTCAAATCACACAAGGAGACCGTGATCAAGGGCATAGAGATGCACTACCAGCTGGTCCTTCAAAGAGGCGATCTCGACATTGAGCTTCTTCTGCTCAAGTTTGAGGGCGGCCTCGGCCTTGTCACGCGCCTCCTCAGTCGATTTGAGTTTCTTCTGAGCATCTTCGACAGCACCTTCCAGCTGCTTCTGGGAGCTCTGATGAGTCTCTTGAATCGCCTTCTGAGCGTCTTCGAGCGAGCGCTGCAATTTGCGGGCACGATCTTCAGCCGCTGAGAGATCGGTCTGGAGTTTCTCCTCCTTGTGCTTGGCCTCTGTGCGAGCCTTCACGGCGGCATCATCGCGAGATGTAATCTGCAGCATCGCATTGCGGACTTCTTGTTCCAAGGAAGACACTTTGCTGCGCTCTTGGCTTAGCTCGTTGTTCGCACGGTCGAAACCATGACGAAGGTCATCGAGGGCGCGAGTGGAACTCGCGAGTGAAGACTTGCTCAGCTCTAACTGAGCGTTAAGTTCCTTGACCAGACTTTCATTTGATTGAGCTCGAGCGGCATTGACGTCCCTCTCACCCTTGGCAGCGTTGAGCTCCTTAGTGAGATTGGCACTCACTTGGCGTGCGTCATCAATCTGTTTGGTCAGCGCGCCGACATCTTTGCCAGCTTGAGCAAACGAAGCGGTGAGCTGCACCAGCTGAACTGCTTCATTATCGCGAGCGGCCTTCAGCTTATTCAAATCATCATTGACTTTGCGCTGCTCACTGAGCGCTTGATCCAGATTGGTCTTGGTCGAGGCCAGTTGCGCCTTTTGCTCTTCGAGCTGTTGCTGGAGCTTACCAGCATGATCGCGCGTCATCGCAAGCTCTTGTTGGATCTTCTCATTAGCAAGGGTCAACTGATGAGCCTTCTGGGCGTCGGTTTGCGCCTTCTGGGCAGCTTCGCGGGCCTCCGCGGCCTCACGATTGGCTCGCTCCAAGGCTTGATTGGTCTCAATCACTTGCTTGCTCATGCTGAAGACAAAAAGACTTATCAGACCAACACGGTATTGGTAGCATGCACGCCAAGATCAAATACCTTTCGAGAACTTTGAAGGAGGGCTTGGAGGAAGAATCAGAGGACGCTTCCTCCTTCTCTGCGTCATCAAGATGCGCGCCTCTCAAGTTGCTCCAGACTCGCCTCACTTGTGCGGGGGAGGGTTCGAGAGGAGCCTTGACATGAGATGGAGTAGCAGAGGCAGAAGGCACGTGCACCGGTGGAGCAGCGACAGGAGCTGGAGCTGGGGCAGGCGATGAAGCTGCGCCAGGAGGAGGAGGCAAGTCAGCAAACTTGGGAGCGTCGAACTCTGTTACCAAGAGAACAGATCAGCTTCTCCTTCATCCGCGCCACAAAAAATGGAATAATAATGCATACGCGAAACACTCGCAAGCTGGGCAACTGTAGGCGACTGACCAGGTCGCATTTGCGCTAAGGCGACGAGGCGCACGGCTAACCGCGAACGTCAGTGGAGGAGGACAGGAAGGGCGAGGTCGACAACGCGACGCACCCGTCGCAAACGCATTGGCGTTCAGGCGGCCCTTGCCGTTCTTGTCCACCTCTTGCCATATTTGCGCCAAAGTGACATTGTCGAGGCCGCTCTTTCGAAGGAATGGAACGGCTTCCTGAGTGGTAACGTATCCGTCGCGGTCGGCATCGGCGAGAGTGAAGAGATACCCGTAGGCCTTCTTCTCATGTGGCTGTAGCGTGACAGCCGCTAGAAAAGTATTATCGAATCTTTATGCACATCAAATCCACTTGACGGGCAAGGCAGGCGCACGAAGTTGGGACTCGGCGTCAATGATATGAGCCGAGCTCATCGCCAACGACGACGACAAGACCACGTCGTCACAATTTCGGATAAAAGGAATGATTCTCAGCGAGGGAGTGACGGAGTGACCGAGAGAGGGATTTGATGAACGTTGCAATGTGAGGCGTCTGACCAGTCGTGGCAACTGAAAACAACCGAGTCGAAAGATGACGCCAGTCTCCCTGCCCTACTTCGCAGAGGAGGAAAACTGGGAATTTCTAAATTATGCAGATATATTAGATCTAGTCACTGTAACCGCTGCGAAGGACTCACTGGATTAGGGCAAGTTGATTTGCCGAGGCCGACGGCTCCGACGGCTCACGCCTGAGTCGTCGAGCATGTCGGCGAGCCAAGTGGTTCTGGTTCAGTGGGGTTCAGCTGCCAGTCTCGCTCACAGTAGTATCAACAACACTCGATTTCTGACGAAATATTTGATATTGACCAGGGCTTGATGTTACCAACCCTCACGCCTCAGAGGGAACTTATAAAGAGCAGACCGTGTGAGAGCCCTTTCTCGCTTGAGGGACGGTTGACTGAAAAGGTCCGCCAAGTTTGCCAAGTTTGCGAGGCACTCGCAGAGCCGGGAAGGTCTACGGCAACTGAGGCAAGCCCATATAGCCCATTCTCTATTTTATTCCACGAAAGGGTCTGGGTGTGCTGCGGGCACATATCCTCCGAGCAGTCCGAGCCTCTTCGCGCTTGTTGCTACTCCGGCCAGGGCACCGCCATGGAGAAGCAGACGAAGCTCGTGATGGATGGTATATCTTGACAACATCTTTATCAATTTATTGGGGAATTGTCGAGGCTGATCGCTGTTGTAGTGGCCGAGGCCAAGTTTACCGGCTCCACTGCCGTCACCGACCCGACCCTCACCGTTTTCTTTGGCAAACTCAAGCGCAAAGCCCAGAAAATTAAAAAACGGACAAATCACCCAATATGGAACGAAACCTTTGAATTGTACGCCTCACCGTTCGCCCTTGGCGCCGTAGAAACGCTTGCTGCGATTTCAGCTGATTTTTACGATCGTCTCGTTCGTTTAGCGCGCTAGACCTGGAGAACCTCCCCGAGGTGACCGTCAACATTTTTGAATTGAAAAAGAAACTCGTCTCAACAATTAAAATTGATCTCAAGGCGATCGGCCTGACGAACAAGCCGACAGAGGAGAATATCGAGATCAAGAGCTCGTCGAATCCTCCGATTTCCATCGGTTCGTTGCCCGTTCCTCGCTTCTTCGTCCATCAAGAGATCGCTTTAATTTTAGTAATAATAAATTTTTGAATTGCTGCATACTTGGCCTTGTCGTGACGCTCTTTCATTATCTTCCTTTTTATTGACGACGATGTTCCTTAGGTTCACTGAAAGTTCGTTTCGCGATTGGCACGGGCGCTCCAGCGAAACCACTGAAGCCGAAAAAGGCCTCAAAATCAGTAGACAAAGGTAAAAAGGCTAATCCAGCCGATTTATTCACATTGGTAAAGAAGAAGGACGTGATCGGCCTCGAAGACTTCCTCATGGGCGCCACCCCTGACGAGGTGAACCAAGTGCTGCCCAAGAGCGGCAATACGATCCTTCATGAGGCGCTGCTCGAGCGCGCTGAGGAGTGCGTTCCTCTACTATTAAATGTGCGTTACATCCAATTTGCAGTGGTTGGGACATTCTGCTGACACTTCGCTCTCGCCCAGTTTGAAGGAATCAAAGTCGACGTACCCAACTCAAGTAAGAACACGCCCTTGCACTACTTCTGCGAGAAGTGGCGCAGTCCTGCGTACCTGGAGTGCTTCGAACTGTTTATTCAAAAGGGTTCGAATGTCAATGCCGTTAACTCTAACGGCGAGACCCCGATCTTCAAGTCCATCTTCAACGAGGTCATTCGTACCCTGCTGATGAGTGCGCTTATCGACCATGGTGCTGATGTCAACGTTGTGAATGACCGTGGTGAGAGTGTCCTTCACTATGCCGTGCACCTTGGTCGCTCTGATCTTGTGAATCTCATTCTGCGCGCCCGACCGAAGCTGGACATCAAGGTCGCCCTACGCCTACTCGTTCCTCCATCCCCTATTTTTTCTCGCTGCTGACCTCGACTCTTTAGGGAGCCGAAGGTCATACTCCGCTCGAGTTAGCTCGTGATGTTTACAAGAGCACCAAGATCGCGAATCACTTGAAGGAGGTCGCTGAATTGTTCAAATGGATGGACGAAAACGAGCTTGGCGATTACAAGGTTTGTTGCTCCTTCAGGTCTCGTCTTTTCTTTCTTCTCATCCTTTTATTTATAGTCATTATTCATCAAAAATGAAATTTCACGCGACTTGCTTCCCGACTTGACGGACGAGCTGCTGACACAGATGGGCATCGAGAGCTGGGGTGCGCGTAGGAAGATCCTCAACGCGTCCGGCAAGATCGCCAAGGCCCTCTCCGCTGAAGAGGTGAAACACCTCAAACAAAAAGATGACGCCGCTCCAGATGCTTCGCTCGTTGACTTTGAGAAAGAGCTCCACGACTCGCGCGGCTCCGGAGGCAACATGGTCATTGACGGCAATCAGCTCGAGTACCTCCAGTTGCTT
>Ga0154020_10003144_pt1 | contig 19976 bp, 21 predicted proteins | sample Klosneuvirus_201_FD_109709 | JGI IMG/M metagenome (GOLD analysis project Ga0154020, IMG submission 109709) | Active sludge microbial communities from wastewater, Klosterneuburg, Austria - Klosneuvirus_20160825_MG | ecosystem: Engineered > WWTP > Aerobic digester > Activated sludge | place... | reverse complement strand
CGTCGAATCACCAACTTTCCGTCGCTCACTCTCGCCGGACAAACGCCCGTCGCGATAACTGCGAATTATTTTTTGGTCGATGGCAGACAGAGAGTATTCCCCCATAACCTCATTCAGACGATCGCATTGGAAGCGCCAGGCTTCTTTCTTGTCTTCGCGCTGGCGATAGTGCTTGGGTGCGAAGTCTCTGATGAATTCTTTGATGATGTCGCCAAGTGTGGTTCGCTCGGCTTCGTTTGATGAGACGTAGACACCTCGGTCAATATCCGTCTCAACCTTTCTTGCCCAGGCCTCGGCATCGACCTTCTTTTCGAAGGTCTTGGAGTCAATCGGATAACCCTTGCGCCGGATGACAGCCTGCCACCAGCCATTGTCTCGCTGCTTGAATGTCGCCATCGCTAACCTCAGTACTCATAAACCAATGTTCCCGAATTGTTCCCAAACGGGTTTTCCAATGATAATATAAGTGCCTGAAAGTACCACCAGCACTGGCTTTACTTAAGAAAAAATCGCATGACTGGAAAGCGTGTTTAGGATAATATCCTAACGAGGGTTCGAATCCCTCCCTCTCCGCCAGACACCCAGCAACGACGCGCCTTTCGGCGCGTTTTGTTTTTGTACCCACGCACTTACCCGCGTCACACAGGACGAATCGACTGTCCCCGGATCTCGAGCCACAGGCATTCTCCATTCCTGCGCTTCATGTTGAGGATGGCGCCGCGTGGCAGGTCGGCAATGTGCCGGGTGATCACATCCATGACCCAGCCGTGCGTGACCGCAAGAATTCGCTTGCCGGCGTTCGGTCGCGCGATGCTGATGACGGCGTCGAGCACTCGATCGGCGAATTCATCCATCGACTCGCCCTGCTCGAAATCAGTTGCCGGATTCCGCTTGAGTATCTGCTGCAGCAGTACCGGATTGAGTTCCGCCAGTTCCGACTTGGGAACTCCCTGGATGATGCCGAAATTCCTCTCTTTCAGTCCCTCATGACACTCCGGAGGATCCAGTCGAAGCGATCGGGCAATGATTTCTGCGGTTTCGAGCGAACGGATCAAGGGGCTCGAATATATCCTTGAAAACTTCGAATGGGTGAAGTTGCCGACTAGTTCGTAGGCTTGCCGCCGCCCCTGGTCATTGATTGGAACGTCGGTCCAGCCCTGCAGGATCCCGGCGATGTTCCAGTCGGTTTCGCCGTGACGAGTGACGCAGACGTAGGTGGGAACGCTCATGAGAACGCAGTCGCAAAGAAACCCGCAGGACCGCCTAAAAGTACCAGCGCGTAACCATCTCTGCCGCGCACGCCGGCTTGTCGCCCCCTTCGATTTCGATTACTGCCTGCCACACCAGTTGTGCGCCGTCGGGAATGTCATCCACCTCTGCAAGCACAAACCTCGCACGTACCCGGCTGCCGACTTTCACCGGCGAAGCGAAGCGCACACGATTGAGACCGTAGTTAACGGCAAGCTTGATGCCATCAACCGAAATGCATTCCTGGGCAAACTTTGCCAGCAGCGACAAGGTAAGGTAACCATGGGCAATCGGCCCGCCAAACGGCGACTCGCGCTTCGACCGCTCGACATCGACATGAATCCATTGCTGATCGCCGGTAACGCGGGCAAAGGCATCGACGCGCTCCTGATCGACAAGCGTCCAGTCGCTGAGACCAATCTCCTGCCCCAGCCTGGCCTTCGCATCTGCCGTACTGGTAAATCGCGTTGCATGCATTTGTGATCCTTGCTCCGCTTTGTCCGCACAATTGGCGCGGAGGTTGATAAGCCGGATGCGGGAAACTCCGTGACAAACCCCCGCAAAGCCTTGTAATACTGGTCCGCCCGGCGGGATTCGAACCCACTACCCCCGGCTTAGAAGGCCGGTGCTCTATCCAGATGAGCTACGGGCGGATGCAGTCTTTATCCACCAGAATGACAGAATCCCGCGTGATGGCGGAAAAAGACCTTGCGCAATAAAGCCCTGCAAGTTTACAAGGAAACAGGGGCGACGGATGTCGATCAGACGGAACGCAACGAATATCGGCGAAGGAGCGGCGCAGGACGGGAAAAACCGTCTTGAGCGTAGCATAATCGCGGATGTCACCGCCGGATACACGTTCACTCCCATGGCAACAGAACCCACTTACTGCTATCACTGCCGCATGCATCACCCGAAAAACGAGATGCGCCTGATCGTTACCAAGACGGGCAAGCGCTGGCGCTGCATACGCAGCATCGAGGCCACCCAGCAGGGCCCGGAAGCACGCGAAGCCTATGGGCGCCAGGTATCGGAGATAAACAAGGCCGAATCCAAGAGCCGGGCGCAGCGGATGAACAATCTCCTTCAGGAGAAATAGCCGGCATGAAAGCCGTCCCGGGAAAACTGGATAGCATCGTCGCCGATGCTCGGCGCAACGCGGAGCTTCGTGATCAGGGCTACCGCGAGCAGGCACTGAAGATTTATCCGTGGATCTGCGGTCGCTGCGCCCGTGAATTCACGCGCGCCAATCTGCGCGAACTCACCGTGCATCACCGCGATCACAATCACCAAAACAACCCGCCCAACGGTAGCAACTGGGAACTGCTGTGTCTGTACTGCCATGACAACGAGCATCAACGCCAGCTCGAAGCGACCGGCGGCAGGGACACAGGAGGCTCGGGCAGTGGATCGACGGCCACCCACTCGCCTTTTGCCAATCTCAAGGCGATGTTGGGGGGCGGGGACTAAGCCTGCGAAGCCTCGTCGATCTGCCCTGATCGTCGGCAAAGCCGAATAATGGGCAAAAAAAGGTTTCGGTCTTTCGACGGAAACCCTTGGGATCAGCTGGTCGGGGTGGAGGGATTCGAACTCTCGACATCTTGCTCCCAAAGCAAGCGCGCTACCGGGCTGCGCCACACCCCGAACCCGGCGATTTTACCGAACCCTGCCCATGCCGGTCAATCGCATTCCGACATGGCGTGTCACAAAACCACGACTTGCAGTAGTCCCGCGTTTCGTTTATAAAGCCGGTTCTCCGAAAATACGGACACTCCGCGATGGCTGAAGATCTGTTGCACAAGAAGCAATTCCCGCCCTACACCCCGAAGAAGGGTGAGGACTACATGAGCACGAAGCAGCTCGCTCATTTTCGCGCCATTCTGGCATCCCTCAAGGACGAATTGGGCGAGGACATCGAGCGTACCGTGCATACCATGCAGGACGAGGCGACCGTGTTCGCCGATCCGAATGATCGCGCCAGCCAGGAATCCGACATTGCACTGGAACTGCGCAACCGCGACCGCGAACGCAAACTGATCAAGAAGATCGACGAGTCGATTGCCCGCATCGAAAGCGGTGAATACGGCTACTGCGATTCCTGCGGCGTCGAGATCGGACTGAAGCGCCTTGAAGCGCGCCCCACCGCGAACTTGTGCATCGACTGCAAAACGCTGGAAGAACATCGAGAGAAGCAGGTGGGCAAGTAAGCACCCGGTAAAAGTAGTGACCAACAAAAAAGGACGCTGCGGCGTCCTTTTTTGTTGCCTGCAGCGAGCCTTTATTCGGTCGTTGCAGCCGGTGTCGCGGCTTCCGCGGCAATGGCCTTCATCGACAAGCGCACACGCCCCTTGTCATCCGTCTCGATGACCTTGACCTTCACGACCTGGCCTTCCTTGAGGTAATCGGCGACGGCATTCACCCGCTCGCTGGCGATCTGAGAAATGTGCAGGAGGCCGTCCTTGCCCGGCAGCAGGCTGACGATGGCACCAAAATCCAGCAGGCGCAGCACAGTACCTTCGTAGATGCGACCGACTTCAACCTCGGCGGTAATGTCTTCGATGCGCTTCTTGGCAACCTGCGCCGCATCGGCATTCACCGACGAAATGGTGATCGAGCCGTCGTCCTCGATGTCGATCACGCAGCCGGTTTCTTCGGTCAGTGCACGGATCACCGCTCCGCCTTTGCCGATAACGTCACGAATCTTTTCGGGATTGATCTTGATGTGAATCATGCGCGGCGCGAAAGTGGAAACCTCCTCTCGATGGCCGGTCATCGACGCCTTCATCTTCTCCAGGATGTGCAAACGCGCATCCTTGGCCTGGGCCAGGGCAACCTGCATGATTTCCTTGGTGATGCCCTGGATCTTGATATCCATCTGCAGGGCGGTGATGCCTTCTTCGGTACCCGCGACCTTGAAGTCCATGTCGCCGAGATGATCCTCGTCGCCGAGGATGTCGGTCAGCACCGCAAAGCGCGGACCATCCTTGATCAGGCCCATGGCGATGCCCGCCACATGCGCCTTGAGCGGAACGCCGGCATCCATCAGGGCCAGCGAGCCGCCACAGACGGAGGCCATCGATGACGAGCCGTTGGACTCGGTGATTTCGGAGACCACTCGCATCGAGTAACCAAACTCCTCGGGCGACGGCAGCACGGCCAGCAGCGCACGCTTGGCCAGACGACCGTGGCCGATTTCGCGGCGCTTCGGCGTGCCGACGCGGCCAGTCTCGCCGGTGGCATAAGGAGGCATGTTGTAGTGGAGCATGAAGCGATCACGGTACTCGCCCTGCAGAGCGTCGATAATCTGCTCGTCACGGCCGGTGCCCAGCGTGGCAACGACCATCGCCTGCGTTTCGCCACGAGTGAACAGCGCCGAACCATGGGTGCGTGGCAGGACGCCATTGCGGATGACAATCGGACGCACGGTACGCGTGTCGCGACCATCGATGCGCGGCTCGCCGTTGAGAATCTGGCTGCGAACGATCTTCGCCTCCAGATCGAATACGGTGTTGCCGACGAGGTTGGAATCCGGCGCATTTTCGACACCCTCGGTCAGGGTCGCGATGGTCTTCTTGGTGATTTCGCGGGTCTTGACTGTACGGGCCTGCTTGCTGGTAATGCGATAGGCTTCGCGCAATTCGGCTTCCGCCAGTTCAGCCACGCGAGCAATCAGCGGCTCATTCTTGGCTGGCGCCTGCCAATCCCATTCCGGCTTGCCGGCTACTTCCACCAGTTCATTGATGGCCTTGATCGCGACCTGCATCTGGTCGTGGCCAAATACCACGGCGCCCAGCATGATCTCTTCGGACAACTGCTGGGCTTCGGACTCGACCATCAGCACGGCTGCCTCGGTACCGGCAACTACCAGTTCCAGCTGCGTGCTGGCCAGCTGGGTCTTGGTCGGGCAAAGCACGTACTTGCCATCGATGTAGCCGACACGCGCAGCGCCGATCGGGCCGCTGAACGGAATGCCGGAAATCGCCATCGCAGCCGAAGCCCCGAGCATCGCCGGAATGTCCGGATCGATTTCGGGATTGCACGACATCACGGTACAGACCACCTGCACTTCGTTGTAGAAAGCATCCGGAAACAGCGGCCGCAACGGACGATCGATGAGGCGGCAGGTCAGGATTTCCTTCTCCGAGGGACGTCCCTCACGCTTGAAGAAGCCGCCCGGAATGCGACCGGCAGCGTAGGAGCGCTCCTGATAGTCGACGGTCAGGGGGAAGAAATCCTGGCCCGGCTTTGCGTTGCGCGCACCAACCACCGTAGCCAGCACAACTGTGTCGTCCATGGTGACCATGACGGCGCCGCCAGCCTGGCGGGCAATTTCGGCAGTCTCAAGGGTGACCGTGTGGTCACCGTAGGCAAAACTCTTCTTGATCGGATTCAGCACAAAAATTCCTTTCGGCAAAAATGAAAAGCCGGCACAGCCCTCATGGCTATGCCGGCCTGATTAGCAAGCCTGCGCGGTATCTGGCGCAAAGCGCATCGTGTTGGGATGGCCCGGACCGGCGTTTGGTTGAAAACTATTTGCGCAAGCCAAGACGCTCGATCAGCGATCGATAGCCGTCGACGTTCTTGCGCTTGAGGTAGTCCAGCATCGAGCGACGCTGGCTGACCATCTTGAGCAGGCCGCGACGTGAATGGTGGTCCTTGGTATGTGCCTTGAAATGATCCGTCAGGTCGTTGATGCGCGCGGTGAGAAGCGCCACCTGGACTTCGGGAGATCCGGTGTCACCCTGTGCACGCTGGTAGTCGGTGACGATCTTGGCTTTGTCTGTAGTGGAAATTGCCATTGTGGTTTCCTTGCTGATCCTGTGATGTTGGGCTCTTGGAGAACCGTGGATTATAGCGTTTTGGATGAATTCAAATCAAGCACTAACAGCTATTTCGTCGCTTGAACCCCGTAGACCAGCCGCTGGGCTTGCAGCCATCCGTCCGCGACTTGTCGGCAGACACCGATGAAAGCGTATTCCGCGTCATAGACGCGCAGCCGCGCGCCCTCCTCGCCGGCCCAGCGAACCGCCTGCCCGTGCCGCAATCTGGCAGCATCGGCTGCATCCAGCCGGGCCTCGGCCAAGTTGCTCAGCAGGGAATCGGGGGGCAACAGCAAGGCGTCGCGGGCTTCGGCTGTCAGAGCTTCAAGGGTCGCCAGGGAGTGGGCCTGAACAACGTCAAGCGCGCCAATCCCGGTACGCCGCAAGGCCGCCAGATGCGCACCGCAGCCCAGACGTTCGCCGATGTCAGCCGCCAGGGTACGCACGTAGGTTCCCTTGCTGCAGCGGACTTCGAACACAAAGCGCCCACCCGCCATGCTTTCGCCCTCGCCCGTTGCAAGCAGGCGCAGTTCGTGGATGCGGATGCGACGCGCCGAGCGTTCCAGTTCGATGCCGGCGCGAGCGTATTCGTAGAGCGGCTTGCCGTCGCGCTTTAACGCGGAATACATCGGTGGCACCTGTTCGATTTCACCGATGAAGGCGGCCAATGCGGCATTCACATCCGACAGGCCAACCTCTACTGGATGGCGCTCGAGCACCACGCCTTCAGCATCCGCGGTGTCGGTGGTGACGCCAAGCTGCACGGTCGCAACATAGCGCTTGTCGGCATTGAGCAGTTCTCCGGAAAACTTGGTCGCCTCGCCAAAGCACAGGGGCAGCAGACCAGTCGCCAATGGGTCAAGCGTTCCGGTGTGCCCGGCCTTTTCCGCGCTGTAGAGGCGGCGCGCCGCCTGCAGGGCATGATTCGACGAGAGTCCAAGCGCCTTGTCCAGCAGAAGCACGCCATCGAGCTGGCGACGCCTGGGTCTGCTTTCCTGGCGACGTGGCGCACTCACTCGTCTTGCAGCTTCTTGTCGGATTCCACCGCCTCGTCGATCAGCTTCGAGAGGCGCGCACCTTCCTGAACCGAGGGATCAAAAACAAAATGCAATTCGGGAATATGATGAATGCGAATCCTGCGCCCCAGTTCGCGGCGCAGGAAACTGGCGGAATGCTTGAGCCCCTGGTCAATCATCTCATTGGATGCCGGGTCGGCCAGGGATGTATAGAACACCTTGGCGTGCGCATAGTCGGCGGTGACTTCGACAGCGGTAAGCGTGACCAGCGTCAGCTTGGGCGCTATGCGCAAATCCTTGAGATGGAAACGCAGCAAATCCGCCAGTTCGCGTCGGATTTGCTCGGAAACGCGGTCAGACCGCGCATATCCATGGCCTGAACTGCGCTTTGTTGCCATTGTCAATTCAGCGTGCGGGCGATTTCCTGAACCTCGAACACTTCGAGTTGATCGCCTTCGTTGATGTCATTGAAGTTCTTGAGGCTCAAGCCGCACTCAAAGCCTTCCCTGACCTCGCGGACGTCATCCTTGAAACGCTTGAGCGAATCCAGTTCACCCGTATGCACCACGGTATTGTTGCGCAGCAGGCGCACTGACGCATTACGCTTGACCAAGCCGGAAAGCACCATGCAACCGGCGACGGCGCCGATCCGCGAAATCCGGAAGACCTGCCGAATCTCGACCAGGCCGAGAATGACTTCCTTCTTCTCCGGAGCCAGCATGCCCGACAGCGCCGCTTTCACCTCATCGACAGCGGCGTAGATGATGTTGTAGTAGCGGATATCGACGCCAAGGCTTTCGGCCGCCTTGCGCGCACCGACGTCGGCGCGAGTGTTGAAGCCGATGACCACGGCCTTGGAGGCCGCCGCCAGATTCACGTCGGATTCGCTGATACCGCCGACACCAGCGTGGACAATGGTGACCTTGACTTCGCCGGTCGACAGCTTGTTCAGGGACTGCACCAGGGCTTCCTGCGACCCCTGTACATCCGCCTTGATGATCAGCGGCAAGGTCCTGACCTCGCCCTCGGCCATTTGCTCGAACATGTTTTCCAGCTTCGCGGCCTGCTGCTTGGCCAGTTTGACATCGCGGAACTTGCCCTGGCGGAACAGCGCGATTTCGCGCGCCTTGCGCTCATCGAGGAGGACCATGCCTTCGTCGCCGGCAGCCGGAACGTCGGTGAGACCCTGTATTTCCACAGGAATCGCGGGGCCCGCCGAATCAACCGACTTGCCGTTTTCGTCCAGCATGGCGCGCACGCGTCCGAACACGGCGCCGACCAGCAGGACATCGCCACGACGCAGCGTTCCCGACAACACGAGAATGGTCGCCACCGGTCCCTTGCCCTTGTCCAGGCGCGCCTCAATGACGAGCCCCTTGGCTGGTGCATCCACGGGCGCCATGAGTTCCAGCACCTCGGCCTGCAACAACACCTGCTCAAGCAACGCGTCGATGCCTTCCCCGGTCTTGGCCGAAACACCTACAAATGGCGAATCGCCACCGTATTCTTCCGGCACCACTCCCTCGGCGACAAGTTCCTGCTTGACTCGCTCAAGATTGGCATCGGGCTTGTCGATCTTGGTAACCGCCACGATCAAGGGCACGTTGGCGGCCTTGGCGTGATGTATGGCTTCCTTGGTCTGCGGCATGACGCCGTCGTCGGCCGCCACCACCAGAATGACCAGGTCCGTTGCCTTGGCACCGCGAGCACGCATTGCCGTGAAAGCCTCGTGACCCGGCGTGTCGAGGAAAGTGATCATGCCGCGTGGCGTTTCGACGTGATAGGCGCCGATGTGCTGCGTAATGCCGCCCGCCTCGCCATGGGCGACGCGACTCTTGCGGATATAGTCGAGGAGCGAGGTCTTGCCGTGGTCGACGTGGCCCATCACGGTAACCACCGGAGCGCGTGGCAACTGCGCCACATCCTTGTGCTCGCCTTCGTCGGCGAGGAATGCATCCGGATCGTCGAGTTTTGCGGCGAATGCCAGATGACCCATTTCCTCGACCACGATCATGGCGGTTTCCTGATCGAGTACCTGGTTGATGGTGACCATCGACCCCATTTTCATCAGCGTCTTGATAACCTCGGTCGCCTTGACGGTCATCTTGTGCGCGAGATCGGCAACGGAAATGGTTTCCGGAACGTGAACTTCGCGAACGATGGCCTCCACCGGCTGCTGTACCGGCGCATCCTCGGAGTGGCCATGACGACCGTGGCGACCGCCGCCCTTGGAACCACGCCAGCCGGACGTACCCGCATCGCCACGGGTCTTGATCGCACGCCGCTTGGCGGCGTCATCCTTCCATGCATCCTTCTTTGCCGGTTTGGCTTTGCCGTCCTCCGGCTTCGCTGCCGGCTTGTGTATCGTGCCGGATACGCCAGCAGCAGCCGCCGCCTCCTTGGCCTTCTTGGCCTCTGCAGCGGCCAGTAACGCCTGCTGCTCGGCAAGTCGAGCTTCCGCGTCAGCGCGAGCCTTGGTCTCGCGCTCGTTCTTCTCCTTGAATTCGGCCGCCTGAATCGCGGAAAGTTTGCCTTGACGCTGGGTTTCAGCCTCGCGCAAGGCCTTTTGCGCCGGGTCGATCACCGACTTGGTTGTCGAAGCCCGCTTTGCAACAGGGGCTTCAATCACTGGAGTCTCCACCACGGGAGCGGCGACTTCTGCCACCTCCACAGGAGGCGCCACCTCGACAACCGGAACGGGTTCCGGAGCAACGACCGGGGCCGGCTCAATCGCCGCAACTTCGACCGGAACCTCAGCGGCGGCCTCAGCCGCCAGTTCGTTTGCATCGCGCTTGACGAACACGCGCTTCTTGCGCACTTCGACCTGAATCGTGCGTGCCTTGCCGGTGGAATCAGAAGCCCGGATCTCGCTGGTCTGCTTGCGTGTCAGGGTGATCTTGGCCTTGGGCGCCGCTTCGCCATGCGACTTGCGCAGGTAGTCAAGCAGCCGTGTCTTGTCCTGCTCGGACAAGGTGTCATTGGATGCCTGCTTGCTGACGCCGGCCTTGGCCAACTGCTCGAGCAGGGCCGGCGCCGGCATTTTCAGCTCGGTAGCGAATTGGGAAACAGTCATCAAAGCCATGCGGTACCTCTCATTCTTCTTCGGCGAACCAGTGGGCACGCGCAACAGTGATCAGCGCCGTCGCCCGCTCGGCATCGATGCCGGTCATTTCCATCAACTCGTCAGTCGCCAGGTCGGCCAGTGCATCACGGTCGGTGATGCCGTTCTTTGCCAGCCTTGCAGCCAGCGGCTTGTCCATGCCCTCAAGCGCCAGCAGATCGTCGGCCACCTTCTCCAACTGTTCTTCGTCAACAATCGCATCGGTGAGGAGCACGTTGCGAGCACGGTCGCGCAGTTCGGTCACCGTTGCTTCGTCGAAGGCATCGATTTCGAGCATTTCAGCAAGCGGAACGTAGGCGATTTCCTCGAGCGTGGAGAAGCCTTCCTCGATCAGGATGTTGGCAACTTCCTCGTCGACGTCGAGCTTCTCGATAAACAACGCGCGGATCGAGCTGTGCTCGCTTTCGGACTTGGTCTGCGACTCTTCGATGGTCATCAGGTTGATGGTCCAGCCGGTCAACTCCGAGGCCAGGCGTACGTTCTGCCCGCCGCGACCGATGGCGATGGCGAGATTGTCTTCGTCGACCACGACGTCCATTGCATGTTTCTCTTCATCGACGACAATGCTCTGCACCTCCGCCGGAGCCAGCGCGCCGATGACGAACTGGGCCGGATCGGCCGACCAGAGGATGATATCCACACGTTCGCCGGAAAGCTCGTTGGTTACCGCGGTGACACGCGAACCGCGCATGCCGACGCAGGTGCCAATCGGATCGACACGTGGATCGTTGGACTTGACGGCGATCTTGGCACGCATGCCAGCATCGCGCGCGGCCGCCTTGATTTCGAGCAGACCGTCTTCGATCTCCGGTACTTCGAGCTCAAACAGCTTCATGATGAACTCGGGTGCCGTGCGCGACAGGATGAGTTGCGGACCTCTCGCCTGACGATCGATTTTCATCAACCAGGCACGCACGCGGTCGCCGGGGCGCAGGTTTTCCTTGGGGATCATCTGGTCGCGTGGCAACAGAGCCTCGATGCGTCCAGCCTCGATGATGGCACTGCCGCGTTCCATGCGCTTGACGGTACCACTGACAAGGAATTCCTTGCGATCAAGGAAGTCATTCAGCAACTGTTCGCGTTCGGCGTCGCGGATCTTCTGCACGATCACCTGCTTAGCCGCCTGGGCGCCGATGCGGCCGAAATCGACGGGTTCGAGCCCTTCCTCGATGAAGTCCTCGAGCATGATGTCGGCAATCTGCTGTTGCGCGGCGGTCAGGCCGATCTGCTGTTCGGGATTCTCGACCATGTCGTCGGGGACCACCAGCCAGCGACGGAAGGCCTCGTATTCACCCGTCTCGCGATCGATATCCACGCGCACGTCGGCTTCGTCATTGGTGCGCTTCTTCGTCGCGGACGCCAACGCCAGTTCAAGGGCGCCAAAAACGATGTCCCGCGGAACATTCTTCTCGCGGGCCAGGGCATCGACCAACAGCAGCAATTCACGGCTCATGTGAGTCCTCCAGCATTAATCAGAACTTGGGCACCAGTCGCGCCCGATCGATATTCTCGAGCGCAAACTGATGCACGGTGTCATTCATTCGCAGGCATACCATTTCAACTCCAGCTTCTTCCTTCAAGCCCTCCAGCACACCGCTGAAGTTGCGCTGGTTGCCCAGCGGAACGCGCAGCTTGAGCTGTACGTCCTGCCCGGCAAAGCGCCGAAAGTCGGCGGCCTTTACCAGCGGGCGATCGAGTCCGGGAGAGGAGACTTCAAGGCGGTCATAGTCGACGTTCTCGACCATGAACACGCGGCTGAGCTGACTGCTGACAGAGGCACAGTCTTCGACGCTGATGCCGCTCTTTTCCGTTTGCGCACTTTCCGGCCTGTCGATGAAGACGCGCAGCAGCCGGGCTCGCGGACTGGTCTCGAATTCAACCAGTTCGTAGCCCATGCCAACAACAGTCGTCTCAATCAATTCAAGCAGTTGCATGCAAACTCACAAACGCATCGCACAAATAGAAAATGGGCCAAAAAGCCCATTCCTTCTCTCTCCCGAGAACACGGTGCCAACCAAAGCCGGAAGATTATAGCAGAGGCATCATTTCTCTGCCAAATCAATTCGATTGCCGCCGACCTCATCCTCGTCGTCAAAGTCATCGTCAACATCCGGATAGGGCCCGAACCCTGCCGGGGCTCTGGTCTTCTGCTCGGGCGGTAACAGCTTCAGCAACTCCTGAACTTCGCCGGGTTCAAGATCGCGACACTGCCCCCGCTTCAGGCGTGGCGACAGGTGTACCGGTCCATACCGCACGCGCATCAAGCGGCTGACCATCAGGCCGACAGCCTCGAACATGCGGCGCACTTCACGATTGCGGCCTTCCGAAAGGACAACGCGGTACCAGCGATTGGAACCTTCGCCACCGGCCTCCGCGATCAGGCTGAAGTGGGCTAGGCCGTCTTCCAGTTCGACTCCTTTGCGCAAACGCTCAAGCATCTCGGGCGTCGCTTCACCCAGTACGCGCACGGCGTATTCACGCTCGATTTCGTAGCGCGGATGCATCATGCGGTTGGCCAGGTTGCCGTCGTTGGTGAATAGCAGCAGCCCGCAGGAGTTGAAGTCCAGCCGGCCGATGGAAATCCAGCGCCCGCTCTTCAGCCGCGGCAGCTTGGCAAAGACGCTGGGGCGGCCTTCGGGATCGTCCTTGGAGACAATCTCGCCTTCGGGCTTGTGATAGACCAGCACGCGCGGGGCGCGCAAACCAAACTTGAGTTGCACCAGCTTGCCATTGGCGCGGATCTTGTCTTCCGGTCCGACGCGCTGGCCCACGTGCGCCGGCAGGCCGTTGACGCTGACGCGTCCGGCGACGATCCATTCCTCGATTTCGCGCCGCGAACCGTAGCCGGCATCGGCAAGCGCTTTGTGCAGCTTGGGCGGATCGATGAAGACCAACTCGCTGCGACGCTTTGCATGCGCCGGCAGCGACGAGCCGCCGCGAACCCGCGGAGCATCAGTCTGCGGCCGCGGAGGTCCTTGCGGCGGACGGAACGGACTAGCCTTGCGGGTCTGGCGTGGGGGGCCGTTCCGATTGGCTTTCGGCGAGGTCGAGTTGCCTGTCGGCGGATTCGGCTGGCCGCTGCGCTGATCCTGCGTGCTCGCCGTCCCACTCTTCGGCTTCCGGCTCCCTGACCGGGGAGGCTTCGGGGATTGCGGCTTGTCCAAGATCCATCACCCTTTCAATTTCAGTCAGCGGCGGCAGTTCCGTGAGACTGCGCAAGCCCAGGTCGTCAAGAAACCGTCTTGTCGTTGCATACAGTGCCGGCCTCCCTGGTGCATCGCGGTGCCCCACGGCATCGATCCAGTCACGCCCTTCAAGCGTCTTCAGAATGTTCGGCGATACGGCAACGCCGCGAACGTCTTCGATGTCACCGCGCGTCACCGGCTGGCGATAGGCGATGATTGCCAGCGTTTCCATCACCGCGCGCGAATACTTCGGCGGCTTGTCATTCTTCAGCCGGTCGATGTAGGACTGGTACTCCGGGCGGGTCTGGAAGCGCCATCCGGAGGCCAGTTGCACCAGTTCCACACCGCGATTCGCCCAATCACGGCGCAAGTCGTCAAGCAGTGTACGCCATGTATCGTCGTCGAATTCCTGGTCGAAGAGCTTTTTCAGCTCGGACAGGGGCAATGGCTCGCTGGCCACCAGCAGGGCGGTTTCCAGCACGCGCTTGTAATCGTCGGGTTTATACAGCGGCAGCATCGGGCAGCTTTACGTAAATGGGCGCCATGGCCTCGTTCTGGGTAATCTCGATCAGCGATTCGCGCGCCAGTTCGAGCAGGGCAAGAAAACTCACTACCAGGCCCTGGGCGCCCAGGGTCAGGTCGAACAACTGGTCAAACACCACATAACCTCCGCCCTGCAGGCGTCGCAGGATGATGCTCATGTGTTCGCGCACCGAAAGCTCCTCGCGGTGGATCTTGTGGTGCTGATGCACCCGCGCCTGCTTCATGAGCGACAGCCAGGCGACCTGAAGATCGTGCAAGCTTACCTCGGGCTGGCGCTCGGCGACCTTGTCGGCGATCCAGACGGTGATCCACTCGTAGTCGCGCCCCGCCTGCGGCATTTCATCCAGCTTTGCCGCGGAGGCCTTCATGCGTTCGTATTCGATCAGGCGGCGGACCAGTTCGGCGCGCGGGTCTTCCGGCTCGCCGTTCTCGGCCTTGGGCGGACGCGGCAGCAGCATGCGCGACTTGATCTCGATCAGCATCGCCGCCATCAGCAGGTATTCGGCCGCCAGTTCGAGGTTGCCCTTGCGCATTGCCTCGACGTAGATCAGGTACTGCGCCGTCAGAGGCGCCATGGGGATGTCGAGCACGCTGATGTTGGCGCGGCGGATCAGGTACAGCAGCAGGTCGAGCGGGCCTTCGAAGGAGTCGAGAATGATCTCCAGTGCATCCGGCGGGATGTAGAGGTCGCGCGGCATTTCTGCCAGCAGCTCGCCATACACCCTGGGCAAATGCGCCACAGCGACGGCTGCCTCAAAACTCGGCGCTGGCGACACGGCGTTGTCGATCACGAGTAGTCCAGCCCGATCGCTTCGCGCACGTCGCGCATGGTTTCCTGCGCCAGCTTGCGCGCTTTTTCGCAGCCGTCGGCAATGATGTTCTTCACCAGTTGCGGATCTTCCTCGTACATCTTGGCCCGCTCGCGCATCGGCTCCTGTTCCCGCAGCACGCCTTCGATCACCGGCTGCTTGCATTCGATGCAGCCGATACCGGCCGAGCGGCATCCGGTTTGCACCCAGCCCTTGACCTCTTCGCTGGAATAGATCAGATGGAATTGCCACACCGGACATTTGTCGGGATCGCCCGGGTCGGTACGCCGCACCCGTTGCGGGTCGGTCTGCATGGTACGGATCTTCTTGCTCACGACGTCGGCATCTTCGCGCAGCGTGATGGTATTGCCGTAGGACTTCGACATCTTCTGTCCATCCAGCCCCGGCATGCGCGAAGCATGGGTCAGCAGCGCACCGGGTTCGACCAGGATCATCTTGCGCGTGCCTTCGAGCCAGCCGAACAGGCGCTCGCGGTCACCCAGTGAAAGGCTCTGCGCCTCGTTCAGCAACTCGTGCGCCTGTTCCAGCGCCTCGTCTTCGCCTTTTTCCTGGTAACGGGTGCGCAACTCGTCGTAGAGCTTTGCACGCTTGCTGCCGAGTTTCTTGACCGCCTCGCGGGCCTTGTCCTCGAAGCCGGGCTCACGTCCATACAGGTGGTTGAAGCGGCGGGCGATCTCGCGCGTGAATTCGATATGCGGTACCTGATCGTCACCCACCGGCACCTGATTGGCGCGATAGATGAGGATGTCCGCGGCCTGCAGCAGCGGGTAGCCGAGAAATCCGTAAGTCGTCAGATCCTTGTGTGTCAACTTCTCCTGCTGGTCCTTGTAGGTCGGCACACGCTCCAGCCAGCCCAGCGGCGTCATCATCGACAGCAGCAGATGCAGCTCCGCATGCTCCGGCACCTTGGACTGGATGAAGATGGTCGCCTGCGAGGGGTCGACACCGGCCGCCAGCCAGTCGATGATCATTTCGTTGGCGTTGTCGGTGATCGTGCCCGGTTCGTCGTAGGCGGTGGTCAGCGCGTGCCAGTCGGCGACGAAAAAGAGGCAGGGATACTCGTGCTGGAGCTTGATCCAGTTGGCGAGCACGCCGTGATAGTGGCCGAGGTGGAGCCGCCCGGTGGGGCGCATGCCGGAGAGAACTTTTTCTGCGTACATTTCAAAAACCGAAAAGGGTTCGAATCAGGCTGTTGAACAGCCACAACAAGGGCCTCAGGATGGTATCAAGCACCCCCAGGAACAGCAACGCCAGCAGGATGGGGAAACCCCAACGCTCCAACTGCGAAAACTTCCAGGCCGCGCGATGAGGCAACAGGCTGGTCACGATTCTGCCGCCATCCAGCGGCGGCAGGGGCAGCAGGTTCAGCACCATCAGGACGCCGTTAACACTGATGCCGACCCGTGCCATTTCCTTCAATGCTTCCGCGTAGGCAAATTCCGGACTTCCAACCGCCAGCTTCAACACCAGCGCCCAAAGCAGCGCCATGAACAGATTCGCACCCGGTCCGGCCGCCGCGACCCAGAGCATGTCCTGCTTGGGGCGGCGCAACCTGCCGAAATCCACCGGCACCGGCTTGGCCCAACCGAATAGTATGCCGCCACCACCGCCCATGGTGCTCAGAAACAGTATCAGCGCCGGAACCAGCAAGGTTCCCACCATATCCACATGCCGCAGCGGATTCAGGCTGATGCGCCCCATCTGCCAGGCCGTCGGATCGCCGAAATGCCGCGCCGCGTAGCCGTGCGCCGCCTCGTGCAGCGTGATGGCGAAGATGACCGGCAGGGCGGAAATCGCCAGCGTCTGAATAACATTCATGGGAGGGGCGGATTCTATCAGACCGGGTCATGCCAGCCCGAAAGGCTCCAGCGGTCCCTGACCGGCCCGCACGAGTTCCGGCTGCGCGCCGGTAAGATTGATGACCGTGGTCATTTCCGTGCCGCAACCGCCGGCATCAATCACCAGGTCGATCAGCTTTTCCAGATGCTGGCGTATCTCGTCGGCATCCGCCAGCGGCGCCTCGGCGCCCGGCAGAATCAGCGTCGATGTGAGCAGCGGTTCGTCGAGTTCTTCCAGCAGCGCCAGCGCCAGCGGATGATTGGGCACGCGCAGGCCGATGGTCTTGCGCTTGGGATGCAGCAGGCGGCGCGGCAGCTCCTTGGTGCCTTCCAGGATGAAGGTATAGCTGCCCGGCGTGGTCGCCTTCAGCAGGCGGTACTGGGCGTTGTCCACCCGCGCGTAGGTCGCGATCTCGGACAGATCGCGGCACATCAGCGTGAAATGATGCCGCTCATCGACACCGCGTATGCTGCGGATGCGATCCAGCAGGGGCGCGTAGCCCGCAACGCCGGCCAGCGAATAGGCGGCATCGGTGGGCAGTGCGATCAGGCCGCCGCTACGCGCAATCTCTGCCGCTTGCTTGATCAGGCGCGGTTGCGGATGTTCGGGATGGATGTGAAATAGCTGGGCCATTCAGAGGACAGAAGACAGAGGACAGAGGTGGAATTCTACCGGCGCTTTGCGCCGCAATTCTTGCTGTCTTCAGTGTTCAGCCCTCAGAACGGACCAGACGGGCGTCAGATCCTCGGGCAAGTCGGGCAGCTTGCCCAGATCGATCCAGCTTTCTCCCGGCCCGTGAAAATCCGAGCCGCGCGACGCGAGAAAGCCGAACTGCCGCGCGATGTGGGCGAACTCGCGCACTTCGTCATCCTTGTTGGAACCCGACAGCACTTCGATGCCACGGCCGCCGAGATTCTTGAACGCGCTGAACAACTCGTGTCGCTCGGCCTTCGAAAGCCGGTAGCGGCCCGGATGGGCGATGACCGCCGTACCGCCAGCGCCGACTATCCAGCGCAACGCATCCTCCAGTGTCGCCCAGGAGTGTTCGACGTAGCCGGGCTTGCCTTTGGCCAGCCAGTAGTCGAATACCGATTTGACGTCCTTGGCATGGCCCTGCTCGGCAATGTAGCGCGCAAAATGCGAACGGCTGACCAGCGCCGGATTGCCGGCATGGCGCAGCGCACCTTCGTAGGCGCCATGAATGCCGACCTTGTCCAGTTCTGCGGCCATGCGCCCGGCACGCGTGTCGCGGCCGCTCCTGACCCGCCGCAATCCCTCGTTCAGTGCGGCGTTGGCCGGATCGATGCCGAGTCCCACGATATGCACTGTCTGGTCGTCACCCCAGGAAATCGATATTTCAACGCCATCGACAAAGCGCAGGCCGATTTCGTCGGCAGTCGCACGAGCCTCGGCGAGTCCGCCAAGTTCATCGTGGTCGGTCAGCGCCAGCAACTCGACGCCATTGTCCTTGGCGCGTCGCACCAGTTCGGCCGGTGTGAGCAGCCCGTCGGAGACCGTCGAATGACAGTGGAGATCAGCATTAAGCGCGGCATTGAGCGTCTTCATTGGGTGAAGAATTCCTCGATCAGGCGCGCCACCTGTTGCGGCTGGTCATGGTGGAGGTTGTGTCCGCACTCCTGCAACGTCACCTCACGCACGTCGCGGAAACACGCAATCCGGTTACGGTAGTCCTCCGAATCGACGGCGAACAACTGCTTGAAGATAAACGAGTCGGCCGCTGTAACCCAGAGTACTGGAGCCGCCACCTGGCGCCAGATCGCCATCGCCTCTTCGACACGGTAAATGATCGGATTGACCCAACGATGGAAAGGATCGGCCGCCAGATGAATGCCGCCCGCCCCGTCGTCTTCACCCATGTGCCCGGCAAGAAACTGCGCCTTCGCGTCCGACAGGCGCGGATTCTCCTTCTGCAGCCGTCCGGCGAATGCCGCCCGGTCGGGATAGGAGCGGAAGCTCGGCGTGTCCTTTAGTTGATCCAGCCAGTTTGCATAGCGTTCCGGCGCCTCTTCCGAGGCGTAGCGGCGCAGGCCCAGACCCTCCAGATTCACCACGCCGGAAACACGCGCGGGCCGAATCCCCGCGTAGATGCAGGCGGCATTGCCACCCAGGCTGTGCCCCACCAGACGCACCGGCGACTGCGGCGAATAGTGGTCGAGCAAGGCGTCGAGATCGGCAACGTAGTCGGGGAACCAGTAGACATCGTGATTCCACTCCGACAAGCCGAAGCCGCGCCAATCAGGCGCCAGCACGCGCCAGTTGCGTTCCAGCGCATCGACGACGAATTGAAAGGAAGCCGACACGTCGCACCAGCCGTGCAGCAGCACCAGCAGCGGCGCCGATTCCGCGCCCCACGTGCGCACATGGAGGCGCCGGCCGCGCAGCTGAACGAATTCCGATTGAGAAGCTTTCATGCGCCCATTTTATCAGCGCGCGTCACGCACCGACTTGCGCCCTCAGTCGGGGATGATTGCCGTCGCCTCGATTTCAACCCGGGCGGCATCTTCCATCAAACCCGCGACTTGAACCGCCGTCATGGCTGGGAAAGTGCGGCCGATGACCTCGCGGTACGCGCGGCCAAGCTGCGGATAGGCCGCCAGATACTCGCGCTTGTCGATCACGTACCAGGTCATGCGAATGATGTGCTCGGGCCTGCCGCCGGCCTCGGCGAGCACGGCGACGATGTTCTGCAGGGCCTGTTTGGCCTGTTCGGCGAAGTCGCTGGTGTGGAAGCGGCACTGGCTGTCCCAGCCGATCTGCCCGCCAATGACCACGCTGCGGCCACGCGCCGCAATCCCGTTCGAATAGCCCTTTGGAGCAGCCCACCCGGCGGGCTGCAGAATCTGAATGTCCGGAGGGGGTGCGGCTTCCTGCTGGCTCATCGTCAATGGAATCTCCTGGGGATTGTTCATGTGCCGGGGCTCGCGGCGGAGCCCTTCAGCAATTCGCGGGCAATGATCAGTTTCTGCACTTCCGTCGCCCCCTCGTAGATGCGCAACGCACGGATATCGCGATACAAGCGCTCGACCGGCGCATCGCTGACGACGCCCATGCCGCCGAATATCTGCACCGCCGCATCGATAACCTGTTGCGCCGATTCGGTGGCCACCATCTTCGCCATCGCCGCTTCCCGTGTCACCGTCCTGCCCCGATCGCGCAACCATGCCGCGCGATACACCAGCAGTGCGGAGGCATCGATGGCGGCCGCCATGTCGGCCAGTTTGGCCTGCGTCAGCTGGAAATCCGACAAGCTGTGATCGAACATCTTGCGCGTGGTGGCACGCTGCAGGGCTTCGTCCAGCGCGCGGCGGGCGAAGCCCAGCGCGGCGGCAGCGACCGAGGTGCGGAAGATGTCG
>Ga0154020_10003143_pt1 | contig 19977 bp, 16 predicted proteins | sample Klosneuvirus_201_FD_109709 | JGI IMG/M metagenome (GOLD analysis project Ga0154020, IMG submission 109709) | Active sludge microbial communities from wastewater, Klosterneuburg, Austria - Klosneuvirus_20160825_MG | ecosystem: Engineered > WWTP > Aerobic digester > Activated sludge | place... | reverse complement strand
ATGAGCAATACTGGAATTGGTCGCGAGAATCGTTGGGAGCTCGTTCCATTCAGCGATGACTGCATTTTGCTCTTTTCCTGTCTTTGCCGCATTAAACCGTTCAATTAAATCCAGATGTGCACTTTTTAGTTTGTCTAAATTCGGACGCTCGTACGGGAGGTCAGAAAATTTCAAAGATTCACTCGTCATTGTTGTAATTATAAAATTGAAAAATAACAGGTTAATTTATTTCAGTAATTTTGTGGAACTGCAAAATTAGCAAAAGTTTAGGTTCTTTGGAAAGCGAAGTTGCTTTTCTTGACCTCGAATACTTGAATTTTGTTCTATTTCCCTTTGAAAAGTAGGATAAACTCCTATAATCCTATAAAAATGCGAGATACATTCCATTCTTTCTGCATTCGACTTTCTCCTCTTATGGCATCGTTTCCTCGACTAACTTTTTCCTCTGACCGATTTGATGCTTTGCTTTGCCTCGATGGTTCATTGCCTGCCAATCCTGACTTCTATTCTCATTTTTCATCACTCCCGATCATAGCAGCGGACGGTGCGGCTGTTCAATTGCAGCATTTAGGAATTACCCCTGCGTATATTATCGGGGATCTCGACAGTTTTCATTCTATTGCCAAGGACACCGATTTTCCTAATTCATCGATTCTCTACGTACCTGATCAAGAGACCAATGATTTTGAAAAATGCCTGATCTATTGCCAATCAGCTGGTTTTCAATCGGTGCTTGTCTGCGGTTTTCATGGCGGCTTGCTTGAGCATTCTCTCAACAATTGGAGCGTTTATATCAGATATTCAGAGATTCTTAATCTATGTATATATGAATCAATGAGATATATTCTTTCAATTCGTGAATCCCTAGAATTTCAAGCTTCACTTCAAGAAATCATATCACTAATACCACAGCCCGAAGCGCGACTTACCACTCAAGGTCTCCAATGGTCTCTCACAAATGAATGGCTGCGCCTCGGCACTCGGGAAGGTGCGCGTAATCGAGTCATCGCTGTTCCCATTCAAATTGATATTCACGAAGGTTCACTTTTGTTTATCTGTGATGCTCGTTTACCATACAAGCCTATCGTCGCACACCACCCAAATTCATAGTTTACTATTCATCCCAATTCTTCATTATCTTATAAAAGTTTAAATTTTCTTTATGTAAGAGTTGAATTAGGGTGTGGAAATGTGGAAAACTCGGTGGATAAGTGGAAATAAGCGAATAATTTGTAGTAATTTAGCATTTCAAAACCTGTCCGAATACCTGTGGATATCTTTGTTGAAAAGGTTGTAGTTTTCAACCTGGATGTGGATAAAGAAAGTTTTATACACGAACCTTTGGGGATATTCACCACAATAATGTCGATTTCCACGCAAAAAATGGGGAGAAGTGGATAAAGCTGTGGAAAACCATATTTACTGACATAAGTATATAATAATTAAGACAGTAGAACTATCACACCCGTGATATTGCGCCCAAGACAGCTTCGCGGCTCGCTCCTGTAACGGTTGGGATATTGCCCGGGAGCCCGCCAAGTGTGCGATAAGCGAGAAATGCAAAGCAGAGAGCTTCTTTGGCATCGGAATCTATTCCAATATCATTGGTTGTGCAAATTTCAGCGTTAGGCAGTTCATTATGAAGCATTTGCATGAGCGTTCGATTGTGAATTCCACCACCTGAGGCGATGATTTTGGAGGAAGGATCAGCAAAAAGTCGGATATTTTCGGCAATTGACCATGCGGTAAATTCGGTAATTGTCCGCACTACATCTTCGGAGGGAATTGATGGTTGAAAAGTCGTACGAAGTCGTTTGTCAAGCCATGTTGCGTTAAATACTTCACGTCCTGTGGACTTAGGTGGTTTTTGAGAAATGAATTTATGTTCTTTTAGTTGCGCAAGCATAGGACGGATAGTGCGTCCAGCATCGGCAATTGCCCCGCTTGCATCATAATTCTTCCCAAAAAACATTTTTGTAGATGCATCGATGAGTACATTTCCGGGTCCGGTATCAAATGCACGAATTGGCTCGCTTTTCGAGGCAGGTATGAGTGTTATATTTGCAATGCCGCCAATATTGAGAGCGATGACGTTCTTTGTGGAGTCTCGGAGAAAAGTGGCATCAAATAGCGGGACTAAGGGAGCACCCTGCCCGCCAAGAGCGACATCAGCCGAACGAAAATCGCTGACGACTGTTGTGTCTAATAATGCAGCAAGTGTTTGTCCTGAAGATAGTTGGAGCGTATTACCAAGTATTGTACTGAATTTTTTTGACGGCTTTGGCGCATGCCATACCGTCTGACCATGAAAGCCAATACCATCGAGCTGTTGCGGGCTAATCGAGCAGGCAGTGCAGGCAATGCGAACGGCTTGCGCGTGAAATTCAGCAAGTGCGATTGTAAGAAAGCTGATATCGGCGACGTTTATTTTTTTCTCGATGCATCGCAGTATTTCGGTGCGGATTTCCTCGGAATAGGGGATAGTCTGATGCGTAAGTGTTTTAAATTGAACGCCTTGATTGTCTGTCCGAAACTCAGCAATTGCGACGTCAATTCCGTCGAGCGATGTACCGGACATGAGTCCGCATAGTATGCGAGGAACCGAAAACCAGTTAGAATTTATACTGTTCATTGTATTATATCTATTTGAAAAATTATGCACATAGAGCTACGCGGAGTATCCGTTAATTTTGATGTCATCCCAGCGCTCTCGAATATTAATTGTATTTTGCCGGAGGGGCAAACCACTCTAATGATAGGCGTGACCGGCGCGGGGAAGACGACATTTTTGCGGCTGTTATATGCGGATTTGTTGCCGGCACAAGGGTCTGTATTCTTAAATGGTCAAAATACATCGATCATGAAACGCGGTCAAAAGCATGCATTACGTCGCAAGATAGGCATTATATTTCAGGATTGCAAGCTGCTTAGCGGAATGACGGTCTATGAAAATGTGATGATGCCGCTCGTTGTGACGGAATACTCAAAAAAAGAAATAGACAATAGATGTCTGGAAGTACTTGCTGATATTGGAATTAGTCACTTACGAGATAAATTTTCACATCAGCTCTCCGGCGGTGAGAAACATTTAGCCGCCCTAGCTCGCGCGATTGTTCATAAGCCGGAATTTGTCATTGCTGATGAGCCCACCGGTAATTTAGATGCCGAATCAACGGTCGTCGTCGCAGCTGCGCTTCAAAAGCAGGCAGAAAAGGGAACAACGGTCATTATCTCTACGCATAGCAATGAGTTAATTGCATGTTTTCCAAAAGCTGCCCGGCTTGAATTACAAAATGGGAAAATCAAGAAGTCCATCTCATTTGCTTCAAAGACTATACAGTAATTATCACGTAACTTCATGAATATCAATATACTACCCAGAATAGCCCTCATCGGAAACGGTTCGATGGGAAAAGAAATCTCCCGTATTGCTGCCGAGCGTGGATTTACAATCACTCGCATATTTGATGAGAGTAGCCCATTGGATGCGTCATCACCGACCGATTTTGATGTTGCGATAGATTTTTCTACACCGAACGCAGTATTGTCCAATATTCAAGCCATTTGCGCACTTCGAAAGAATGTCGTTATCGGTACTACCGGGTGGTCGGAGCATTTACCGGCGATCAAGCAACTTGTTGAAAAACATTCTATTGGCGTTGTTTACGGTTCGAATTTTTCCATCGGCATGCAAATGTTTTTTCGGATAGTGCGTCAGGCGGCGCGCCTTGTAAATTCAGCTCCGGAGTATGATATATTTATGCAGGAAATTCATCATAAGCGAAAGCTTGACAGCCCTAGTGGAACGGCGCTCTCGCTTGGTGATATAGTACTCGAGGAAGTAGATTGTAAATCAACCATTTATACAGAAACTTCACATGGTAAAATATCGCCAGATGATTTTCATATTTCTTCTGTTCGTGGCGGGGAAGTGACTGGAACTCATAGTATTATGATAGATTCAACTGCAGATACTATTGAGCTCACGCATAGAGCGAAGAATAGAAGTGGTTTTGCGTCCGGTGCTTTGGTGGCTGCTGAGTGGATATGGAAGAGACAGGGAGTGTATGATTTTACCGAACAGTTTGAGAATATTGTTGTAACCCGTTCATAATTAAAGATATCATGAAAAAGCAGTTGTCATATTTTGGCGCATTCATTTTTGTTGTAATTCTACTCTTAGTGATGCCGGCACGCAGCAGTTATTATGAATTACCAACTTCAGTCGTCGTAGCTGACACCGTATATCCGCCTGAAATTGAAGTAATTCCAGGTGAACTTCATTTGGATTTTAAGCAAGGCGACTTTGTTATTAAAGACATTACGATATTGAATCGTGGTGGGCAGCCTCTTGAAATTTTCGGTATGCGAGGTTCGTGTTATTGCGCTAATGCTGCTATTATACATCCTTATATTGTACCGTTTAGTAAAGGTACTATTCGATTATCCATCAATACTAAAAACCTCTCCGATTCGCTTCAGCGTATAGACTATACGATTCGCACCAACACACCGGACTCAAACAAAAATTTCAGAGTATATTTACGGCTTCTCCCAAAAGATAGCACTGTGATTCATTAATAACTCGTTGAATAATAATGAGTAGGTGTCAAAATGTAACATCCATACCTAATGACAGGATGTTGAACTTACTGATACTGTAATCAAGAATAAACGACACCGTACCTACCTGTTTAGCAACTCCAAAAATGAGCTTTACATTTGTATCAGACAAGTCATAGTATGCTGTCTGTGGTGATGTATCGCCGGGATATTCGGGCTCAGGATAGGGGAGAGTACCAGCAGGTTGTGGCCGAAGTAATCCTAATTGCATTTGTGTTTCCACCGGTAACAAGTAAGTGTAAGATGAAGCAATTGATATCGTTTCGTAGGAGAGCCCGCCAAATACATCAATAATATCTTTAAAGCTTTTACTAGCCTGTATATTCAAATCAAATATCGTAGCATCTGAGACAAGTTCAGCATTGGTAACGCCGACGGTGTTTTCAAGGTGTGTACCCTGATAGACCACTTGTACTGCTGCGTCGAATCCCGGCTTATCAAAATATTGGGATACGCTATGTTTTAACCCAATACCCCAAAATGCAAATTTCCCGACATTCTCATCCATTTTAATAGGTGGAATGAAGCGAAGAAGTAATTCTGTACCATACAGTGAGCCAATTTCCAATTGAGGAATCGCGGCAAATACGGTGTTGATATTTCCGCCTGTAGGTAAGGAAAAATTCTCAGGAAACTTAGATATCGCATTGAGTAATGAGTCTTTTACACTTTTACTGAGAGCGTTGCTGTTAAATAAGCTACTTAATAATGGATCATCTTTCGTGAGTTGATCGTTGAAGTATTTCCTGTTTAACTTCAAGCTACCATTACTATTTCCGAATATCGTTGCGGTTCTATCCGGGAAGGACATTCCACTTGTTGCCGAATCTCTGCCAAGACCATTATTAAAAAGATATTTAAGTATATTTACTACCATGCCTGCCGTATCTTTGATTATTACGGTCGATTTTGATGGATCAAAAACATTGATGTTATACACAGCAGCGTTCGTATCTGCTATCACTTCATTTATACCCATACGGGGAGCTATCGGAGTATATGTTTTCTGATCGTCCCGTACAAACCCAAACATCGAATGAACCCCAAATCGAAAATACATCTTTTCTACTTTTTTCGGAATAAAGGCTGTTCTGAAAAATCGTGAATTCGCCGCGGCATTCGACGTAGTTACCAGCGGTTGCATAAACGGACCACTATTCGGACCAAGCAGTTCTTTCGAAATTCTTCTTGCCATCTCGACCGAAAGTGGGTCTGCATGTGGAGCATTTGTTTGCGCATTTAGATATGATACTCCAAATACCAATAGTACTACGGTAAGCAGTAAAGATGTAGTTTTCATTTATTCCTCGAATTCTTGAATAAGTTTATGTCCTAAGCGTAATGCACCTTCAAGTGCGGTACCTACAGGATGTACTACTGAAATTGATGTAACTTCTTGTAAATATTTATTGAGCAAGCGTAAAAGGAGGGTGTCGTTTTCCAGCATGCCACCCATACATGCTACTTCAATCATATCTTTAGAATTTGAATACTTACGTCTTACCGACATTATATTATCGACTAAGTGTTTTGCCGATCTATCGATGATATCATAGCATATACCATCACCATTTTCTGCGCATTTCATCACCATTGGTGTAAGTGTATGATATTCAAATATACGCTCCGCATACGCCGAAACTATCGTTCTGGGTTTGTCTTTTTTTAACATAGGGTATTGTTCAATGAGCATATCATAGAGCGAGGTCTGCTCACTTCTTCCATCAATACCCCGAACGATTGCGTTGAGACCTTCGCGACCTATCCACGCGCCACTACCTTCATCATCGAGTTCGATACCCCATCCACCACTCCGTACAATTTCTCCGTCACTGATTTTTCCCAGGGTAATGGTACCTGTGCCTGCGATGAGAGCGATACCATTATTACCACCCAACACACCTTCGAGGGCAATTTCAGCATCACTTATTACCAATAAGTCGTTGATTGTCACTTTGCTGTTTCGTGCAAGCGTTTTGATGAGTTGGCTCGACCGTAATTTCTCCTCTTCTAGCCACACACCTGCAAGCCCGATGACAATCGCATCAATTTCACTTGAGTCAATTTCTGTCCGGTGACATAAATCACGGATCATGTTCAAAAGTCGCTCACAAGACTCACCTACACCGACCGCACCTATTCTCGTTGTACCTGCTACGATTGTACAGAGCAATTCATCACCTTTTTTAATAATACCCCTCGTTTTGGAGCCTCCTCCATCGATTGCTATTAACGTTAAATCTTCTTTATTCATAACATATTGAATATATTAGTGTTACATTTACGAAAAAACCACCTGACAAAACCAACTTTATACCAATAAACCAGCTCTGCCAAAAAGACACACACCAACCAAGTGCCCACTTCTGTCAAAACCAGCGAGAATTACCCTCGTTTTTGCTACGTTTCCCGTTTCACGTGAAACTGATATTGGCTGCACGCTTATCGAATATATAAGGCTAATACTGCCAAATCAGTAGATGAGACGCCGGCAATTCGTGACGCCTGACCTAAGGAAATGGGGCGTATTTTGTGTAATTTCTCTCTAGATTCACCTGACATGGACTTGATTGCAAAGTAGTCAATCGAGTCCGGGATTTTCTTTTCTTCTGTTTGCTTGAACATAGCAACTTCGGATAATTGCCTTTCAATATACCCTTCATACTTGATAAATATTTCTGATTTATCGAGTAGGCTTTGATTTATCAAAAACAGCGGTGGGTTTTCGACTTGTGCAAAAAGCTGCTGTAATGATAAATTGTTTCGCTTCGCCAATACATCTAATGTGGTGGTTGATTGAATCTCGTTTTCGTTGTGTTCTGCTAGGAAAGGGTTTATTTCTTTCGGTTTTACTTTTGTAGTTTTAGAATATTCGATGATATTCTTTACTAGGTGCTCTTTATGCGCTAGAATATGATATTCGTGTGAGGGTAAAAGGCCGAGATTGTACCCAAGTAAACTGAGTCGGTCGTACGCATTATCTTGCCGAAGTAATAGTCTGTATTCTGCTAAGGATGTGAATATTCGATATGGTTCTTCGGATTCCTTGTTTATTAAATCATCTATCATCACACCAATATAAGCTTGTGAGCGATCGAGCGTGAAAGAATTCTTTTCTTTGAATCGTAAAGCAGCGTTTATTCCTGCGACTATGCCTTGGGCTGCTGCCTCTTCGTATCCTGACGTACCATTAATTTGTCCTGCGAAAAACAATCCTTCGACGTGTTTTGTTTCAAGAGTTGGCCGTAGTTGGTTGGGTAAGAAGTAATCATACTCTACTGCATAGCCATATTTTAAAATAGTGGCGTTCTCGAGGCCGGGTATTGAATGTAATCCTTTTTCTTGGGTTTCTTTTGGTAAACTCGTTGAAAAACCGTTAACATATACAGAGTCGGTATTGAGACCTTCTCGTTCAAGTACTATTTGATGAGATAGTTTGTCGCTAAATCGATCTATTTTATCTTCAATGGAGGGACAGTATCTCGGTCCTTTCCCTGATATTGTGCCGGTAAACATTGGTGATTGGGAGAAACCAGTTCGAAGTATATCGTGGGTTTTTTCCGAAGTACTCGTTGAGTGGCATGTTTGTACATTTTTCACATTAAACGTTCTGAACGAAAACGGTTGAGGGTGTTCGTCCCCACCAAACGCTGAGAGGTGTTCATAGTTTATAGATTTTCTGTCAATTCTTGGTGGTGTTCCTGTTTTTAATCGACCGGTTTGAAATCCTGCTTCTCGTAAGCTGCCGGAAACAGATTTAGAAGATTTTTCCCCTACTCTTCCTCCTTCGATGCCTTGCATTCCGGTGTACATAATTCCGTTTAGGAATGTACCCGAACACAGCACAACACATCTTGACTGAACTATTTCTTTGTCTTCTGTTTCGATTCCTACTATTTTTTCATTGCTAATTAGTATATTTACTATACTCTTATTAACAATGGCAAGGTTTTGGGTGCTTTGTAGTAACTGCTGGGCATACATCGGATACAAATCTTTGTCGTTTTGAGTTCGACTTGACCAAACTGCTGGACCTTTTGACGTATTTAGTAATTTGAATTGGAGACCACTTTTATCTGCGAGCATTCCCATTACCCCTCCAAGTGCATCAATTTCTTTCGCAAGGTGCCCTTTAGCACTACCACCGATTGAAGGATTGCAGGACAAACGTCCGATAGTCTTCGTATCCATCGAAAAGAGTGCTGTCTTGCACCCCATTTTTGCAGATGCAACACTTGCTTCTATTCCTGCGTGTCCGCCACCGATTACAATTACATCAAATTGTTGCATTGTTGATTGGATTACTTATGGTATGTTTCACGTGAAACATTAATATGATTGATTTAACGTGTTGAGAAATAATATGTCGCAGCATCCGCAAATACGATACCAAACAAAATGGATGAAGTTACTTACCGATGCAAAACTGTGAAAATATTGTATTTAGTATCTCTTCGTTGAGAACTTCGCCGGTAATTTCGCCAAGAGAGGTGATAGCGCGGCGTATATCAATAGTTACGAACTCGTTTGACATTCCGTTAGTTAGTGAAGTTTTAGCATTGGTTAAATGAATAATGATCAAAGATAATAATGCTGAATGCCTGTGGTTTAAAAGAACGTCGGTGACGCGTTCAGTGGAGCCGGTCGCAACATTTTCGATATATTGCTTGACATTGTTGATGCCGAGACCATCAAGAGCAGAAACATAAAATACATTGTCGGTCTGTATCGCAGGTGGTAGCGTTGATTGATCGAGCTTGTTGTGAATGAGACAGAGTTTCGTAGCTGGGTAGCGTTCTTGAAGTGAATGCAGTAAAGAGAGTGAGTGATGTTCGCCGAGAGTAAGATCGTTAATGACGAAGATAAGATTGCTTGAGTCGAGCAAGCTATGAGTGAGGGCTATGCCTTCGAGCTCGATGCTGTCGTCAGAGTCATTTCGTAAACCGGCGGTATCATAGAGTGAAATAGTGATTCCATTAAGCGTAAATGTATCTTGGATGTAATCTCTTGTAGTGCCTGCAATTGGGCTGACAATTGAACGTTTCTTATTCAGTAATGCATTGAAAAAAGTTGACTTGCCTGCATTGGGGTATCCTGCAAGACCCACCTGAAATCCATGACGGAGAATCGAAGATGCCGTTGAATCGGATATCTGGCGACAGGAAGAAATTGTACTGTCTATCATTGTAAGAAAGCGATTCTTATCGACAAATTCGATATCTTCGCCGGAAAAATCGAGCTCTAATTCGAGAAGAGCGCAAACAGATAATAAATCTTTACGCAATAGTCGAATGGTTTTGGTAAACCCACCAATTAGTTGACGGGCGGCAATATGAGATCCCTTGGAAGATACAGCATGAATGATATCGGCGACAGCTTCCACTTGGGTCAAGTCCATTTTACCGTTCATAAAGGCACGGCGGGTAAATTCACCGGGGTCGGCGAATCGAGAACCTTGGTGTAAAAGAGCGGAGATGATTTCTTCGGAGACGACCATGCCTCCGTGACAACCGAATTCGACGGTATCCTCACCGGTGTAGGAATGAGGCGCTCGGAATACTGATGCGGTAACTGTATCTAAAAACAACAGGTTGTCGTAAAATTTACCATACTGAATCGTATGACTGGGACTGCCTGATAATGTGTTCTTCCCGCGAAAACACCGGTCAGCAATGGTGAAGGCATCTTTGCCGGAAAGTCGGATAACAGCCAAACCAGAAACTCCGGGAGGAGTTGCGGGGGCACAAATGGTATCGTCAAGGTACATAAAAGAATATTGTTATTATAAATGGAATGATATATATGATTGATATTTTTAGTTTTGGGTCTGTGGCATCCACAAATGATGTTGCAAAAATACTGCTTGAGGGAAGAACTTCTGTGATTGTCACAGCAAATTATCAATACAAAGGACGTGGAAGAAATAACAAACAATGGTTGGGCGATTATGGTGGGAATATATTTCTTTCCTATGGTGTTCTGCACAAAGAAACAGGGCATGACATTAGTCAGCAAATGCTTGTCTATCAATGTGTAGGATGTATAGCAGTCAAAAATACACTCCAGAAACTAGCACCGGAGTATAAATTTGTATTGAAATATCCAAACGATGTCTATGCGTTGCAAAATAGCGAATGGAGAAAAATATCAGGAGTGCTGGTAGAAAATGAATTTGTAGGCTCATCTCTAAAATCAACAATTTTGGGGATTGGGGTAAATGGAATACAGATGGAGTTTAATCCTGATGTCGTGGCTACTTCACTTGTTCTATTAGGGGTTGCTGTGGAGATAGCTGTGGTCAAAAGTCAAATACTGGAAGAAATTCAACAACTCCTTCAACAAAAACCGGAAAAAGTAATTGAGAAATGGAAGAATGAGTTGAATATAATGAATAAAAAAATCCGGATAGTAGGAGAAGCCGGCACTTGGCTGGTGAATGGGTTTGATGAATTTGGAATGCTGCAAGTCATGGAACGAGGTGTTCACAAAGTAATTAGCAATGGTGATTCAATTCGATATGATCTAACGTAACTAGCTTAAAATGCGTGACCTAAGCCAATGTGAAGTTGTAAGTTGTCGGTCGAAAATGGACTACGAGAAGTAATCCAAGGGTTGGTAGCAGAGGTTGGGTCGTATAATTGTGTTGCAATGTCAATTCTAATAGGACCGACGGGAGTTTCACGACGGATGCCAAACCCAAACCCAACGGCTAGCCCCTTCATCATATCAGAAAAACTAGCACTTCCATATTTTCCACCGATTAACTGATTAAAAGCGTTGCCCCAATCAACAAAGAAGGTAAAGCCTAATTCTTGAATTTGGTCAGCCAACGTGGAATTCATACCTCGTGGGCGGGAGAATCGATAGCGATATTCAAAGCTACCCTCGATAATCGTTGCATTACCTAATAGGTTGTTATATCCTACAGTATTACCTTGACTGGAGTTGATGTCAGATAAAGCGCGAGATGAATAAGAACGGACGCTATTTGCTCCGCCGGCGAAAAAATGCCGCTCGAATGGTATGTAATAGCTTGAGTCTAAATTTATCCAAATATTACCGAGTCGAACTTTGAGAGCAAAAGTACTAATGGATCCAACCAGAAAAAATTGGTAATAAGTAAACAGTAATCTTCTAAAATTATATAACTTACCGAGAGCAAACTCAGAAGAAAGTGACAAGAAATGTCCTCGTATCGGAGAAAAAGGGTTGTTTCGGGTATCAGAATTTAGTGTACCGGAAAAAATTTGCCCCGGGTGAGCAAGACTGCTTCCGGCAAAATTCTGAATAGGAGCAAAAGGAGAAAGAAACAGAACAGCAGCCTCAGTATCAGCTTGGGTTTGAGAATTAGTGAGCATGTCAACGCTGACATCTAGAAAATTATGAAGTTGTTGTAACTCAGTAAAATATTCAAATGTAAAGGAATTAAAGAATGTGTACGATGGGAAATTAATGGGAAATGTAAGACGTAAAGGAAATAACGTCATATTTAACGGAATCTTTTGAGTAGCTAATCCACTCATGAGATAGCGGTAAGAGTATGAGGTTTGAAGAGAAAAAGCAACTTTGGCAGCTCCGATTTCAAAAAGTAATGGCTGACTAAAAAGTCCGCCAATCTGATATTCTTGTGCAATGGAATGTGGACGAGTCAAAAGACTGAAGTCTTGAAGTACATATCTACCATATATACTGACGTTTTGTGCAGCTCCAAATAAGTTGCGATGTTGAAACGATGCCTCAAAGCCAAAGTTGGTGAAATTATCATAAGTAGTGTGATTTAAAAAAGGGGCAATGACAATCTCTTTCTGCTTACGATACTGTAAAAAGAGCTGCATAACAAGAGTATCAACTGTCGCGCCGTGCCGTATCGAGAGAGTGTCGATGGCTACGAGGTCAAAGGTAGCTAAGTTGTAAAGATTTGATTGAGAACTACTTAGCAAATTACGCCTGTACCAGTCACCCTCATGAATATCGAGCATCCTTCTAATTAAAAAATCAGAGATAGGATTCTGGTCTTTAAAGTCTGATTTAACATAAATAGGACCTATGACACATCGATTTCCGAGTATGAAAGGGATGACGACACTGTCAGAGGAAAGCAAAGAAGAGCTATGAACGACCGGCTGCTCGTAGTGAGAATAATAATAACCATTGTTATGTAAGAAGTTGGTAATAGCATCGGCAGTACTCTTGAGAGCGGGTTCGTTGAAGAAATTGCCCTTCACATCGGGTAGTAATGCCTGAATTTCACGAAGTAAGTCAATGGGTAAAGATTCTAACCCTGTATAAAGAAGAGTATCTATTGTATATTGTTTGTTCTCGGTGATCGAGAAGGTCAATACATTGACTTTGTCCGTCGTGTCAAAATCGTAGCTATACGAGACGGTGGCGTCATGAAAACCAAATTGATTGTACACATCGGTAAGTGTCAGTACATCATTCTCAGCGCCTGCTTGGTCAAAATACCGGTATTCTTCTTCGTAATTTTTGACAGCGACGCCAAGTGCGTCTTCAAGTGGTTGTGGTGTATAAGGATTAATAGTGAGCTGCCGGTAATAAAATCTAAAGATACGATGTGCAAAACTAAGGTCTGAAGGTAATGAAGAGACGACATCTTGAAGTGCAGAACTCGAAAAATATGAATTACCGGTAAACTTGACGACATTCAATTCGCCTTCTTGAGGTAATGTACTTAATGGTTGAGGAGTTCCGGTAGTAGGTGTGAGGATTTTAGTCGTGGAATCAAGTCTATCTGTTTGCGCGAAACAAACCGATAGAGTAAACCCAAAAACTAAAATGGTTAGTAGAAATTGCATAAGTGTTATAGATAAAAAACAGCCCAAGCCACTAAAGGGCTTGGGCTTGCGAAATAGTGCGAATGTAAAGTTTATTAAAAACTAGTACATGTTTTCTTCTTCTTCATCATCGTTGAAATAGAGATCATCGGTAGCATTTTCATATTCGGGCCACAGGTCTTCCATTCCTTCATACAGCTCGTCGTTATCTTCCAATTCAGCCAGGTTATCAATGACTTGCTGATGCGCACCGGTACGATTGGCATAGTCGATAAGCTCTTCTTTGGTTGCTGGCCATGGTGCATCCTCGAGTGCATACGCTAATTCGGGTGTCCAAAACATAATTAAACCTCAATAAAATTAATAAAACAAACATTTTTTCGGTTAAGCTGAGACCGATTGTCGGCGAATAGATTTATGCAATGGAATTGCCGGTAAAATCGGTTAGGTGCAAGAATTTTGCGCAAAAATACACTTTATAGTGCATTAAACAAATTGAAATACTGATTAATAAATAAAAATAGATTCGTTGATTTTGAGGGGCAACGAATGAGTCGAAAATTACGTGCAGGGATTTTATTAAATTTGCAAATAGTAAAGAGTAAAATTACATGATAAAGAGCCACATGAAAAGCGATTACGAAGCAATTATAGGACTAGAAGTACACGTACAACTTAAAACCAAAACGAAAGCATTCTGCGGCTGCACCACAGAATTTGGGTCTTCACCGAATGTGAATACCTGCCCGATTTGCTTAGGACATCCGGGGGCGCTGCCGGTACTGAACAAAAATGTAGTTGAATTTGCATTAATGCTCGGTCAGGCAACCGGTTGCACTATCCGTCCGTATTCAATATTCTCCCGAAAAAATTATTTTTACCCGGATCTGCCGAAGGGATATCAAGTATCGCAATATGAAGATCCGATCTGTTTTGACGGAGAGCTCGATATAGAAACTACGGAGGGGATGAAAAGAATAGGAATTACGAGGATTCACATGGAGGAAGACGCAGGTAAGTCTATACATGATGTAGATATAGACACATTAGTAGATTTGAATCGAAGCGGAGTACCGCTGCTGGAGATTGTGAGTGAGCCCGATATTCGCTCTGCGGAGGAAGCATATCAGTACTTAATGCAAATTCGACAGATAGTAATGTATCTCGGTATTTGTGATGGAAATTTAGAAGAGGGGTCGCTCAGGTGTGACGCAAATATATCTGTACGAAAGCGCGGTGCTGAAAAATTCGGAACAAGAACAGAAGTAAAGAACCTCAATAGTTTCAGGAATGTAGAACGCGCTATCGGATATGAAATTGACCGGCAAATCGAGCTCATAGAATCCGGTGGTACAGTCACTCAGCAGACGATGCTGTGGGATGCCTCCGTCCACCAAACGAAGGTCATGCGTACCAAGGAGAAGGCGCATGATTACCGATATTTTCCAGAGCCGGATTTGGTCGGTGTCACTATCACAGATACATGGCTGCAAGAGGTTAAGATAAAACTGCCAGAAATGCCACAAGCCCGTAAAGTACGGTTTATGAATGAATTCGGGTTGCCGAAATACGATGCAGGAATCCTGATTGAAGACAAAAGCTTAGGTGACTATTTTGAGAACGTGGGCTCAAAATTATCAGAGAAGACCAACGAACGGTATAAGCTGGTAAGTAATTGGATAATGACTGAAGTAATGAGATTACTATCGGAGAAGAAAATCACGGCCGGTGAGTTCGACATACCACCTGAATACATTGCAGAAATTGCAGATTTGGTGGGAACTGAAGCAATCAGCAGTAAAATTGCCAAAGAAGTGTATGCTGATATGTTGGAGAGCAGAAAATCACCCAAAGCTATCGTGCAGGAGAAAGGACTAGCGCAAGTATCAGATGTCGGATTGATAGAATCGACAATACAAATGATCTTAGAAGAGAATCCTGAAAATGTTGAAAAGTATAAGTCAGGTAAAAACAATCTATTCGGCTTCTTTGTAAGCCAGGTATTGAAGAAAACGTCAGGGAAAGCCAATCCCAAAATTGTAACAGAAATCTTGAAACGTGAGCTTGAAAAGGGCGAGTAAATATTTTTAGCTTTTCTTGTTCGAAGTTTAGTGGTAATTTGGAGGATATTCGAAAGAAATTGACATAAAATTGCATAGAATTTTTGGCGGATCGGCACGGGGGAAGCAGGAAGCGCCTAAAATAATGCGAAGGTATTATTTTATTAGCAGGAGTACACAATGCCATTGCCAAAGACAGAATTTATATGGATGAACGGAAAATTTGTGAAATGGGATGATGCGAAAATCCACGTCCTGTCACATGTTGTACATTATGGTTCGAGCTGGTTTGAAGGACTTAGAGCGTACAACACAAAGAAGGGAACCGCTATATTCCGCTTGCCGGAGCATATCCACCGCCTCGCAATGTCTGTAAAAATCTACAGAGGTGAAATGCCGTACTCACAAGAAGAGATGTGTAAGGCAACGCTCGACCTCGTTCGAAAAAACAACCTCCAATCCTGCTATATCCGACCTGTAGTCTATCGTGGCTATGGTGAGCTTGGGGTATATCCGCTGACTTGTCCGCTTGAGGCAGCGATCGGTACATGGCAATGGGGCAAATACTTGGGTAAAGAAGCGCTGGATCAGGGGGTAGATGTATGTGTATCGTCCTGGAGCAGACTATCGAATAATTCGATGCCGGCGTCCTCCAAAGCAGGTGGGAATTATCTCAATTCCCAACTCGTCAGAATGGAAGCTTTGCAACATGGGTATGCCGAAGGAATAGGATTAGATTCTCAAGGAAATGTCAGTGAAGGCAGTGGAGAGAATATCTTTTTTGTACAAGATGGCACGATATACACACCACCACTAAGCTCGTCTATTCTACAGGGAATTACGCGAGCATCTGTAGTGCAGATAGCGAAAGATTTGGGTATTCCAATAGTCGAGACCAGCATTCCTCGCTCGATGCTTTATACGGCAGACGAAATCTTTTTCAGCGGAACGGCTGTAGAAGTTACACCGGTTCGGTCTGTCGATACTATAAAGGTAAAAGACGGTAAAGTAGGGGATATTACCCGCAAAATCCAACATGTATTTTTTGATGTTGTCGAAAATGGAAATGATCCACATGGTTGGCTTACATTTGTTGAAGAAGCAAAACCATCCAAGAAAAAGAAAAATAAGTAACCAATTCAATATAATAATCATCGAGTAGAATGTATGCCTCCAAAGATACAAAAAACGCAAAAAGAGAATACAACAAGCAAGGTATTGCCGAAAAAGAGTGTACCGCAAAAGAGTAAAAAGCCGGAACCATTCAGCAAGTTTGATACGACTGGATTTGATAAAGAAACAGTTGTAGCATGGTACAAGCTCATGCATTTGGGACGTAGATTGGATGAAAAAGCTGCTCTTTATCTGAAAATGGCAAAAGGGTGGTCATATCATGCACCATTTGCAGGTCATGACGGGATACAGCTTGCTATTGGTCAGATTTTTCGTTCCGGAAAAGATTTCTTGTTCCCGTATTACAGAGATTTAATGACTTGTCTCTCCGCCGGGCTAACAGTCGAAGAAATAATTCTGAATGGATTAAGTAAAGATGCGGATGTAGCAGGGGGCGGACGCCACATGAGCAACCACTTTGCAAAGCCGTCAATTCGAATTCAGAATGGATCTTCATGCACCGGTAATCACAGCCAGCATGCAGCAGGTACAGCCCGTGCAATTAAGAAATATAAAGGCGATGAAGTCGCAATTTATTCAGGCGGAGAATCTGCCTGCTCAGAAGGGTACTTTTACGAGGCTGTCAATGGTGCATCCCGAGAAAAATTACCGGTGATTTTTGTCATCCAGAATAACAAATACGGAATATCTGTCCCAGTAGAAGAACAGACAGCAAACATCAGAGTCTCGGATAATTTTGTTGGTTTCAGTAATCTGAAAATTATCAATTGCGATGGTCGTGATCCGTTTGATTCCTTCAGGGCATTAGAAGAGGCGAGGGAGTATGTACTCTCAGGAGCCGGCGCTGCTATGGTACATGCAGATTGTGATCGTATTGGCTCACACTCCAACTCCGATAATCACGAGCTCTATCGCCCCAAAGAAGTCATTGAAGAAATGAAAAGCAGGGATCCACTCGCTAGATTCAGAGAATTATTGCTGGATAAAAAACTGCTTAAAGAAGAGCAAATTCAAGAACTAGAAGCTGAAAACCAACGACTGATATTTGCAGCCGCTGATAGAGTAGAGCCTGCAGCTGATCCTGCACCGGAATCATATAAAACGTTCTTATTGCCTGACGCTGTTGTGTCGTATGACGACGACTCTGAATCTCGATACACCAATGATCCGAGTGCTCCACAGCTGACATTCCGCGAGGGTATAAATCTGGCGATGTTGCAGGAATTTAAGCGTAATCCGAACACATATCTGTGGGGTCAGGACGTAGCTTCTGTAAAAAAACAAGGTATATTTAATGTACCCAAAGGTTTGCTTGATGAGTTTGGGAATGACAGGATTTTCAATGCGCCAATTGCTGAAGATTATATAGTAGGTACAGCAAATGGATTCTCGAGATATAGTGACGATATACGGGTGGTAATAGAAGGCGCTGAATTTGCTGATTATTTTTGGCCGGCAATGGAGCAGTTTATAGAATGTTCACATGATTTCTGGAGAACAAAGGGGCAGTTTTCGCCTAATATCGTCATAAGGTTAGCCAGTGGCGGATATATTCAAGGCGGTTTGTATCATTCGCAAAATCTGGATGCAGTGTTTTCACATATTCCGGGAGTGCGAGTAGTATGTCCTGCGTTTGCTGATGATGCTATTGGGCTGATGAGAAATGCGATACGGTCAAGAGGCGTAACTATGTACCTTGAGCCCAAATTCCTGTATAACTACCGTCCTACGTCTGCCTCAGAGCCTGGTGAAGATTTTATTATACCGTTTGGCAAGGCAAAAATCAGAAGAAAAGGAAACGATGTAACGCTTATCAGTTATGGTAACGCGATTCATATATCGTTACGAGCTGCCGAAGAGTTGTCTAAAGAAGGTATTTCTTGTGAAGTAATTGACTTACGGTCACTTGCCCCGTGGGATACCAAAACTGTGTTTGAATCAGTTAAAAAGACCGGTAGGGCAGTTGTAGCCCATGAACATTACAAAACAGGTGGTCTGGGAGGTGAAATTGCCTCTACAATCAGTGACGAATTGTTCAAATATTTGGATGCTCCTGTAGGTCGTGTATGCTCGAAGGATACACCGGTTGGATTTGCAAAATCATTAGAAAGTGCAATTCTGTTAAACCAAGCAGATATAATTGAGGCAGTAAAAAAAGTAGTGAAATATTAAAAAATATACAACTACGGTGTGGAAAATAAGAGTGTGGAAATAATCTGACAGTGTGCAAAACGTGGCACGACAAAATTAGAATGTTTTCATCATATTTTAGGCTGAAATATCATTGAATAAAAACTTTTCATTGGTATTTCGGCTTAGGAATACTATATTTGCGTGAATATGCGGAATGTGTCGGGTGAATGCGCCTGTAGCTCAACCGGATAGAGCGTTGGATTCCGGTTCCAAAGGTTGGGGGTTCGACTCCCTTCAGGCGTACTGATAGTCCTTAGTATTATAAAGAGTTAACAACTTAGAACAATAAAACCAAAGAGAAAACACGATGGCTAATCATGATGAAATAGTGCAATCCGGCGATGATGTCGTAGGAGGATTTCAAGAGAAACAGTCGGATTTGACGGCGCAAACACCTTCTGATTTGAAAAATAAATTCAAGATGGGGTTGATGGCTGTAGGAGTGGTGATAATAGCGATTGTTGCCATCGTTTATTATAATAAATCGAAAAATGAAAAAGAACAGGAGGCATCGGCTGCACTTTCGCGGATACGTACTGTCTTCGAAAGTGGAGATTATGCTAAAGCAATGAGCGGTGATGCAACTAAGATGATTAGAGAGACACCGTTAGTGGGCTTGAAGGATATCGTCGATCAATTTGGTAATACAGAAAACGGAAAAGTTGCAGCGTTATATGCAGGTAACTCCCTTGTTGCACTAAAAAAACATAGTGAAGCGACAGAGTACTTTGAGAAGGCACAAGGCAGCTCATCGATAGAAGTTGTAGTAGGAGCAATGGTTGGATTAGGGGTATGCAAAGAGACAGAAAAAGATTATGCAGGGGCTGCAGATTTATATGAGAGAGCATCAATGCAAACTACACAAACTGCTTTGAAAGATAAGTTCAGACTATATGCTGCGCTAAGCTTTGAGAAAGCAGGAAATAAGGAAAAAGCTGAGAAATTGTACAGAGAAATTTTGCATGGTGAAACAATGGAATACATCGGTGAGTCTAAGAGCGGATTGACGAGACTTGGCATGATTGTTGAGTAGTGTCCTCCGTTTAGTCCTTATAAATAGATATAAAAAGTTAAATATAAAGTTAAATTATTACAATTTTATTCATCCAAACGGAGGTATTATGCAACGTTGGTTTCGTTTAAGCACTCTAATCATTGCGTTCGCCCTATGT
>Ga0154020_10003142_pt1 | contig 19977 bp, 17 predicted proteins | sample Klosneuvirus_201_FD_109709 | JGI IMG/M metagenome (GOLD analysis project Ga0154020, IMG submission 109709) | Active sludge microbial communities from wastewater, Klosterneuburg, Austria - Klosneuvirus_20160825_MG | ecosystem: Engineered > WWTP > Aerobic digester > Activated sludge | place... | reverse complement strand
TGAGCGTAAGCGAAGTTCTGGTTCATATTCCCAGTCAAAGCATTGGACAATACTGCAATTTTACGTCGGGATCACGCCGCGTGACTCGATCGGAGTAATTCAGTGAACTACAATGCTGAAGCCATCATTTACGTTATGCGCCCGCCGGAGGCCACGGTTCAGATCCTGATGAATGCAGTGAATGGTGTGGGTTCAATTCCTGGTGTCGGTTCGATGTCGCCACGGCTGATACCATCTGAGCTTACCGGGATGGCATTATGCAATTTCTATGACGCACGAGGTGTTCCGACGCGCAGCAATGTGCCAGTTTATCTACCCGGAAACACTGCGATTGGTATTTCACAAAGTCCGATGCAAGGCCCACCGCGTGTCTCGGCTCCGCCAAAGCTTCCGTCAATGGGACAACCGGCGGCGGTTCCGAGTCCTGCGGTGACGTTTGGTCAGCCGTTCCAAGCACAAGCGGCGCCGAGCAAGCCCACTGTGCAAAGTCCACCGCCAGCGCAGACAACATCGACACAAGACGACGACGACGAGACGACGGATGACCCGAACTTGGCCCGCGAGCTGGCGCTGGCGAAGGTGAGTCAAATCCGCAGCGCAACGCTTCAGCATGAAGAAAAGGCGGGAATTGAGATTGAGCTAGATCGGCTTGCGGTGACCAAAGAATCGACGCATACCCGCGAAGTGGCAGAGGCTTTTCAGCTTAACTCGATGATGCGGCGCGAGCTGCTCGCAACACAGAGTGCATATCGGGAAGAAGCGCAGCGGATGCTACAGAGCATGGATATCGCATCCAGGCGAGTGCTCGAAATGGCTGATATGGTCGCGGAGCGCTTGAAAGATCCGCGTTTTGCGCCCATGCCGCAGCCACCACCACCGCCGCCGGATTATGTTGGCATCTTTGGAGGCATCGCGCAGCGGGCGCTGGATATCTACATGTCTGCGCAGTTGAAAGCACGCAAGCGGCGCAAGCACAAGTCGGTTGAGTGGGACCAATTCGAAGACCTCGCGACGGAGCTACTCCGGGCGCAGCAGGCCCAGACGCCCCCCTCGCCATCGCTCGCGAAGTCTGCTGCCCTCAATGAGGAGGAAGAAGACGACGACGAAGACGAGGACGAGGACGAAGGCGACGAGGACGACGACGAGGAACTGCTGCTGCGCCGGATTCTTTCATCCAAAACGGAAACGGAAACGGAAGCGGAAAACAAAACCGCTCCACCACCTCTCGACCGGAAGGCGAACCGCGAGCTAGAAGAGTTTCTGAAGTCCGAGACAGCGCTCGATCTACTGGCCAAGCTGGCCGCGAAGAAGGCAAGCAAGCCGTCGCCGTAGTGCTCCGAGTTCGATGTCGCCCCATCGACGAACATACGGCCCATAAGTCCAGGCCGCTTCCCTCACTGCACCATGCTGCGCTCGGGATGCAAGCGAACACCGGGCGATCCGCCGTTTAAGAACTCAATCCCTCGTCGCTCGAAAGCGTCCATGACCCTGGCCAGCGTCGATTCGTGGGGACGTCGCTCGTTCTTTTCAAACAGCCGTAGCGACTCTAGCGACACGCCCGCAGCATCGGCGAGCTGTCGCTGCGTCAGGTCCAGCAAGCCCCGCGCAGAGCGGCAATGGGCAGGTGTGAACACGAAATTTTTCTTGTTGACATCGCTCATTTTCTGCTAAAGCTGGGTCTTAGACATCGTTTCATTGGAAAGTTGGTAGGCCCGCACCGTGATCAAGACGGTGCGAGCCATGTCCTCGGAAGCCGGTAAGACCCCGCTGACGGAGCGCAGCCTATCACGGGGGCTTTGGATCTCAAGTGCTGCGCGCTGTGGAGGCCCCCGCAATGCCCAAACGCCATCCGTGTGCCCTGGTCCTGCTCTGCGTCGTGCAGGGTTGCGAGCGCTTCGCATTTCTCGCGATGCTGCCGCTGTTTGTTTTGTACCTTCACCACCGCCACGGCTTCAGCGAGCCATCGGCGATGCTGCTGCTTGGCGTTATGTCCGCGCTGTCTTACGTCGGAGGACTGCCCGCTGGCATCCTGGCCGATCGCAAGCTCGGACCACTTGGGTCGCTCCTACTCGGCGGGGCGCTGCTGATGCTCGGTTATGGAGCGCTGGCTCTGGACCATCCGTCGCTGCTTTGGCCCGCACTTGCCGCGATGACCGTTGGTCACAGCCTGTTCAAACCGAGCATCAGCACGCTATTCGGTTCCATCTTCGACGTCGCTGATGTTCGTCGAGAGCACGGCTTTCTGTGGCAGCACCTCGCCGTCAACCTGGCCGGGATGGTGGGGCCCCTGTGCGGAGAGTGGCTTCGCGTCGGGAATCGCTGGGACCGGCTGTTTCTGTTGTCCGCCGTCGTGATGTGCATCGGCTGTGCGGTGCTGGTCACCTTTGCCAGACTCCTTCCTGATCAGCGCCCGCAACGGATAGAGACAGGCTCGGTCGGCGGCTCCGTCCGCATGAATCGAGAGCGATGGATCGCCGTGTGCTGGCTGTGTGGCCTGTCGATAGTGTTCTGGCTCACCGCGCAACAGGCGGGCGGCTCCCTCTCTGTTTTTGCGGAGTCGCACACCCAGCGCAGCGTCGTTTGGTTCGCTCGCACCATCCCCATCGGACCGGGCCACTTCGCGGCGCTGCACGGTCTACAGGTTCTGCTCCTGCTACCACTCCTAATGGCTGGGATGTCTTGGCTCCACCGTCGCAGCAAAGAGCCTTCGGCGCTGGCCAAGATGGTTTGGGGGTATGTCGCCACCGCCGGAGGATTCGTTGTGCTGGCGTTTGCGGGACTGAATGGAGGAGACGCGGGCCGTGTCAGTCCGGCCTGGCTCACCGGCTGCTACCTACTCCTCTCGGTGGCGGAGCTGTTGCTATCGCCGCTCGGTATGTCTCTGGTCACACGCATCGCGCCCCCAGATCGCACCTCGCAAGCGGTTGGACTGTGGTTCGCGGCAGCGGCAGTGGGCAATGCGCTTGCGGGTGTCGTCGGCCTCGCGTGGGGACGCTGGCCGCATCATCGTTACTTCGCCTTTCTGGCGCTCCTGTCAATCGGGGCCGCCGCGCTGCTGCTCTCTCGTCTGCGTCGCATTGAGCGGACCGTCCACTCAGACACATCCCAGCCATAGACGGAACCGGAGTACCCCATGCCCAGCCGACAGTCCGTGCCGAACCTATCCGCTCTCGCTGAGTCCGTTCGCAAGTCCCATCGCAAGCGCCGTCAACGCCCCAAGTCCGCGCCGCATGTATCCGAATTGACTACGGTTCCCGGCGATGCCGCAACGTGCGAACATGATCAGACCATGCAAAAGTCTGCGCGCGTGCTTGGCCCCTACAAGAACGGGGACAAGTGGCGAATCGTGATGCTAGACGGCGATCTGCGCAAAGCGCTGGTGGCGGATAGCTACGAAGCTGCGCTGGCGCTGCGCGACGATCTGAAAGGCGTCATTAAGAAGCACATCGCCCGCTCGTTTGAGGAGTCGCTAGAGGAATACCTAAAGAACCTCGTTGATCGAGGCGTGAGCCAAGACACTTCCGACAAGGTCCGCCGGATGCTGCGTCCATTCCTCCCGCTTCAGGAACCACTCACCGCGATTGATGCAGAGCGCGCGCAGCAAATGTATCTCGACGAGACGAAGCGCACCAAGTCGAACGGCGAGCCCATCGCCAACGACTCACATCACTTGCTCCTCCGTCGTATCAAGCACTTCTACAAGTGGGCGGTTTCTCGTCGCTACATAGCGCAGAATCCGTTTGCAGAGGTGTCCCCCATCGGACGTCCGAAGCGAGGCAAACAGCAACTCCGCATTGACGAGGCCCGCAAGCTCGTCTCCGCCGCGATGGAGCGTGCGAAGACTCTGGATGCCGGATCGACTGCGATTCTGATGCAGATTTTCCTTGGTTTACGTCCGACGGAAGCCCTCGTGCGTGTCGTTCGCGACCTCGACGACGAAGGCCGCATTTTGTGGGTTCCCTTCGGCAAGACGAGCAACGCCAAGCGGAGGCTTCAGATTCCCGACGCGCTGCGCGCAGTCCTACTCCTCCATGCCAAAGACAAGCCTGCTGACGCGCCACTGCTCGGTCCGCCCGGCGACAGGCTGCACACCCGCGACATCATCTGCTATCGGCTCAAGCTTCTGTGTCAGCAGCTCGGTCTGCCGAAGGTATGTCCGCACAGCCTGCGGGGACTCAACGCCACGCTCGCGCTGGATGCTGGAGCGACCGCACAGCATGTCGCTGCCGCCCTCGGTCACGCATCGTTTGCGACAACTGCCCGTCACTACGCAGATGCCAGTAGCGTTGCCAATGTTGGCTTGCGTCGGGTTGCCGACGTGCTCACTTCACGCGGAGAGCGGGGTGCTGATGTTCCCCAGATTGCATCTCTACTCCGGTCGAATCTGTCTGATGCGGATATGCAGAAGCTGCGAGAGCTGCTGACGGCGTAACCTCGTCACCGCCACCCGATGTACACGGACTGCGGCACTGGCACCACCTACCGCTACGACGACGATAGCAGCAGCGTCGTGAAATATGGACGCTGCGGCTCGAATCCACTACCCTCTCGCGCATCGTGACTCTGCAACTCGTGACTCTGCAACGGCAGCATAATCTCAACGAGGCAGAGGATTGGTTCATTCGGTTGAGCCGAAAGATCGAGGCCAATGCACCCCTGCGTCACTTGGACGCGAACATCGAGCTTGAGCCTTTCTTTCGCGACCTGCTGAACCTCCTGTTTGGCTGGACCCTGCGTAGCTCAAACTGGGCAGGACCGATCAATCAAGACTCCTTCGATCTGGATGACCGCCAGCGCCGAGTCGCGGTGCAGGTGACCAGTTCCCTGGATGCAGCAAAGCTTCGGAAGACGCTGACCGGCTTTTTGAGCTCACACCGTGGCGACTTCGACCGGCTGGTGTTTGTCTATCCTGTCCTTACCAAGACTGATTCGCGGGCGGACTTCAGCAAGCAGCTCGCCGGTTTCGACTTCGATCCACGACGTGATCGCTTAGACCTCAGAGACTTGCTTCGCGAGATTCAGAACCTTGCGATTGACAAGCAGGATGCCGTAGTCAATCTCCTCCGCCGGGAACTCAAGCCACTGGGAGCGGCGCTGAGGATAGGGGCCGACCAGAATGTGCAGGCGATTACCGAGATCCTGCTCTATATCTCTGCGGGGAAGCCCACCACCGCGCCAGAAGAGAAGCCTGACGCCGAAAGGAAGATGCTGCGCTTTCGAGAGCACGCAGCTTACCTAAAGCGACAGTTCACGGCATATGTTGACTGCTATGCGGCGGTTGCCGAGGCACGTCGGGCTGTTGGCTACGATGCGGTGCGCTCCGTGCGTTGCGCGGCCTGGCTGAAAGAACGTAGCTTGGCCGCATTGGAGCAGCACGGAGACAATGCAACGCTCGCTTTCGATGAACTCGTTCGGCTACTGCTCGAAAAGGTCCACGCATCGGGGAACGACTGCGATGACAGCGCCATGCGGTACTTTTTGGCGGATGAACTCATCAGTTGCAATGTCTTCCCTAACCCGGTTGTGGATGCGTGATGAACTCGCTCGTCTCCAAAGATGAACCGCTGAAGACCAGCATGGTCTATGTCGGCTACTTGGTACTCAAGCAGTTGGAAAAAGCGGAAGAAGGCCGACTCTCACTTACGGAGATCGCGGCGTATCTCGCCAAGCGAGGCGTCCACAAATCTCGACCGATGATGTTCGCCCTGATGTTCCTGCATGCGGCGGGAATCATTGAGTTCCGAGCCCCTTACATCTACAGGCTTGCATCATGATGCTGCGTCTGCACCGCCTCTCTGCCGAACCGCGCTGCTTTGAGCCCATCACGTTTGGCTCTGGCATTAACTTGATCTTGGGGGAAAAGACGGACGCAGGGCAGCAACAAGGGCGCAAGGTAAACGGCGTCGGTAAGAGCTTGTGCGTGGAGTTTTTGCACTTCGCTCTGCTGCGCGAGTTTGAAAAAACACGGGTGGCTCGGATTCCCGAAGGCAAGCTGCCAACCGATCTCACAGTGATCTTGGATCTTACGTTAAACGGGCAAGCGCTTCAGGTTCGTCGAACCTTGGCGCGTCCAGACCAGCCTACAATCTGGCGGAACGGCGCGCCCGTTACCTTCGGCAACTTGGACGAGGCGACGCGATTCCTCGGGGATCTGTTGTTCACAGGGCAAGCTTCAGGTGGATTCACCAGCTTCCGCAGCCTCATGAGCTTGCTGATGCGCGATGAGGAATCGGAGTTCTCCTCCATTCTCCGAACCATGCCGGCCAGCAAGAGCGCGCCGAATGATCCACAGCCGCATCTGTATCTGCTTGGCTTCGATCTCGCTCCGTATCGCAAACTGCTTCTGAGCATCAAAGAGATAGAGCAGCAGACTCGGACGCTTTCGCAACTGAAGGCGGATCTCACCCGACGTGGAGAGGTACAGATCCAAGACATCGCTGCTGAGCTGAATGAAGAACAGAAGGATGTTGAAGTCATCCAGCAAGGGCTACATGAGCTACGCGCAGAGCCAGCGTTTGCTCAGGTTGAAGAGGATCTCAACCGCCTGGAAACTCGTCTCGGCGAGCTGCGTGCCCAGCGCAAGGGCCTCAGCTTCCAAATCGATCAGATTCGGTCGCTGCCCCAGCCCGAAGTGATCGACGACACGGACATTCAGATCGTCTACGATCGAATCCGGGCTGGTCTCGGCGCGCTGGTGATGAAGTCTTTGGACCAAGCCAGAGCATTCAAGCAAGAGGTGGAGAAGTTCCAGGGCTCACTCCTAACCGATGAGCTGAAGCGGCTAGAGAGCGCAGAGCGCGAGCTGACAGCCAAGATTCGCCAGATGTCTGATGATCACGCCGCACTAGTCGCGCAGGTCGATCGCAAAGGAGCACTCAAAGAACTCAGCGCAGGTCTTAGCGTAGCGATGCACAAGCATCAGGACTACTACCGTCGCACGGCACTATTCGATCAGTATCGCCAGGTGGAGCAGCGAAAGGAAGACCTGCGGAGTGAGCGCCAGTTGGCATTCGATGCGCTCCGTAAACAGCGGCAGGAGCATCAGGATGTCGAGGCCGCCATGAACCATGAGGTTGCGTTGATTCATGAGCGCATCATGGGTATCCGCAAGGCGTCGTTCACGATCCAAATGAACTCCAATGCCAACGTGAAGCATCCGCTGAGCCTCGATCTTCGCATCGACGATGATGGAAGCCATAGCATCGAGCGGACGAAGGTCTTCATCTACGACTGCGCGCTGATGTTCTCCCCTTGCACAAGGGGACGACATCCTCGCTTCCTTCTTCACGACAACATCTTCGACGTGGATCAAGACACGCTGGTTCAGTGCCTGAACTACCTGCAAGAGCAAGCGGACAAGGGCGAGGACTTCCAGTATGTCCTCACTCTCAACCGCGAGAAGATCGAAGCAGAAGAGCGCGCCCGGCTTATCAAGCTCGATGTCAGCGCCGCAACCCGCGCCACCCTGACAAAGGCAGCCCCGTTCCTCGGGTTCCGATACCAGGAACGTCGCCGGGGTAGCGCCGAAGAGTGACGGGGAGTCAGAGTTCTAACGCTCATCAGTCTAGAGTGCTGGCGAGCTGCTTCCCCCTTCTCTGAGCACTGCGCGCTGACTTCGCAGTCCCTCCAAGAAGCGAATAGTTCACTTAATTTCGTTTCATATTTCGAGCAGTTAGCTATAGATAGAGCTAGTCATTGAGCAAGCACGAGCAAGGATTAGCGATGCAGGAACTTCCAGAGGGCTTCGAGGAAACTTTTGGACCAAGTATCAGAGCGTACTTACTAGATGCACTGGTGAGGGCGTACAACTCTGTTTGCGAGCACCACAGGCCTGAGCTAGGTTTTGACGAGAGCACGTTTGGGTATAACCTCTACCGATTGGTAGTTTTTGAGCTTAGTCAGTCGGCTAAGCAATCGAGCGGGCTCTACACGGTCAAGACCCGCACTCCTAGGTTCCGTCTTCAAGCGAGCCACTTCGAGGTAGGCTGCTACCGGGTAGGTCGTTCGGCAACGGAGGACATCTGGACGTCGTTTCCTGGCAATGACGATGCAGCTCCAGCGCTGCTCGAACAGCAGTTGTGGCTGCCTAACGTCGAAAAGGAATCCAGCATCAAGAAAGCCAAAAATCTCATTTTGGCTCACTTGGGAAATTTCGAGGATGGGCTGGGCGCGGTGTACCTCTGTGTACCAAGCAGGGTCGAGCGGGACCGCATAGCTGGCTGGGCGTTCGCTCATTTGCTCTGGAAGCAGGGCGACCAGATGCCATCCTCAGTCAGACCATCCATTGAGTTGGTGCCAGAAGAAACGGTACCCGAACCGCAGATCGGCAAGATTAGAAAAACGATGGAGAGCTGACATGACCTCGCCGAAAGAGCCGGTGATTCCGATCGGGCACAGCGATATCCATCTCGCTGCGCACTTGTTTAATCCCGTACGATTAACCCTCGCTCGCGAACTACGAGGTCTAACCAAGGCTGAGTTGGCAGCGAGCGTAGGAAAGTCCCCAGCAGCGCTTAGTCAGTTTGAAATGGGACGTCACCGTCCTGACTCAAAGACGATCGCGGCACTTACTTTGGCGCTAGGTGTGCCGCTCAGCTTCTTAGTACGCCAGACGGCAACAGTGCCGCTCTCTAGCGATGCCTGCCACTTTAGGAGTCTTAGGTCCGCCAGTCAGCGAGAACGACGCAAACTACTCTCGATGGGGACACTGCTATGCGATCTCATCAGACTGATCTCGGAGCACATTCAACTGCCGAAGGAACAACTCAGCCGGTTCACACAGGCTCCTCGATCGATGGATGAGATTGAGAAATGTGCTGTGCAAGTGCGTCGCGAGTGGGGGTTGGGACTAGGCCCGATCCCCAACATCACCAAATTGCTTGAAGCCAAAGGCGTGCTGGTTACTGTTATCCCCGACGGTTGTGCCGAGGTCGAAGCGTTCTCTGTTTGGCATGACGGTAAACCGATCGTATTCCTAGTCCCAGACAAGACCTCAACGAGCCGTGTGCGCTATGACGCAGCCCATGAACTTGGGCACTTGATCATGCATGCTGATGTGGCTCCTGGCAGCCCTGATGCGGAAAGGCAAGCCAACCGTTTCGCGGCAGCATTCATGGTTCCACGCGAGCCATTCTTGATGGAGTGTCCCCGCCGACTTGATTGGGGACACTTCTATGAGCTTAAGCGCCGTTGGAGGATGTCTGTGGCTGCACTTGTCAAGCGTGCCTTTGATTTGGGCGCTTTGACGGAAGCAAGCTATCGACGAGCATTTATTCATCTCAACCGTACCGGTGAGAGGTTTCAAGAACTCGACGAACCACCTGTCGAGCAGCCCGAACTCCTCCTGAGGTCCATATCGCTGCTGAGCGAGGATTTTTCGATCGAGGACTTGGCATCCAGACTGGGGCTTAGTTCCTCCGACTTGATATGGCTTGTCCGATGCGGGCAGGCCACTTGATCCCGACTCAACGCTGATCGCGCTTTCTGATGGACCAACTCGGCTTCTTTTGTCTTAGGATAAGTGTGCGACGGAGTAGCCAATCTACCGCACCGTTTCCCAGCCCATTCCCTATCGCAGCCAAATCATTACTTCTCGACGAAAAAATGTAATTTGTCTTTCGTTAAAGAAGCGGGTGACGACGGGAACTTGACCGGATTCTTTCCCTAGAACCTGACCAGCGACGGAGACTTCAGGGAATGACGGCAAGATGAGAGTATCCACCGAGGATCAAACTCTGCGCGCACATTCGGCTCTGCCCAGAATGCTACAGCGAAACAATGCCACCAGCCGAGGAGTTCTCGATCGCAGAACGGGTGTACGGCGATGCCTGCTCGACGCATGTGCTCTGCACTGACACGAGACGAGGAGGCGTAGCTGTGAAATCCCACGATTGGTCTGCTCGGTAGCGTTTCCCATGGTATGGGACTCGATGACGTGTTGCCGCCGCCGACCAGAATAGCTCCACAGCCAGATCTACTCGTTGGAGCATATCGACTGCTCCACCAGATTGGCGCGGGCGGCATTGGAGAAGTCTGGGAAGCTAGGCACGAGCGACTCGACCAAATCGCTGCGGTCAAGCTGCTCGGGATAGAGCACGATTCCGACGGGCATTGGTCCGCACGAATGCTACAAGAGGGACGAGCACTGGCTCAGCTAGAGCATCCCTCCATTGTTCGTGTCTATCACTGCGACCGAGATCCGTCCGTGGGCGTGTATCTGGCCATGGAACTGGTACGGGGTGAATCGCTCCGCGAGTGGCTAAGGAAGCAAAGCGGGCGCGTTGGATGGACGATGGCAGCAGACCTTGGCAAGCAGATCGCCGAGGCTATGACCTACGTTCACCGTCTGAAAATCGTTCACCGCGACATCAAGCCGGAGAACCTTCTGATCGTATCTTCGGATACGCCTCCCTCGGAGGTCCGCGTCAAGATCATCGACTTCGGCATCGCGAAGATTCTGCCAACCCCACACCTGTCTGATACTCAGCTCGAAACGGGCAACGCACTGCTGCTCGGTTCTGCGCTGTATATGGCCCCAGAGCAATGCAGAAACGCTGCACAAGTCACTGGGGCCGCAGATGTGTACGCACTGGGGATTGTGCTGTTTGAACTACTCGCAGGACGCCCGCCCTTTGTGGGGGAGCCGGTAGAGGTGCTGGCTCATCATATGGGAACCCCCAGCCCTCCACTCAAAGACTTTGCTCCCGATGTCCCAGCGACCTTCTGCGCCCTCATCGCCGCAATGCTGGACAAAGAGCCTGCAAACCGTCCGAGCATGCAGCGGCTTGCAGCGATCCTCGCGGATGGCTTCTCAACAGAAGCACCGGACGCTTGCCCGCTGCCAGGACTCCTACCCTTTGCGCCGGAACAGGCGGAGTGGTTCTTTGGCAGACGAGAAGAGCTGAAGGACTTGTGGTCGCTCTGGCTGCAAGCACTCCACGGGGAGCAGCGATGGCTTCAGCTTGAAGGACCAAGCGGTGTTGGCAAGACCTCTTTGCTGCAAGCAGGTCTGGTGCCCCGCATCCAAATGGCCACCGATACGCCACCAGTCCTTGTCGTGACACTCCGGCCAAGCGGTAACCCCGTTGAGCAGTTACGGAAGGAACTACACGCTGGTTTCAGCAGGCAAGGAGTGTCCTGCCCAGCGGAAGCGGTCGACTTCGCGGTAGACGAGCCAACGGCACGATTCAGTGACTTTGCAGCCCGCTACTTACCTTCGGGGGCCATCCTCGCGATCGTTGTGGAGCAGCTTGAGGAGCTACTGACTCTCGGGAATGCAGCACGGTTCGACGCGCTCCTTGGTTCTTGGATGAATGAGCCGGGCAGTCGCGTGCGCCTGATCTCGACCTTCCGCAGCGACTTCCTACATCGCATCGAGCAGATTCCGAAGCTGGCAGCAAAGCTAAACCATGCGGCGCGATATCACGTCCGAGCCGTCGATGACTTGGCACTCCGTCAGGTTGTCGATGGAATGGCGCAGAGGAGCGGACTGCGTCTCGCCGCTGGCGTCGCCGAACGCATGGTTCGCGATGCAGGCCAGTCGGATGCACGACTTCCGCTACTCGGGCATGCGCTTCAGGTTCTGTGGAGCTTGCAGACTGGGCATGAAGTTGCGCTCACCAGCTACGAACGGATCGGCGGTGTCATTGGCGCGCTGACCGCGCAAGTGGATCTCTTGCTTGATGAGCTGGGACCGGATGGCGCAACACGAGCCAAGTGGATTGTTCTTGGCCTGATTCAGCCAGGGCACGGCTCGCCCGATACTCGTCGTCCCCGAGCATGTCGTGAGCTATTGGCCCTGGCCGGTGGAGGACGCGAGGCAGAGGCAACACTGCTCGCTCTCTCTGGGACTCCTGAGGGCACGGGTGCTCCTGCGCTCCGGTTAATAGCGCTGCGGGGGGCTCCTGGCTCCATGCTGCAAGCGCAGGAAGCAGAGCTTGTCCATGAGTTGCTGATCACGAAGGTTCCCGCCATTGTCCGCTGGCTGGATGAGGAGCGTGCAACCCTGGAGCAATGCAGCGACGTGGAAGATGCAGCGGCAACCTGGGACCGGGCTGGTCGACCCAAGGATGGGCTACCTGCCGGAACGCTGCTCGCGCACCTGTCGGGACAAGAAAGCAAGCAACGTCTAGTTCGACGATTCATCAGCGAGCGTGCTCAGAATTTTCTATCCACAGCGCATCGACTGGACGTACGTCAGCGCCGATTTCGTCGAGGCATTGTGATGGCAATCGCCGTAGCAGCCATCATCAGCGGCGTAAGTGCAAACCATGCCCGAAAGCAAGAGCGGGCAGCCCAAGAGAGCAACCATCACCTCGCGATTGCCGTCAGCCAAGTCGCATCCAACACCGACTGGGAACTGGCGGCGAAGCCTGGCACCCTAGATGCACGACGTGACCTGTTGTCCGTCTTGATTCGCGAGCTGAGCGCCCTTCCGACAGATACGGATGGCTCTCTGGAAATCACTACTGCGCTGGTGGAAGCTCATCACCGTCGGGGGGATCTCGCGCTGTCCAACGAAACCCTTGCCAGCGCCGACAGCCACTTCCGCCGCGCCGCGCAACTACTCAGCCGCATCGACTCTTCGCATTCCAGTAGCCACAGCCTCGACCTGTTGCGCGCCTTGAACGCCTCGAAGCGCGGCAAGGTCGCGTTGGCGAGGGGGCATACAGACTTGGCACGCGCTCGGTTTGCGAGTTCTGTGACGCTGCTGGAAGGAATGACGACCAGCCACAGCACCGATGAGGCGATCCGCTGCCTGGCTGTCAGCTACGGCGAGCTGGCAGCGACACTCGCCACACTGGGGCAGCCTGCTGACGCCGCCAATCTGTACGCCCGTGCTGAGGTGATCCTAGAAAAGAACGGCGGCCTATCGAACGACTATGACCGCTGCTTACTCGCAACAAACCAGCGAGATGCTGCGGAGGTCGAGTTGGAGCGTGGCTCGCTACCCGAGGCATCACGGCTCATCGAAGCGGCCCGACTGCATGTCGACGCGGTGCGCGCAGCGCAAAAATCGCCTGACCTGTTCGCAGACTCCACAACAGTTCGGGTCTTCATCACATACGGCGAGATCGCAGCACGCCGAGACAATCTTGAGCAGGCCCATGAAATGCTCGCCAAGGCTACGGACCGTGCCGCAGCGGTGGTTGCAGTGGACCCGACCAACAAAGGCTATGCGCTCAATCTCGCTCAAGGCTTGTCGCGATACGAAGTCATGCTGACCAAGCAGGGCGATCCTGATCACGCTCGGGCGGTTCGTGACAGACGCTGCCAGATCGTTGCTGGCTGGCTCCTTGCTGACGCTGAAGACGCACGCTTTCGCAGCCTGTCCTGCAAAAAGTGAAATTTCCGCGATCACATCGCGATCCAACGGCTTCTAGACAGATAGAGGCATCCTTTTTCTCTAGGCGACCCCCATGCAAAGCCAACAGCCTGTCGGACTGATTCTGCTTTCCCATCCCGAACTCGTCGGCATCACAGACCGCGAGATGACTGAGTCACTACCGGGCGACTATCTCTCTCTGCCTCGTACGACCGTCGATTTGGACATTTCCTCCGAAGCCCGAAAAGCCGTTGCAACTGCCGATTGGCATGCCGTGCAGAGACGACAGGAAACCCTCTTTCGAGAGCAAGTGTTGCCGCTCATGCTGCGGCAGCCAGACCACACAGTCGTCTACTTCGGTTCATCATCGGTTCCGCTGGCGATTCATTTGGGTTCACTGCTCTCGACCTGGCACAAGATCGAGCTGATCCCTCATCATCATGCTCGACGGACCTGGGGCTGGGTTCCACACGAAGGGGACACCGCGCCCGAGATCGTCTGCTCAGGGATACCGGACTACAAGGATCGAACGCCCGGAGAAGCTGTCATTCGGATTTCAACCTCGCACCCGGTGGACCCACTACTGACCCAGCAGGTGGTTCCGTCTCCGCTGCTACAGATCGACATTGGCCTCAAGCGTCCTCGTGAAGACGCCTTCGCAAACCTGTCTGAGATGCTCAGTGTGGCCACGGAGTTCCGACGTGTTCTTGATTTGATCGGCGACAACTTTGCTGGGATCTCGCGCATCCATCTGTTCGCGGCTGTTCAGCCAGGAATTGCGATGCTGCTGGGAGCGCAGATCAGCCGCACGATGCATCCACCTATCCAGACGTACCAGTACACGCGTCAGGAAAATCCACCGCACCGACGTGCTGTGCTAGTGAACGCGAAGGCACGCGCAGAACTTCCGCCACTTACGCCTGAGCAGCAGTCCAATGCAGCAGAAAACCGCAAGCACTTGGCCCGTGACCTGGAGCGAATCCAAGGGCTCTCCCTGGTCGAAAAGGACTCAGCTCAAACGGACTGGTTGGCCGGTGTTCGACTGCCGTTGGACTTGCGGCGGCTCTTCGGTGGAAGCTGGCATCACCTACCACCGCTCTGCGGAATTCCTTTGGCGAGAACCTCGGTCGATACCGAGTTACAAGAAGTACCAGACAGCTTCCGTCTCAACCCCACGAACCAGTGGCAAGTCGATGACCGCTGGCTTGCACATCTTGCCAACCGAGTGCCCGATCGGACCCAGCTCCAGCGAGCACTCCGCATGCTCCTCCTACACGAAGGCGTTCATCGCGGACCGCAAGGAGTGACACGGACGACCAGCCAAGAGGTAGGCCGGTTCCCGAAGGTTCTTGAGGAAGTGGACTACCAAGCTGATGTCTGGGCCATGCTCTACGAGCGCGCGCTATCAGAACAAGAATCGCCCAGTTCGGTACGGCCTCCGCAGCAGTTTTTCATGAATACCATCCGAACTGCAACCGAGACGATGTGGGCTTTCGATATGGATGGTGCAGCGCTGCAAGAGATCCAGGTCCGTCGGCTCAATCGCTACCTGATCTGGTACTGGCAATATCTGCTCCTAGAGCGAGGAACAGGACAATCCTCCGAGATGACCCTGCCCGACGTGGTTGGAATCCTCGCGGAACGTCCTCACCTAGAGTTGGCAGGGCCACTGCTATCAACCCGTGACGAGAGAATTTTCTTCTCGCTCGACCCGAAGCACCTTCAGACACCCGAGCTTGCGATCTACCACCGAGGCAAGTTCCACCGCCACGGTCCAAGGCCGGACTTCTCCATTGCTGAACTTCTGAACGCTTTCAGCGAGCGAGATACCGACCGAATCCTTAACGTCCTTCGCGCTGCCGTCGAGATGACGGTGCGCTAACACCCTCATCCAGTAGGAGTCACGATGTCATTGCAAAGCCTCTTCAGAAAGTTTCACGACAGTATCAAGTTGCGTCGACTGGTTGAGAACAGTGAGCTTATTGAAAAGCGAGACCGCGTACTCAATAGGCTAAGAGAAAATCTCAAGAAGAATTATTCGGTTACTTTCACCGATTTTCCACAAGGAAGCTATGCTATGGACACAGGCATTAAGCCACTCGACGATGACTACGATATTGATATTGGAATCATTTTGAATAATGTCTATGTCTCTTCAGCTCCGTATCGAGATCGAAGTAGAGACATCGACCTAAAGACTATCAAGGGCTGGGTCTACACGTCTGTTGAGTCCCATACGTCTCAAGTCGAGTGGCGGCGTCCATGTATCACTGTTTTCTACAAAGAGGCTGGCGAGATCATCTACCACGTTGATCTGGCCGTCCTGGTTCGCGACGCTCAGAATCCTGAACAGCTCTATCTCGCGCTTGGCAAGCAGCACGAATCGCTTGAAACATGTGAATGGCAACCCGATGACCGCCAAAGCTTCATGACGGCGATCGAGCAGAAGTGCTCAGGAGAGGACGGCGCGCAGTTCCGACGGGTCGTGCGCTATCTGAAACGATGGAAAGATGAGAACTTCCCAAAGAACGGCCATGCTGCACCGACAGGACTGAGCCTTACTGTCGCAGCTTACAACGCCTTCAAGCCTCAAAGGACGACCGACTATTACGGCAAGGTAAGCTATGACGACCTCGCGGCAACGCTGACGGTAGCTCAGTCACTGTACGCGAGCTTTCGCCAAACTTGGGGCTCCTCCTCGTCTAACCTTGTGCACACAATCTCCCTGACCTTCCCCTTCGCTCCCAGAGACGACGTTTTTGCAAAAATGACCCAGCATCAGCAAGAAGAACTCTATCAACGGCTGGGACAGCTCATCGGCAACTTGGAGCAGGCGAAACGCAGCGACAACGCGACGTACTTGCGGAAGGCTTTCGGCAGCGAATTTCCACTAGCCTGAGATGTTGCCCCGTCGCTTGGCACAGCATCATCGTCCTTGGATAATCGGCGGCATTACCGATGCCCAGAACCATGGATGACACTGAAATCGCAGCCTTGATTGCGAAGAGCAAGGCCGGAGATCGAGCGGCTATCGCAGAGCTGTTTCTCATCATCAAGCCGCAGCTCGGCGATTGGTCTGCTCGACTTCTTCAGCGCGGCCCCATCGGAATCGATCGTCCATCGGACATCGCCCAAGAGGCTGCGCTGCAAGCCTTTGACGGTCTGCCAAGCTTCAACGGCTCGACAGCGAAAGAACTATGGGGCTGGCTTCGCACGATCTTAGAGCACCGGATAGCCGAGTCCTCACGCGACGCAGGACGCCAGAAACGTGATGCAACCCGCGCCGAACCACTCCGAGATTCTCTGCTCGATACCCTGCCCGCATCGCAGCCAAGCCCAAGCCAGGAAGTATCGGACGCTGAACAATGGCGACACCTGCTGGGCCAAGTGTTCCACCTGCCTGATGCGCAGCGCCAAGCCGTGGTTCTGTGTCTCTACAAGCGGCGGACGGTGCAGGAAGCTGCTTCTGAACTGCGCTGTTCGCGAGCTGCGGTCGTTGGACTCTTGCAGCGGGCTGCCGCGAAGCTAAACGAGAAGCTGGCCCCCGATGAAACCTCGCCGCCAGATGAGCTAGACGCGGCAGGGAAGGCGCTGCTGACATTCCTGGAGCGACGAGATCACGGTGAGAACGTCCAGCGCGAGCGCTTTCTGGCGGAGCACCACAACTGTCGTGACCAAGTCGCGGTGATGCTGGACTGGTTGGACAGTATCGAGGCCAGCAGGCCCACAGTCGTCGAACCAAGTGGATAATTACCGATGCCCTCGCTCAGACCGGGAGAAACGCTATGCGGATTTCGGATCGAAGAGTTCATTGACTCTGGAGCCACGAGCGAGGTGTATCGGGCGACCATGCTCGACACAGAGACACCGGCAGCGATCAAGCTCCTGCATCCTGCCTGGCATTCGGCTGACACGATTCGTGCGCGTTTTGAGAATGAAGGTCGGACACTCCTTGGACTGCAACACCCTCACATCGTTCGCGCCCTCGGTGTTGGCGAGGGACCGGAGGATCTGCCGTTCCTGGCGCTCGAATGGGCACCGAATGACCTGCGAAGGCAATTGCAGCGTAGCAACGACGGACTCGACATCGCGATAACGATTCGTCTCACACACCAGCTCGCGGATGCACTTTGTACCCTGCACACTCACGGCCTGATCCATCGCGATTTGAAGCCGGCAAACATCCTCCTGACTTCGCTGCACCTCCGCGAGGCTGACGTCAAGCTCGCCGACCTCGGCCTTGCCAAGCATCTACCCGACGCACTCGCGGCTTCTCCCTCCGCGCTGGCACTCAGCAGAATCTCGACTGCTCGTGGCACTCGCCTGGGCACCTGGGAGTACATGGCTCCCGAGCTGTGGATCGATGCAAAGAACGCCCATCCCAAGTCTGATGTCTACGGGCTGGGCTGCCTACTCTTTCATCTCCTGGTAGGGCACCCTCTGTTTCGAGTCACAGATGAACACGCCTTGATGTTTCATCACTTGTTTGAACCACCATCACTGTCGGCGCTGGAGAATTCTGTTCCTGCCCGGCTGAGGGATCTCATGGCATTGATGCTGACGAAAAAGGTTGATGGCCGTCCGACCATGACCGATGTCCAGCGTGAGCTAAAGGCGCTGGACGTGCCGAGGTAACAAATCGCATCCACTTGCGATCATCTGCGCCGCAAAAAGCATCTGTCTCTTGTAGGGGGGGCCGAACAACCCCGTATCGTCTAGGAGAGACCCAGATGGCCACCAGCCTTCAGATCAAGTGCATTCACAAGTCCGACCGACCCAGCGCACACGAACGCATCACCCACGTTGGTGGAACCAGGCAAGACGGCAGTCGTTGGAGCTACACGCAGGAGCAAGCTGTCCAGGGAATCAAGAACGGAGCGCTGTCATTCTACGTCGAGCGCCCCGTTGGTCATCGAGTGGCAGTGATCGTCGGACGCTCAGTGGCAGGCCACGAGTACATCAAGACTGAATCAGACGGAGAGCAGCCGAACAATCTGCTCGCGCTGCCTGAGTGCGTGCGGCAGTAGCCTGGGCCAAGGCTACACACGGCCTTATTCCGGTGACAAGCAGAGGCTTCGCCGCCGTCGATCAATGCCGACGGTAGGATCTCAGCAGTAGCCGACCCGAACCGCCCAGCGCCCCTGGCGTAGCTCCACCGGGATCGCCCGGTATCCGTCGTCCTCCGTCGAAACGGAACACACCCTGTCGCCTTCGGGACTCTCCATGGACACCCACGTCCAGCCCGCTGCCGCGAGATACACCTCATCGGTGTCTGGCAACGTGACCCCATGCGTCTCGCGCAGCGAACTCCAGAACTCCGCTGGGATCGCCTTCGCCCGCCCCACGTCCATCTCCTCTGGCCCGATCTCACCGGCGACCGGCTCGTCGTCGTCACCGAAGCCACTGAACGTCAAAATCCCGATCACGATCGGCGTGTACTGCACATCATCCGGCCAGTTGATCGTTGTGCCGCAGTAGATGAGCCCAAGCGGCAGCGACAGCTTCTCGCCCCACCCATCGACCGCCTTCGCCAGCGCCTCGATCGGCTCGGGAGAGTCGTACTCATTCCCTAAGGCCCGCCCGATGACCACCAGCCCTTCGTTTTCCATCTCGTTTAGTCGCGAACTCATGGCGCACAGCATAGAGACATGGGCGCACTCGCACCACAAAAAGCCAGCTCAGATGGTGGACGGAAGCACCCGACACAGAGACAGTCCTTGCAGATTGAGCAGATAAGCTCCCCATTCGCGAAGAAAAATCACCGTGCAGCAAACGTCCCAATATGCGCAGTGTGGCACTGTATGTATTTCGGCGTTCGGAAACGATCTACAAGCACCTGAACCGAATGCTCGATGCAAGTCCATGTTTCAAGCGCTTGCTTCAAGTGCTTGCGCACAAATGACCTCTGGGTCGTTTTTGTTGAGAATTGGTCCGAATCTCTGATAAGTATCAGGAGTTTAAGTCTCAGCACGAAAATTGCAAAGAAAGACTTCGCTGGTGATGATTGGTTCCCAGATGATCGAGTGCTTGATTTGATGAACAGAAGCTACGGGACGACCTTCTTTCTTGAGGTTTGATTTTGATTCTTGTCTCCGTTCATTTTGCCAGTAGTCACATGTAGTTTTACTTGGCCCATTTTCATATATGAATGGGAATCAATCTTCCACTGAGGCTTGACGGTCGCTGTCTGTAGTGAACAATCAGTCGTATGGATCGACAGTGTAGAAACCCTATCTGCGGACGTGTCATTCCTCGCGAAGCACACCATCAGCAGTTCTATTGCTCAGAGACCTGTCGCAAAAGTGGGCCGCGCAATATGCAAGCGGCCATCCATCCCGACGATGCCGTGCTGACCATCAACGAATATGGACAGGCATATCAAGCATCGTTCGTGCGCCTGGCCTTTCGTAGACGAGTCGAGTGGCGCTTCTTTCCTGGCATTGCCACGCCGCTGCCACTTGAAACACTACCGGCGCTGCCTGGTGCAGGTGTCTATCGCGTCCAGTATTTCGATGCAGCATATCAGCCCATGAGCGTAAGCGAAGTTCTGGTTCATATTCCCAGTCAAAGCATTGGACAATACTGCAATTTTACGTCGGGATCACGCCGCGTGACTCGATCGGAGTAATTCAGTGAACTACAATGCTGAAGCC
>Ga0154020_10003141_pt1 | contig 19982 bp, 24 predicted proteins | sample Klosneuvirus_201_FD_109709 | JGI IMG/M metagenome (GOLD analysis project Ga0154020, IMG submission 109709) | Active sludge microbial communities from wastewater, Klosterneuburg, Austria - Klosneuvirus_20160825_MG | ecosystem: Engineered > WWTP > Aerobic digester > Activated sludge | place... | reverse complement strand
TAAACATTTTGTTAGCAACTGTTGGCGTGAAGGTCGGGTGCGATGAAGTGTCTTAAGAATTGCAAAGATTTGCGAACTCGTTGATACAGTCTTTTATGAAATGATTGGTTTGGTGCGGTTGGTGGCCAATTGTTGCTAACACCCGAATATATACAATTGTTGATATTTCAGCTTTGGTAAAATGAAAATGTGCATATACCCATCCAAATGGGCGGGCTATATGCCATAAACACGCTACTCAATAATTATCTGATGCCTCTCCAGCAACCCCGCTACTCCGGCTAACGCAAACTTTGCCTTGGTAAGTTTGTTCAAGTCGGGGTTCAACGAGTAATTGGTAGCGGTTCTGAAGTCTGCCTTTTCAAGAACGGTGTTTTCAAAACGCGCTCGTGTAAGGTCGCAATTCAAAAATGTGGCGCCTGTAAAATCGGCTTCCACAAAATCAACTTCTTGTAGCTTGCAATCTTTAAACTGCGTGTTCTTTACTTTTAATTTAAAGAAGGAGGCGTAATCCAAAATGCAATTCGTAAATGAAAATGCGAGTAATAGTTTGTTACAGGTATCAAGCCGTAACCCAAGCATCTTACAATTTTTAAAAGCAACTTGTTGAAAAGATGTTTTTGATAGATTGGCCATACTTAAATCGCAATTATCAAATTCACATTCCCAAAATTTAATGCCTGATAAATCGCCATTCGCAAAAACACAATTTACAAAACGGCAGCTTTCATACTCACCTGCTTCCAATCGATTGATTCTGTAATCAACGCTTTCAAAAACATTATCTTCAATTAATAGTTTGCTCATGCTACTTCAGTATTACCTTCTTGCCGGTTTTTGAACTTTGGATGGCGGCTTCTAAAATTTCAACTACAAGCATATTGTTTTCATGCGAGCTTAAGTCGTAAGGTTCAAGTTTTATTTGTTTAGTAACAACGCCTGCCAGCACTGCGAAGGGATCGTTAAACGGTGCTTCGCGATCTTTTAATTTTTCTTCGTGTTCGTCTTTATCATTTTGTAATCGAATGCGAAGTGTCGAGCGATTATCACTATACACATAGCCGGTGGCACCATACACTTCCATATCTTTTCTACCAAAGGGCCAATTCCACGATGCTTGTATTACGCCTTGCATGTCTGGGTATTCTAAAATTATAATAGCCTCGTCATCTACTTTTGGATACATGTTGGGTTTAACATGTTGCAACACCGCGGTAACCGAAGTAGGTCGTTTGCCATGGGTGAGCCACGTAATGAGGTTGGCGCCATAGCAGCCAAAGTCAATCACTGCGCCACCACCATTTAGTTTAGGATTGGTAAGCCACGCTAAAAATTCAGGACTAACACCAATTTCTTTTGGCCCTTCGTGACCATCGCGCACCACCATTTTACGAAGTTGCCCTAATTCATTTTGATCAACCATCGCCTTCACTTTATGATTAGTAGCATACCAGGTGGTTTCATAATTGGTAATCAATTGAATATTATACTTAGTAGCAAGGGCTTGCATTTGTTTTGCTCGGCAATGCCTACAATTATAATATCGCCTCGTTCGGCTCGCCCTAAAATTCCATTAACATGATCGTGCGTGAGCCCGGCAATACCAACCCGCAAGGGTTCGGCCATGGCAGTGCCAAAGGTTAACAGAACGCTGATTAAAAAAGATAGAATTTTCATAGTGATTAAATTAAAGGTCTTTATTTAATATCGGCTGATGCCCCATTAAGCCTTCAAGAAGTTTCTGGATTTCTTCCGGAGTTTGTTTAAATCCTAAGAGTGAAAATTTTTCTCCGGGAATCAAATTGTTGGAACCATCGTCATTGATTTTAAAATTTACTTTACGACTAGTAAAGTAAGGTTCAATACCTCGGGCAGCAACCAGCACGGCTGTTTGATCCCAACTCATTCTTCCAATCTTATTTTTATCAGCCGCAAGCGCTACCGTATACGCATCTTTCACAGGACTATTTTCAATCGTGCTGTCATTTATTAATGGAATGCCGGTAAATATTTTAATGCCAACTTCAAGCGGAGTTAAAATGATAGGCGTATTCCATTCATTAAAAACGTATTGCGATGCTTTGGTATCAACGCGCACGTTATACTCATTCCCTTGTTGCTTTCCTTCCGGCAAGGAAGCAGCCATCGATATTAATAGCTTTACTTTCTTTTTTATTAACTCCTTTCCATTCAAAATTGAAAACGCATCGGGTTCAGAATTTAATAAGTCCGCCAGGTTGGTGAAGAACCCAACCGTTACAAGAGTAACGGATTGATCGGGTTTGCTGGAAAGTATTTCTCTATATAAACTAACCGCTTCTTTGGCTTCGCTATTTGACTTTAAGGCATGCGGATATTTTTCAACAATTGCTTCGGCCCATTTTTGGGCACAACTCATATTGGGGTTCTCGCGTTTGGTAATACCCGTAGCAATATCCGGCCGACCGAAGTACGTGTTTAATACACTCATAGTAGGCACAGTAGTTTCAAACGCATTGCAGGAGATTGTTGCCAGAATTTCAATTTCACCTTTATCGGCAAACGCATGAAGCAACGCCATCGCGCCCACGTCATCATAATCACCGGCTATGTCGGTATCGAAGATTATGTTTGCAACAGCCTTAGCGGGAAGTGTTGATTCCGGCTGCTTTGCGGTGCATGCCATAACACCAATCAAGAAAAGGAAAAGAAATTTACTCATATTGAATAAGCTCGATAACAGAGTTAGTGAAGTTAGTCAATTAAGCTTCGGAAAGTTTTTTCAAATCAAGTTTTTTCATCTTCAATAATGCCTGCATGGCGCGCGCCCCACGTTCGGGATCACTCATAAGGCTGCCTAGGTTGGAAGGAACAATTTGCCAGGAGACTCCAAATTTATCTTTTAACCAACCGCACATACTTTCATTACCGCCATCTGCAATCAGGCTTTCCCAATGGTAATCAATCTCTTCTTGTGTTTCGCAACTCACAACAAATGAAATGGCCTCGTTAAACTTAAACTGTGGACCGCCATTTAAACCCATGAATTGATTTCCATTTATTTCAAAGGAAACAACCATGGGGGTGGCTTGTGTAATCTTTGAATTTTTGAAAACAGAACAATAGAACTCTGCTGCCGCTTTGGCCTGACCGTCAAACCAAAGACAAACTCTTATTGGATTTGTCATTTTTAAATTTAGTTAAAGTTTAATTTACGATGCAAATTCGACAATGCTCCTGGTATGCATGGAGGTTATAAGCGACAGTTATCGGGGTCAAACACGAACAATAATAGGTGCTAAGCGGCCTGACTCATACATTTTGATAAAAGTTTTTAATTTTTACTATAACTCTTTGTTAAAATTATCTGAGATTAGATGCTTGCAAGTAAGAACTGCTAAATTGATACTTGAACTATGAAACTTACCATTCTGTTTTTATTCATTTGCCTGGTTGCTCAATCGCAATCAAACAACCTTTGCCAAGGTGCCTATTATACCGAAGATGTTGGCGCTGAAAAATTAGCTCAAGTTTATAAACGCATGACTTCCCTTTCCAATTGGAAGCAACATGCCGATAGCATAAAACAGAATCTTCGTAAGGGTATGGATTTAGAATGCTTTCCTGCAAAGACTCCACTTAATGCGAAATTCAGAAACAAAAAAGAATTTGATGGCTACTCGGTTGAAGCCGTAACCTTTGAGAGTTTGCCCGGCTTGTTTGTTACTGGCAACTTATATAAGCCAACGGGTAAAATTAAAAACAAATCGCTACCCGTTATACTCTGCACGCATGGCCATGGTGCCGACCCTGAAACCAGTGGCCGCTTTTCAGCAAACATGCAAGCCCGGTGTGCCGCCCTTGCGCGTATGGGTGCTATGGTTTTTTCGTACGATATGATTGGCTATGGCGAAGAGGTGCAACTCGATCACAAACAAGAGCGCGCATTGCAAATACAAACGTGGAATAGCATGCGTGTAATTGACTTTTTAACTTCATTAAAAGAAGCTGATAAAAATCGCGTGGCGATAACCGGAGAGTCGGGTGGGGGCACACAAACTTTTATGCTCACCGCACTTGATGCGCGGATTAAAGTTTCCGTTCCGGTGGTAATGGTGTCGGCACATTTTTTTGGTGGCTGCGATTGTGAGAGTGGCATGCCTGTTCACAAAGTGGGTAACACGGTGTTCTCAAATGTTGAGATTGCCAGCGCTGCTGCACCGCGCCCAATGCTTTTAATTTCGGATGGTGCCGACTGGACAAAAAACACGGAGGTTGTTGAATTTCCGTTTGCAAAACATATTTATGAATTGTTCGGTAAAGCTGCAAATGTTGAAAATGTGCACCTCGCTGCCGAAGGCCACGACTACGGACCAAGCAAACGAATTGCGACTTACAATTTTCTGGCAAAGCACCTTGGTCTGGATTTGAATAAAATCAAAGATGCTTCCGGAAACATCGCTGAGAGTTTTGTTACAATAATGGAACGAAAAGATTTGATCTACTATACCCCTGAAGAGTTGGCGCAATTAACTAAGGAGATTAATATTCAATCTTTAATAGCCTATAATAAGAGTCATTAAAAATATCCTGTAAGGTTTTAATACTTTTTTGCCAGCGGTGTCTTGCTTTCCAACTCCGCTAAGAACTTAGATAAGTCGCAATTCATAGTGGAGTCTCCCTGTAGGTGTGGCTCAACGTTATTTTATACACAGAGGTCGAAACAGCATGTAAAAAAAATTCATTCATTGGTTCTGATCTCATTTACTTATCTACCAATTTCAACCAGGCTTTAATTATTTTTTGCAAGACCTTCTCTTTTGCTTTAACATCGGCTAAGTCTTTAAAAACCACAAGGCGCCTTCCGTCTTTATAGTCGCCTTCCAGCAAACCCGATTTATCAATCACTTTTGCGCCACTTGGAAAGACTAGCATAATTCTGCCTTTGTGAAGATTCATAACAATCAGTTCCCGCTTATATTCTTTGGGATCAAATTCTTTCATCTCACCGGTATAATAAAAACTTGGATTGTTCCATTTTATCCGTTCTCCAATTTCTTTATCCGAGCTTAATATAAGTTGTCTTAGATATTCAACAACTTCAGCCAAAGGCGTTGCTAGCTTTTTGATGTGTTGAGTTACTTGCTCTTGATCGGTTGGTTTTGATTTGGGTGGCATTGATTTACAATCTGATAAATTACTTATAAATCTTCTTTAATTTTAACTCGCCTTTCGCATTTGGAATATACTCGTAATAGTCTGTTCGCTCCGGTTCTGAAAGCAGCATGTTTACCGTCCATAATGCTGCAATCCAAATGGCCATGCCAATACAAAGTCGCACTATTCCTTTTATAGAATGTCGCTTATCCAAGGGAACCATCTCATCATTAAACTTGCCCTTGAAACCCATGCATTCCAAATGTTAACGCCAGGAATGTCAAAATATATTTTGGTGATAATTTCAAATTCATTGTTGCTTTTTGCTATTGGTTGTTCCGGCTTTCTGAATCAAAAGTAGCTTAATAATTTTTCTTGTCGTCAGGTCTTGCGACCTAGCACCTAAAAGGATCAGTACTATATGTTTCTGCGCGATACTGAACAATGATTTGTAATTTTTTAACCGCCTTAAAAATACTATGAATAACAAGCAACATCTTGTAAATTGTGTTGTCCTTGTAACGTATTTGAAAATCCGGAGTCTAAGTAATACTAAAATCTGCCGATCATGATCCGAAATTACCTCACCGTTGCCTTTCGTTCTATTTTTAGAAACAAACTTACAGCCTTCATCAACATTGCCGGACTGGCGCTGGCCATGATGTGCTGCATTCTTATATACTTATTTGTGTCTGACGAATTGAGTTATGACCGATACAATACTAAGGCAGATCGCATCTATCGTGTAACGCGTAATTTTTTAAGTCGCGATGGCGTTCCAAATCTGCATTTGGCAAACGTGGCTCCACCGATTGGGCCACTTATCAAAAATGATTTTGGCGAAGTGGAAGTAATGGCACGCACTATTAATTTCGGATTAGTAATTGGTCGCGAGGAAAATGGAGAGCTGGTTAAAAATTTTACCGAACAGCAGCTCTTCCTGGCCGAGCCCGACATCTTTAAAATTTTCGACATTGATGTGACAACCGGTGATAAAACTACAGCACTCAGTCGCCCGTTTACAATCATGCTTTCCGAGAAATCGGTAAAGAAATTTTTTGACAATGAAAATCCAATTGGCAAACGCTTAAGGGCAAACAATCAATTTGATCTGGAAGTGACTGGCGTGTATAAAGATTTTCCATCTCAATCGCATTGGCATCCTGAATATTTAGTTTCTTTCAGCACACTCGAGAACGACAAGATCTATGGACGAAAGGAATTAGAGACAAATTGGGGCAACAATGCCTTTGGTACTTACCTTTTGTTGGAAGAAGGTGCTGATCCCAAAAAAATGGAAACGGGATTTCCTGATTTTTTAGAACGTCATTATGCCAATTTCGCTATCGCGAATGGAGCACCTGCCGATTTTAAAGCCTCAAGAGCAACAACCTTGTTTTTGCAAAAGCTTACAGACATACACTTGCTTTCGCACCTCGATGATGAATTGGAAGTGAATGGAAATATTAACAACGTGCGCATGATGGCCGTAATCGGATTGTTCATCATTCTAATTGCGTGCTTTAATTTTATAAACTTATCGACAGCACGCGCTACCAAACGCGCCAAAGAAGTTGGATTAAGAAAAGTAGTAGGCGCTTTTAAAAATCAATTGATTACGCAATACCTAAGCGAGTCTGTTTTAATTTCCGTTCTTTCTTTAGTTCTTGGTTGTGGTTTAGCCTTTGTGGCACTTTCGTGGTTAAATCAGTTTACCGGAAGATTTCTGACTATCAATCCAATAAATAATTGGATGTTGTTTACTGGTCTGATTGGTTTTGCCATTTTAGTGGGTATTCTTGCCGGACTTTATCCCGCATTCGTTATCTCAAGTTTTAAACCCGCCTTAGTATTAAAAGGACAGCAAGGAAGTGTGAAAGGAAAAGGCATTGTGAGAAAAACGCTCGTGATCTCTCAGTTTTCAATTTCTATTGTACTGTTGATTGCAACGGCTATTACGTTTCAGCAATTAGGTTATTTGAATTCGCGCGATCTTGGCTATACCAAAGATCAGGTTGTGGTGCTTAGTCTTTACGATGAAGTTGGGGACACCTTCGATGCTTTCTATAATGAATTAACTAAATCATCAGCCATCGAAAATGCTGCTCGCTCATCGCGCATTCCTACCGGAAGATTGTTGGATAGCCAGGGGCCACCGCTTGTTACTATTGGTGATAGTTTGGTTAACTCAACCATCACTACAAAAATGGTAATGACCGATCCTGAATTTTTTAAAACTTATGGAATTGAAATGGCCGCTGGCCGCGATTTCTCAAAATCAATTCCTACGGATGACTCATTGGCTTTTATAATTAACGAAACTGCGGCCAACATGTATGGCTGGAAAAATATTGGCGATGGTCTCGATAAAGATTTTAGCTATGGTGGAACAAAAGGCAAATTGATTGGAGTAGTAAAGGATTTCCATTTCGAATCGCTGCATCAACCCATCATTCCATTAGTATTCTTCCAACGCAAACAGAGCTACAACGATCTATCTGTTAAAATTGCGGGCAATCAGGTAACGCAAGGCATTGAACACATTGAAAAAGTATGGAAAGAATTTTTACCTAAGCGTCCGTTCAGTTATCAATTTGTAAGTGACGATTATCGCAGGCTCTATGAAGAAGAACAAAAGCAAAGTCAATTGTTTACCATGTTCTCAGGATTGGCAATTTTTATTGCCTGCCTGGGTCTTTTTGGTTTAGCAACATTCAACACACTACAACGTGTAAAAGAAATCGGAATCCGCAAAGTCTTAGGCGCATCAGTCCCCAGCATTTTAGGCTTGCTATCCAAAGAAATTGTAATCTTGATTTTAGTGGCCAACCTGATTGCATGGCCACTCGCCTGGTATTTTATGGATCAATGGCTTGACTCTTTCGCGTATCATATTGATATGAATCTCGGAATCTACATGTTATCGGCCGTGGCTGCGGTTGTGCTGGCGCTCGTTACCGTTAGCTCACAAACGATTAAGGCTGCTTTAACAAATCCTTCGAGTACGTTGCGGTACGAGTGATTGTTGAAATTCAACGAATAGTGGATTGCCGGAAACGTAGCATTCAGCAAAGTGTTTTATTTTTCAAAAAGCTTAATCGTATAATCCAGTAGCTCTTGTCCGCCTGTCTTTCCGTGGCCGGGAATGATTACTTTAGCCTTAGGAAACTCATTTTTAATTTTTTTTACTGTGGTTGACCAGTCGTTAACATTGGCATCTTCCAGATTTCCATTTCCCGCATCAATAGCTTTAATCAGGCAGCCACCAAAAAGTACTTTCTCAGTTGCGAAAAAACTAACGATGTTATCCTGAGTGTGGCCTTCACCAAAATATTTGTTCAGTACTTTTTTTCTACCAACCTGTGTTACTAGTTCAACGTCAAATCCATTTTGAGGAAGTGTCCAATTATGTGACTTGGCTAAGGCAATCGTTTTATTAGTAGCATAAGAAGGAATTTGTCGATTATGGAATTCTGCCAGTCCGCCTAAACAATCAGTATGAAAGTGCGTAACGATAACACCCCTCACCTTACAATTTAAATTGTTCTCTACCCAATCAATTAATTCTTTGGAGGTGTTGTCGTTAGCCGGGGTATCAAAGATGAGGGCTTCCCCGTTATCGATTACAATCATTCCATTGCAAGCAACCTTTCCAAAATCATTTGTATTTAAATATGAAATATGAAGTAACGTATGCTCGGTAAGTTTTTCAATAGTTAAGGTTTCACTTTTGTAAAAAGTTTTCTTTGCTTGCGCAGCACAAACATTGTTTACTCCAAAAAGTAAAATCAAAATCCATAATCTCATTTCGCACGCTTAGTTAAGTTGCGCCTTATACGCCTGGTGAGTCAAGTACACGATCGAAAGACCCACACAAAATAAATGCGCGCCAATATTAAGAAAAGTATTTGTGTTCCAAACAACACCCCCTCGTGCCGCAAGGCTCAATGGCACTACCACATAATTCATCGACAGCCACGCAACTATGCCGTAGCTGAGTCCTGCTGCCAATGTATATTTATATAAAATGGGTATTACTTTTAATATGAGAGAATAACCCGTGGCAATGAGTGTGGCAATTACAAAATGAAGGAGCAACCCTAGCGCGGCTGTTGACCAACCACCTTGAAATGATGAATCGCCCAGAATACCACGAGCAATACTTTGTAATAACGTGTTAATAGGCAGCGAACCCTTTACACAATAAATTAGGATGGCGGCCGTAATATCTAATATCCCGGCTACAAGGCCAGCGAGCAGAATGATGCGCAAAGTAGGTTTGTAGCGTTGCATTGAAGAAAATTAAATCTTTGCAAGGTGCTGTCCAAATCACTGAGCGAAAAATAAAAAATCCCACCCGCATAAGGGTAGGATTTTTATTTTAAATAGGTAAGAATTATCCTTTCGCTAATTCTGTATTGATATGAAGCTTTACATCTTCACTCACTACCATGCCCCCAGCTTCGGTTAATGCATTCCAGTTTAAACCGAAATCTTTGCGATTGATTTTTCCATTTATTTCAAAGCCAGCTTTGGTGTTTCCCCAAGGATCAACCATAATACCACCAAAGTCTACGTCAAGGGTAATATTCTTTTTGGTTCCACGAATGGTAAGGTCGCCATTCAATTTGTAATCGCTTCCAGTTTTCTTTAGCTCGCCCGTAAAGTCAATGGTTGGATATTCTTCAGCCGAAAAAAAATCGGGTGACTTTAAATGGTTATCACGATCTGTTTGATTGGTCTCAATGCTGTTTGCATCTAAGCTGAACGAAACCTGAGCGCCATCAAAATCATCACTTTCGCTTTCTATGCTTCCGCTGAATTTTTTGAAATATCCAGTTACCGTGGAGATCACTAAGTGTTTTACTTTGAATTGAACTTCGGTGTGTGTTGGGTCAATACCCCATTTTGTTGCTACTGCTTGAGTTGACATAATAAGTTTGTTTTAAAATTGAATAATTTATTTTCTTTTTGATGATACAAAGGTAGAGTGCTGGTATACCGCCTCACCTTGAACCAGATTAAGAAACATTTTTTTTATCTTGAACTAGATTAAGAAATCTAACGATCGAGCTGCTTTCTGCGGATTTTGCTTAGGAACTCAGGGGTAAACCCTAAATAGGAGGCAATATATTTCAGGGGCACATATTGCTCCAGCGAAGGATATTTTTTACGAAAGTTCTCATATCGCTCTTCGGCAGAAGCCGAAAAATTTTGAATAATGCGCTGCTGATGAGTCACTAATGAATTTTGAAAAAGAATTCTGAAGTAACGCTCAAACTGTGGAACTTCAGCCAGCAACCGATCCATATCTGCCTTGGACAGATAGAGCACTTCACTATCGGCAAGTGCCCGTGTTGAATAGATGGAGGGTACTTTTTCGGTGAAACTATGCAGATCACCGGTCCACCAACCAGCCATGGCAAATTGAATAACATGATCGTGCCCATCTTTATCAGAATAATATGTCATCAGGCAACCGGATAGCACGTGAATAAAATTGGGTGTTACGGTGCCAAAGGTTTCAATAAACTCACCTTGCTTAATACTAACCGACTTGAGCATGGAAGTAAAGAGAATAATCTCCGAAGGCTCTAGCGCGATGTGCTTATTAATGTTGGCAAGTAAGGCGGACGTATTGGTCATAGATGCCAAAGATAAGATTCGGGTTTAATTCAAGCAGCTTTCTATATAACTGACTACAAAAGATTTTACCTTTACGTTCATGGAAATGGATCGCTTTCGCGAGAAATCAAAAAATAAAACTGCGGAGAATAAAAAATTTCTAAGCTCACTTCGCAAGAAAGATCCGCGAAAGCTGGATGATGAATTTCATACGCTTCATGACGAAGTGTTTGAAGAGATGGATTGCCTTACGTGTGCTAATTGTTGCAAAACGACCAGTCCAATTTTTTATCAAACGGATATTGAGCGTGTAGCTAAAAGTTTGAGGCTAAAACCCGGTGAATTTATCGAACAGTATTTGCGTATTGACGAAGACAAGGATTATGTTTTAAAATCATCGCCTTGTCCGTTTTTAGATGGAGATAATTATTGTAAGGTATATGATAGTCGACCCAAGGCTTGCCGCGAGTATCCACACACCAATAGAAAAAAGATGGTGCAGATAATGGATCTTACCTATAAAAACACGTTGGTGTGCCCGGCTGTGTTGGAAATGGTTGAACGACTTAAGAAAATTGATTTTTAAATATGAGACTGCTGCTAATCGTTTTGCTATTTGTGTCAACTGCTTCTCCATTGCTTGCGCAGAAGAGCGCGCGCAATTTGGGTATTAAAATAGGTGTACTTGCGCCCGGAAAGAACAATGCGATTACTGATGTCGGTGGAGTGCGGGTAGGGCATGTTACAATCGTGGAAGGAAACTCAATTCGAACGGGCGTTACCGCAATCCTTCCACATGAAGGAAATATTTTTCAGGATAAAGTACCGGCTGCAATTTATGTGGGTAATGGTTTTGGTAAGCTTGCCGGCAGCACACAGGTTATGGAACTGGGTAATCTTGAAACACCCATTGTACTTACGAATACCTTAAATGTTGCCACCGCAGTTGATGCTGTTGTTGAATATTCGCTTAATCAAAAGGGCAATGAAAACATACAGTCAGTTAATGCAGTAGTGGGCGAAACCAATGATGGCTACCTGAATGATATTCGCGGGCGACATGTAAAAAAACAACACGTGTTGGATGCAATAAAAAACGCAAAGACAGGTGTGGTGCAAGAAGGTAATGTAGGTGCAGGAACCGGTACGGTTTGTTTTGGTTTTAAGGGTGGCATCGGTACATCGTCACGAGTATTGCCAGCAAAATCCGGAGGTTATACAATAGGCGTTTTAGTGCAAACAAATTTTGGTGGTGTTTTGCAAATTGATGGAGTTCCTGTTGGCGAGGAGTTAAAACAATATTATTTAAGTGATCAATTAATGGATAAAGCGGATGGCTCTTGCATGATGGTGATTGCAACGGATGCTCCGGTGGATGCGCGCAATCTGGAACGAATGGCTAAGCGCGCCATGATGGGTTTAGCGCGAACTGGGGGAATTGCATCCAATGGCAGTGGCGATTATGTGATTGCATTTTCAACGGATGCTTCGCTGCGAGTGAAATATGATTCCAATGAACCCACTCAAACAAGTACGATTCTTAGTAATGATGAAATGTCTCCATTGTTTATGGCTGTAATTGAAGCAACGGAAGAGTCAGTTATAAATTCTTTATTTGCTGGAGAAACAACTACGGGGTTTGAAGGGCATTCAGTAAAGTCTTTACCAATGGATGAGGTTTTGAAAATTCTTAAAAAACATAACGCTATTAAATAATATGTATTCATTTTTTAATAATGAGTTTCTTCCTGCCGATAAAACCTATATCCGCGTAAGTGACCTGGCTACCCAACGTGGTTATGGAGTTTTTGATTTTCTTAAAACCGTTAATGGTAAGCCACTTTTTTTTGATGATTATATGGATCGGTTTTACCGATCGGCAGAGTTCATGCGACTTCAGGTATCACAGTCGCGGGATGAATTAAAAAAAATAATTACTGAATTGATCCGCAAGAATGGTTTAGAGAATTCAGGAATTAAACTAATTCTTACCGGTGGGTATTCGCCCGATGGCTACGAATTAACCGCTCCAAATTTGATTATCACGCAACATGCACTTACCATGCCCGGTCAGGAATATCTTGAAAAAGGCATCAAGATTATTACGCATGAATATGTGCGCGATCTTCCACACGTTAAATCCATCAATTACATTATGGGTGTTTGGTTACAGCAGCAAGTAAAGGAACAGCAAGCAGCTGATGTGCTGTATTGTTTGAACGGCCAGGTTTCTGAATTTCCCCGTTGCAATATTTTTATTGTAAGAGAAGATGGGGTAGTGATAACGCCTGTCGATCGTGTGCTCCACGGAATCACCCGAAAAAATATTTTGAGTTTGTCGGGCAAGCCATATACCGTTCAGGAAGGAGCTGTGAACATGCAAGATGTGCTAACAGCGAAAGAAGTTTTTCTCACTAGTACAACAAAAAGGATTGTGCCCATTGTGAAAGTAAATGATTCTGTTATTGGAAACGGAAGACCTGGGCCTGTGGCGCAAAACCTGCTTAAAGACCTGATGAAATTGGAATCTGATTATTGAAACTATAAATATGAATAATATTTACACATCATAAATATTTTCGTAAAGTTGCCTTTAAATAAGCTAAAATGGCAACTTTTACTAGCACACTTCCCGATAATCTTCTCCAATTGCTTTCCGACAAGGCAAAAGCACTTTCACTTCCCAAAAACAAACTAATTGAAAATGCACTTCGTCTTTATCTTGAGCACCTCGAAAAAGCCGAGTACATAAAATCCTATAAACAGGCAGCGTCTGATAAAGACATCATGCTGATTGCCGAAGAAGGAATGGCAGATTACCTGAATCAGTTAGAGAAGTGAAGCAGGGCGAAATCTGGTATGCCGATTTGAGTCCTGCAAAGGGAAGCGGGCAGGCAGGGCAACGACCTGTAGTTGTATTAAGCGGAAATTTATTGAACGAACATTTGAATGTGGTGATCGTGGTTCCATTGACAGCCAAAATCAAAAACTATAAAGGTAATCCTGTGCTAAAGCCAACTGCTATAAATGGGTTAAAGCAAGAATCTGAAATGTTGATTTTTCATATACGCTCAGTATCTAAAGATCGACTAGTAAAAAAGATTGGGAGTATTGAAACCTCGCAGCGCGAGTATGCGGTAAAAACTCTGAATGAGATTTTGAAGTATTAAATACTTAAGTACATAAGGAACTAGGGGTATAGCCTATACGCATTATGCAACTATGTGTTTTCTAAATTTACGCATCAATACTTTTAAGATATTTGAGTGCATGCTCCAAATCTGCAGGTGTATCGATGCCTACTGTCTCTAAGGTTGTTTCGGCTGTTTTTATTTTAAAACCATTTTCAAGCCAGCGCAATTGCTCAAGAGATTCTGCTTTCTCTAACGAAGATATTTTCAGCGAAGTAATCTTTTTTAAAATATCACTTCGGTAGCCATACATGCCAATGTGTTTGTAGTAGGTGTGTTGGTTGGCCCAATCTGTTTCCTCGCCACGCCAGTAGGGTATGGGTGAGCGACTGAAGTACATCGCCTCTTTGTTTTCATTGATAACAGCCTTAACAACATTAGGGTTGATAAGTTGTTCCTGCGTTTCTAATTTCTTAATTAATGTGGCTAGTTCAGTTTCACCATCTAACAAAGATGCTAACAAATCGATCTGCGTTGGCGAGATGAAAGGTTCGTCTCCTTGAATATTGATGACGTAATCAAATAGTTCTTGCTCTTTCGAGAGTACTTCATAGCAGCGATCGGTTCCACTTGCGTGATTTTCAGAAGTCATGCATACGCTGCCACCAAACGCTAAAACATGATTTGCAATTTCAGTATGGTCGGTAGCTACCATCACTTTCGTGATAGCGCTGCATTTAGAAACCTGTGTATAAACACGTTTGATCATGGACTGTCCGCCCAAATCAGCAAGCGGCTTTGCCGGAAAACGTGTGGAGGCGTAACGCGCAGGTATTATGGCGAGAATCTTCATTCGATCTTTTTAACCTTTAAGGTTACACCTTCTGTACCAATTACTTCAATGGCATCTCCTTTTTCAACAAAATCGCCACGCGTAAACGCGTCATAAATTTGTTCTTCTATCATAACCTTACCGCTTGGGCGCAAGATCGTATATGAAATTCCATGCTTGCCAAGAAGATTTACATTAAATGTATTTACCGAGTACCCATCTTTAGTTTCTTGAGTATCATTAAGGGTAATACGCTGGAAGGCTTTTGTTTTGGTAATTTGTGCCCCGCCAAAAAGCAGCAGCAGCATTCCAGCGGTAAGCCCGCCAATGGTTGTAAAGGAAGCCACAATAATATCGCCCAACGGCACGTACTCGAAATTGAAAAAATCGTTGTTGAGCATAATGAGTACCATCGAGGATACCGTGAGGGTAATTCCCGCAACGCCCGCAACTCCAAAACCCGGAATAAAAAATATCTCAGCAACAATGAGTAACAAGCCAATGAATAATGCAATAATCTCCCAATACTCGGCAAGCCCATTTAAATAATAAGGAACTAAATAAAGAACAAGGGCAGTAATAGCCGCGATTAATGGAAAGCCTACGCCAGGAGTTTGCAATTCAAAATAAATTCCACCAACAATAACGAGAATAAGAATGCCGCTGATAAAGGGATTTAGGAAGATGGCGATAATCTTTTCGGCTGCGCCTAATTGAAAAGTGTCTATTTCATAAGACTCTACCTTATTTCGTTTTAGAATTTCTTCAATCGACTCAACTTTTGCTTCGCAATACTTATTTTCAATCGCTTCGGCTGTGGTAAAGGTTATTACTTTGCCGGCCTGCTTTAGGCTGTCAATTACAATGCGTTCATCTACCATCCCTTCGGCAATGCGCGGGTCGCGGCCATTTGTTTCCGCTGTTGACCGCATGATGGAGCGCATGTACGATTGATATTTATCTGGCGCGGCACCTCCCGATCCATCAACTACGGTGGCCGCACCAATAGTTGCACCCGGAGCCATGTAAATACTATCACACGCAATTGATATTAATGCGCCTGCCGAAGCGGCATCCGAATTAATGAAAACCCAAACCGGAATTTTAACAGCCATAATGCGGTCAACAATTTCTTTGGCATCGGCTAAGGCACCGCCAAACGTATCCATGTCAACAATGATGATGTCGGCCTTTGTTTCTTCGGCATGCTCCAAAGCAAGCTTAACATAGCGCGCCATGCGAGTATCAATCTCTGCTTTAACCTCCATCACCATCACTTTCTTTTTTTCAGTCTGCGCACTAACAAGGATCGGGATGATTGCACTCACTAAAATTAACAGGAGCTTTCGCATGGTTTATCTTATTTTTGTTATAAAAATACTAAGTCTTGATCGAAAAACCCCGTAACATAGGTTCACTAAAACTTGAAGCCACCATCTGGAACGTACTTCCGGTGCCTGGCAAGCCTTGGCTGGTGATTGAAGAGCGAAATGATGAAACCCGACAAGTTTCATTTTTAGCCTATGATTATGTTAAAGAAAAAATTATCTGGCGAAGCTCGTTGCAATCAGAAAGTTGGTGGATAAACCTGGCTCGGGTTACGCCTGAGTTTGTATTCCTAAAGACATTTGAAAATACCAGCAATCCGGATAAAACGAAGTGGCATGCTTTATCTCTTACTGAAGGAAAACAACTTGAAACTGTTCCTGAAGTGAGTGCCGACTATACGAATGAGGCTGTTCAGCCGTTTCAATATCTGGAAGGTGAGGCAGACTTCAATACAGTAAAAACTTTTGTGGAAAATAAACTGGGTGTGCATCCTGTATCGGGCATAGAATACGTTGACTATTCGGATTTTATTTTTATTTCTTACTATTTGAGTAGTTCGGGTATGTTTGCAAACCAATTGGCATGCTTTACCAAAGCAGGAAACTTACTTTGGCAGGATGAAATTGGCACGAATTTGAAAGGGATTGGGGTAAATACATTTTTTCTGGTCTCAGATCATTTATTTTTTGTGAAGAACAAAACAGAATTGGTAACTTTTGGCATTGTTTAAGCTATGATTAAAGTAATTTTTTTAACTCTCATCACCTGGAATCTTTCAGCCGCGCCAGCAGATTCGCTACGAATGGAAACCATAAACGGAAAACGGTTCATTATCCACAGCATTGATGAAAAGGAAACACTCTATGCTATCTCGCGGAGATATGGTGTACCGATTACCGCTATTATTGAAAGTAATCCGACTGCCGATGGCGGTTTAGCCGTAGGTCAATTGTTGAAAGTACCGTATGTGCCAAAGGCAAAAGCAACGGTAACGCAAACCGTGACAGGCGATCGCAAACATAAAGTTGGTGCTGGAGAAACATTATTCTCTATCTCCCGAATGTATGAAGTTACGGTGGATGAAATAAAAGCCTGGAACAGCATGAAAGATAATTCACTTTCGCTAGGGCAGGAGTTAGTGATTAAAAAGAAAAGCACTCTTGCTGCCACACCACCACAGGTGCCGGCAACGAAATCTTTAAAAGGAGCACATACTGTTGAATCTGGCGAAACACTTTATTCAATAGCGCGCAAGTTTAATGTTACAGTGCAACAATTGAAAGAATGGAACAGCATGGAGAGTAGCGAAGTAAAAATTGGACAAACGCTTTTCTTAGCGCAGCCCATGTATGGAACAACCACAACTACTGCAGTTAAACCTGAAGAAAAGATTGCTGAAACTAAACCGACTGAGATAAAGGAATCGCCTGCGGTTATAAAACCCGAAGTGAAACCTCAACCACAAATGCCGGAGACCACCATTCGCATTTCAGAAAAAGTTACGGGCTCGGATGAAATAAAAGAAGGTGGCCTGGCAGAATTGATTGAAGGCACTGATGGTAATCGTAAATATCTTGCGCTGCATCGCACGGCAAAAGTGGGCACTATTCTTAAAGTAAGAAATGAGTTAAACAACCGCGAAGTGTTTGTGCGTGTAGCGGGCGAGTTGCCCAACATTGGTGCTAATAATAATGTCATTATTAAAATCTCTAAATCTGCTTTCGATCGGCTTGGCGCGATTGATCCTAAGTTTAGGGTGGAAGTGACGTACTACAAGTAACTCAGATGAAGGCGCGGGTATGCCTTTTCTTTCTGCTCATCACTCAGCAACTGCTGGCTCAAAATCTGGTTTTCAACTCCGGCTTTGAACAATATTATAAGTGTCCGGGCTCTTTCAATTATATCTCGAAGGGAGAAATTTCACCGGGCTGGGTTTCGCCAACATCAGGCACACCCGATATGTTTCACCTGTGCAGTACAGGCGAGGCTGGCGTGCCCACCAATTGGGCCGGCTATTCAAAAGCCTATACCGGTTCGGGTTATGCCGGGCTTTATACTTATATTTTTGGTGGGATTAAAGACTATCGCGAATACCTTCAAGCAAAATTATCTGCACCTCTAGAGGCTGGAGCAAAATATCAGGTTGAGTTTTATTTTAAGTTGGCTTCAAATTCAAAATACTGTATAGATAGGCTCGGTTTTTTGCTTTCCGATTCTGCTTATCAAACAACTGGCGATGAAGTGTTTCCCGTTAACGCTACCTATGAGCGTATTAATCGCGATATTAATGTGCGCTCCAGTTCAATATGGACGCGATTCTCGTATGTTCATATTGCCGAAGGTGGTGAACAATATTTGACCATCGGAAACTTTTCGAATCGGAGTAAAACACGATATCTGCAAATACCAAATTCGCAAAGCACTGAACCGATGCTGGCAAGGGCCGCTTACTTTTATATTGATGACGTAAAAGTTGTTAAAGTTTCTAACTCTCCCGATGCCCCAGTGCTTACCGGTTACCCGGAAATAAAAACCAATGAAGATTATATTTTAAAGAATATCCAATTCAAGTTTAATGATTACACCTTATTGGAATCTTCTTATCCCGAATTGAAAAAACTGATCGACATTATGCGATTCAACAAAACCTGGAAAGTAGTGGTTAGCGGCCACACCGATGATGTAGGCACGGATGCATACAACATGCAACTTTCATTATTCAGAGCCGGCAGCGTTGCTGATTATCTGATTGATCAGGGTATTGAACCAACCCGAATAAAGACACAAGGTTTTGGTAAGCAGGCTCCCTTAGTGAAAGGAGTTGATGACACTTCACGCTCAACCAACCGCAGGGTTGAACTTCGTTTTTTAAACTAATGCCAACAAAGAAAATAGATTGGTTGCACCTCAAAAATTTTCTTGACTCGAAAGTTGAGTTGTATAATCAAGTTGAGTTTATAACACTTGACCCAATATTGATTCCTCATAAATACACAAAGAAGCAAGACCTTGAGATAGCCGGATTTTTTGCAGCGACATTAGCCTGGGGCCAGCGGATAACGGTGATCAACAAATGCAAAGAGATTTTGAAGATGATGGACAATGCACCGCACCAGTTTCTGTTGCAACACAAGCCATCCGATCTTAAGCCTTTTGAAAATTTTAAACACAGAACATTTAATAGTACCGATGCGCTTTACTTTATAGAATCGCTATCAACGTATTATCGAGCGCACGAGTCGCTTGAAGATGCATTTGTTGGGTTAAAGAACGATCCAACCATTGAATCGGGATTGATAAACTTTCACAATCAGTTTTTCAGTCTGCCTGATTTTCCAGCACGCACCATCAAGCATGTTTCAACCCCTGCGCGCAAGTCAGCTTGTAAAAGGTTGAACATGTATTTGCGCTGGATGGTTAGACAAGATGACAAAGGAGTCGACTTCGGCATCTGGAAGAAAATTAATCCTTCGCAACTTATTTGCCCATGCGATGTGCATGTGGAACGGGTGGCGCGAAAACTTAACCTAATTCGCGGCAAGGGAATGAATTGGCAAACTGCACTCGAGCTAACCTCCAATCTGCGAAAGCTTGACCCGATTGATCCTGTAAAATATGATTTTGCACTTTTTGGATTGGGAATTATGGAACGGTTTTGAGAATTGTGCTCACTTATTTGAAAGCGGAGCAAAGGCGCCAGGCCGCTTTGATCAGTTAGCCGCCTAAGCCAGGCATAACTCTGGCTAAAATATGACGAACGGTTATACAACTCTTCAAAAAATATTTTTACCTTAAACCTTCGTTTCAAACCAATATTCTACCATGAATTTAAACATTGACGCAGAAGAAAAGAACACCTATGATGCCATTGTAGTAGGTACGGGCATTAGTGGTGGTTGGGCAGCAAAAGAGCTGAGTGAAAAAGGATT
>Ga0154020_10003140_pt1 | contig 19985 bp, 21 predicted proteins | sample Klosneuvirus_201_FD_109709 | JGI IMG/M metagenome (GOLD analysis project Ga0154020, IMG submission 109709) | Active sludge microbial communities from wastewater, Klosterneuburg, Austria - Klosneuvirus_20160825_MG | ecosystem: Engineered > WWTP > Aerobic digester > Activated sludge | place... | reverse complement strand
GTTGCGGTTGTCGAGCGCGTTGCGGTTGTCGAGCGCGTTGCGGTTGTCGAGCGCGTTGCGGTTGTCGAGCGCGTTGCGGTTGTCGAGCGCGTTGCGGTTGTCGAGCGCGTTGCGGTTGTCGAGTGCGTTGCGGTTGTCGAGCGCGTCGCGGGGATCGGTGGGCGCGCGCCCGTCGACGAGCTCGAGTCGCGCGACGAGCCGCCCCGGCGCAACGACGTCCATCCGGCCGCGCCCACCGACGAACCCGCGCACCGGAAGGAAGATCTCGCCGACGAATCGTCCATCGCGCCGCACGAGGAGGGGCGCGAGCTCCGCCGGGATCGCGCTCGGCGACAACCGAAGGCGTTCCACATCGTGCGAGGCGTCGTACGCATTACGAGGATCGTGCGCGTCGCGGGCGTCGTGCGCGTCGCGGACATCGTGCGAGGCGTCGTGCGAGGCGCGGGCGTCGTGCGCGTCGCGGGCATCGTGCGCGTCGCGGGCATCGTGCGCGTCGCGGGCATCGTGCGCGTCGCGGGCATCGTGCGCGTCGCGGGCATCGCCGGTGTCGCCGACATCGATCACCCAGCCGCGCGCGTCGCGGTGGGCGCTCGCTCGTCGGAGCTGCGCAGCGCGTTCGGTCCACGATACGCGACGGGGGACCAGCGCGACATCGGCGTCGATCTCGATGGTCGTCGTCATCGCGACGGCCGCATCGCCGCGCAAGAAGCGCAGCGACTCGACGCGCGTGAGTCTGACTCCTGTCGGCGACCAGTCTTCCGTCTCGATCGCGGAGCCGACGCGCGCACCGCCGAGCCAGATCGTGTAGCGGCGAGTCTCGTCACGAGGGACCGTGTCGGGGCTGTCGATCGGCGCGAACGTCGACGACGAACCGCACGCGCACGCGACGAGGAGCAACAGAGAGCCGCGCACCGAAATGAAATCGTATCGATCGGCGGATGTAGGTCGCAAACCACGAAGCGCATCGATAAGTGCGCGCGACGTCACTCCTGCACGCACGCGACGTCGCGCGTACACTGCTCGCATGCGCACGTGGGTCCTCGTCGGCTGTGGCTATACCGGCGAGCATCTCGCGCGTGTGCTGGTCGCGCGCGGGGATCGCGTGATTGCCGCGCGCCGCAACGCGAATGCCGTCGCGCGGCTCGAAGCCGACCTCGGCATCACGGCGGTGCGCGCCGATCTCGCGCAACCCGAGACCCTCGCGGGGCTCGTGCCGAGCGGCGCGATCGTCGTGGTACTCGCGCCGCCGGGCGCCGAGCCAGCGCGCGAGATCGCTCGGCTCGTCGAGGCCGCGCGCGAGGCAGCGCGGATCGTCTACGTGTCCTCGACGGGCGTGTACGGCCGGGGGCACGGGCAGTGGGTCGACGAGAGCGCGCCGATCGGCCCCCTGTCACCGACGGGCGAGGCACGCGTCGCCGCGGAGCGGGCACTCGATGCAGCGAATGTCTCGCACGTCGCGCTGCGCGTCGCGGGGATCTATGGACCCGGGCGCGGCATCGCGGATCGTATTCGACTCGGGCAGTACCGCATCGTGGGCGACGGCAGCGCGCACGTGTCGCGCGTGCATGTCGATGATCTCGCGAGCGCGATCATCGCAGCGGGCGAGAGCGATGTCAGCGGTGCGGTCAACGTCGCCGATGACGACCCGAGCCCGATCGCGCAGGTCGCGGATGCGATCGCCGCGAAGCTCGGTGTCGCGTCGCCCGTGCGCACGCCCGTCGAGCAGGTGAGCGCGGAGGTCGCGGCGATGCTCACCGCGGATCGCAAGATCGACAACGCGCGGATGAAGGCGATGGGCGTCGTGCTGCGCCATCCGAGCTGGCGCGGCATCCTCGCCGAGATCTAGCGAGCTCTAGGCGCAGCAGTCTTTTTTCCGCCGGCGACGCAGCAGCACGACGACGGTTCCACACGCGAGGAGGATCGCGCCCGGTGCGGCGGCGCCGCGTGCATCGCAGCAACCGGTGTCGACCTTGGGCGCGACCGGCGTGGGCGGATCGGGAACGAACCCGCAGGTCGCGGTGGGCCCCGTCGCGCCGAACTGCTCGCGCAGCGCGGGCCACATCGGATCGCACTCGGTGGCCGACGTGGTGCCGGCAGGGCAGGCGAGGGTGCCGGCGAGCTCGACGAAGCGAAACACTTTTTGAAACGCGAGCGGGTTCGATGCGCGACCGACGGCCATGTAGTCGGGCTGCCAGTTCGCGCCGCAGCCGATCAGCGTGCCGTCGGGGCGTTGGCCGAGACAGCCGAAGCGGAGCGGCTTGGCATCGGGCGCGTTGGGAATCGGCTCGCCGAGCGGCGCGAACGAGGTGCCACCCATCGCGCGCTGGAACGTTCCACCGACGGAGGTCGCGACGAGGACCGCACCGTCGGGGCGAATGACGACGTCGCGGATCGGATCCGTGGTCGACAGGACCTCGGTGAACGAGTCACCGCCGTTCGTGGATTCGTAGAGGCGATCACCGTTCGGCGGGCTCGCGCCCGTGGAGGTCAGGAAGAAGTGATCGGGGACGGTGGGATCGAGCGCGACGACGTGGACGATCGGCGTCGATCCGTACGCGACGCCCGTCAGCGGCTTGTCCGTCCACTGGCCGCCCGCGTTGTCGCTGCGGCGGAGGAACGCGATCGCTTCGGGCGCGACTTGATAGCCGGTGACGTAGATCCGCTGCGCATCGGACTTCGCGACGTCGACGTCCTTCCACCAGATCGTCGCCGAGGACAGACCCATCGGCGCGAACGTCACGCCGTTGTCCGCCGAGCGATACACGTTGTTCGGCTTCGCACTCTCGGCGGTCGCGACCCAGACCTCGCCGTTGGGCGCGATGTCGATGCCGTCGATCCACATCTCCGCGATGCGGCCCGGATCGGCGCCATTGGCTTCGGCGGTGGCGGTGACCCACGAGCAGCCCGCATCGCGGCTGACGCGCAGCCCGGTGAACGTCGTCGCGAAGATCGTCCCGTCGGTGGCGATCGCGTATTTCGGATCGAACTCGCCGCCGTAGCCGATCGCTTTCTCGCACACCCAGCGGAACGAGCAGCCGTCGTCGTGGCTGACGAGCAGGCCGAACGTCGTGCGCACGTACATCGATTGATCGTCGCCGGGCCGGAACGTGATTCCGTTCGTCACCGGGGCGCGGCCATTCGCAGCGGCGATGCTCGGAGCGAGGACGGCTGCGAGGAGGATCGACCACCGCATGCGCGGACTATAGACCCGCGAGATACGTGAAGGCGCCGAAATGGGCGAGCCCCCACATCACCGCGGCACCCATGACGCCGGCGGCGATATCGTCGAGCACGACACCCCATCCACCCGGGAGGTTCTCGTCGAGCCAGCGCACGGGCGGCGGCTTCACGATGTCGAAGAAGCGGAACACGACGAACCCGATCCCGAGGACGATCCAATTCGTACGATCGACCAGGGCCACCGTGACCAGGTATCCGGCGACTTCGTCGATCACGATGCGGCCACTGTCGTGCGTTCCCCACGCGCGATCCGCCGTCGCTGCGGCCCACACGCCGACCAACGTGACCGCGAGTGTGATGACCGAGAATTGCCACAGTGGTAGCCCCGCGAGCAGCCAAGCGAGCGGAACCGCTACAGCTGTGCCGCACGTGCCAGGACCGATCGGCGAATACCCGGCACCCAACGCCGTGGCGATCGCTTTAGCTAGACTGTTCAAAGCGAGAAACAATACTCCATGTGCGCGAATCTGCCCGAAAAACCGGGATCGCCTGGTGTTCCGACAGTTGGCGCTTCCGATCCGGCGTGATAGTTGAACTTCGTAGCTAGCTTCCGAGTCCTAAGGTCCGCATGGAACGGCTGTACCTCCTAGCCCCAGCGCTGTCCCTCCTCGCGATCACCCTCGGTGGTCTGGTGGTGTTCGGCCTGCTGACCCTGTTGGGTCGTCAGCCCGCGGTCCGCGGCGCGAAGCACAACGAGCTGTTTGGCGAGTTCTTCGGCCGCTGGCTCGTGTGGATGCTGACCCCGATCGAGCGCTTGCTCGTGGGCCGCGTGTCCGCGAATGCGATCACCACACTCTCGCTGCTCTTGTGCATCGTCGCCGGCGTCGGCGCGGCCACCGGTCACTTCGTGGTCGCCACCTGGACGTTCATCACGGCGGGCATCCTCGACGCGCTCGATGGTCGCATCGCGCGACTGTCGGGAGAGCAGAGCAGCGCGGGCGCGCTGTTCGACTCCGTGTCGGATCGCTGGGGCGAGCTCGCAGCGTTCACGGGCTATGTCTGGTTCCTTCGCGAGTCGCCGTGGTTGTTCGCCGCGATGGGTGCGATCGGTGGCTCGATGATGGTGAGCTACACGCGTGCGCGCGCCGAGGGCCTCGGCGTGGAGCTTCGCGGCGGCATGATGCAGCGCGCGGAGCGCATGGTGCTCGTGTGTCTCGGCACGCTGATCGCCGCGTGGTTCGCGGCGGTCGGTGACCTCGCGACCGCGGTGCCGATCATCGGCGTGACCCTCGGCATCTTGGCCGTCGCGTCGACCGCCACCGCGTTGTCGCGGTGGGTCCAGGCCTATCGTGTCCTCCAGGCGCGTGCAACCAAGCGCGCGGTTCCCGTCGAGGCCGCACCGCCGGCGGCGACCACGACCGGACCGATGTTCCCGGTGCCCGCGAAGCTTCGCGAGAGCGCCGAGCTCGGCCTCTAGGCGTCAGTCGATCGTCACGGTCACGGGCGCGTGGTCGCTCGCGTCCTGCCCTTTGCGCGCGTTGCGATCGATCGTGCACGCGCTCACGCGCTTCGCGACCGACTCGGTCACGAGGATGTGGTCGATGCGCAGACCCTGGTTCTTGAAGAGGCTGACGCCGCGATAGTCCCACCAGCTCCACACACCGCCCGCGGGGACGAGCTTTCTGAAAATATCGACGAGGCCCCACGCGCGCACGTTCGCGAGGGCTTCGCGCTCCGGTGTCGAGCAGTGGATCTTGTCGCGCCACTGATCCGGCGCCCACACATCGCCATCGTCGGCCGTCACGTTCATGTCGCCGCAGACGACGACGTCGGCAGACGGGGATGTCGTGCGCGTGAGGAACTCCCGCAGGCGGCCGAACCACGCGAGCTTGTAGGGATAGCGATCGCTGTCGAGATCCTGGCCGTTCGGAACGTAGAGACACACGACGCGGATGCCGTACGTCGTCGCGGCGATCACGCGAGCCTCGTCGTCCGCCACGCCGTCTCCGAAGCCGCGCGCGACGTCTTCGAGCGGCTTGCGCGACGCGATGGCGACGCCGTTGTAGCTCTTCTGCCCGTACGTCACGACCTCGTAGCCCGCCTTGCGGAGCGCATCGAACGGAAAGCCGGCGTCTTCGACTTTCGTTTCCTGCAGGCAAATGACGTCGGGCTTCTCGGTGTCGAGCCACGCGAAGAACCGCTTTTCGCGCGCGCGGATCGAGTTCACGTTCCAGGTGACCAGCTTCACGAGCCGGAACCTACATCGTCGCCACGCACTGGCACAGCGCGTGCGTGAAAGAAGCCGCAACCAACCACCCTCCACGGTTGTCGTGGAATGCAGGGATTGGGAACGCAGTTAGATCAACGACCGCCGTCGAACGTGGAGATGACCATGAAAGCTCAAAACGACCTTTCTCTCTGGAGCATCATCGAGCGCCTGCAGCGCCGCCTCGAGCGTCAGGGCCTGAGTGCCGCTGCCGTCGATCGCTCGATCTCGATCGCGCTACGCACGCTCGCTACCGCACGCTGAGACGCTCCCGCTACTGTTGTTCGAGAGGGCGGCCGAACAGCGTGCCGAGCTCGACGACCATGCCGAACGCCGCGGGCGCCGAGCGCGTCTTCCACGCCTCGTAGCTCGCACCCGCACTCGCTCCGACGAGGTTGTTCCCGGCGGGCGAGATCGGCGCTGGACACACGGGGGCGTCATCGTCCTCCCAGACCTCGAAGCGCAGCGTGCGCGACGCGATGTCGGATCCGTGGAGCGGTGTTCCCGCGGCGCTGATCAACCGCGCGTCGACCTGATAGCGAATGTCGGGTTGATCGACCGCGACCAACCCGTGCGCGCTGCCCGCGCAACCGAGCAGCTCGTTCGTGGTGGCGTCGAACAGGTAGACCTCGATCTCCATCGTCGGCGCTTCACTGATGCCGGTGACCTCGAGCGACGTGATCTTCACGATGTCGTCGACGTGCACTGTGCGCGTCTCGCGAACCGTGTGGCTCTGCGTGTCGCTGACGGTGAGCTCGATCGTGTGCTCGCCGGCGGCGATCGCCGACGTGTCCCACGCCCACTCGAACATGCACGCGACCGTGCGGCAGTCATCGCTCGTCTGCGGCGCTTGGACGACGCCATCGATCGCGACCGTCGCCGTCGCCTGACCGCGCTCGCGCACGGCCATCTGGACCCGGGCCATCCCCACGCCGAGCAGGTCTTCGTTCGCCGCAGGCGCGATGTTCGAGAGCTGCGGTCTGTCGTCGAAGATCATCTCGATCGCATCACCGTCGCGCGGCGTGCCCAGGCGGTCGGGCAGCGCGGACACCTGCACGACGTGGCTGCCCTCACCGACGGCGGTCGCCGGCCACGCGATGCGGAACGAGCAGGGATCGCAGATCTGGCCGTCGGGGCGCGGCGTGATCGCGATGCTCTGATCGACGAGACCGTCCACCGAGAGCTGGATCTCGGCGACGGTCGCTCCGCCGGTGACCTCGACCTGCAGGATGATCGGGTCGTGGTGGTCGACGACGTAGCCGTTCGTCGGCGACACGATGGCAACGTCGGGCTCGAGTGGAGCGTCCTGGTCGAAGATGCAGCCGGTCAGCGCCCCGATGGAAGCGACGGCGGAAGCGACAACAGACGCGATGGTGGCGCGCATGATCGGATTGTGGTCACGAAGCGACGCTGTGGCGTGATCGCAACACGACAACACGCGGTAACTGCCGGCGCTTGCCGGTCGTTGCACCACGTTGCACCACGCAGACGACGCACGTTGCTACTCGGTTGGCAGATCGGCGAGCGCGGTCTTCGGATCGAGGTACTTCGCGAGCTTGCCCTGGATGTAGTCCTTCGCGCGCGAGCGAAGCAAGAATCCCGGGTCCTCGCCTTTGAAGATCGCGCGGCTGTTGCCGACGGCGAGCTCTCCCTCGATCTTCACCATGAGGTACTTGCCCGAGAACTTCGCCTTCTTCTCGTCCTGCCAGGTGACCTTGATGCCGTGCCGGTTCTCCAGGTACCTCCCGAGTACCTCGAGCCGTGTCTTCGCATCCTGATCGGAGAGCGCGTACTGAAAGTCGATCTCCATCGCTTAGGCTTCACTTACCATGAATCGCCCACGGATCGCATCACTTGGGGGCCGCCGGCGGCTTCGTGATGTCCTCGCCGAGAGTTGCCCGTGCGAGGTCACGGCGCTGGACATCCGTGAGCTGTAGCTCGCAGGCCTCGAACGCTGCGTGGTCCTTCGCGTCGACGAGGCACGTTCGAACCGCGCCCGACCACTTCGTCTCCGTACACACGAAGACGATCGAATCACGCATCGCCGGCAGCTGATCCTCGACGCCGCGGCGCAGTGCCTCGTCGGGCTGTTTCTTCTCGAGATCGTCCTTGGCGAGGACCAGGAACTTCGCTCCGACCGCGTTGCACGGAGGTGCGCCATCGCCGCCTCCCTTGCATCCCGCAACGGCAAGGACGCAAAACGCGAGAGCGAGGCGAGCGCGAATCACGCCACGGATTATAGTCGCGCGCGTGCCGAGCGCCATGACCGCGCGATCGCTTCCGCTGGTGGCGATCGCACTGGCGGCCTTCGTGCTCGTCATCAACATCCGCATCGTCGCGGGCGGCAAGACGTGGGACGACGCGCGGTATCACACCGAGGTCGCTCCACCGCGCCTCGCCGCGGGGGAGTCCGTGCGCTCGGCGCGCGTCCCCGCGTGGTGGGACGGAACGGGTTTCGGCGTTCCGCTCCTCGCCGAGCCATCGCACGGCGCTCTCGTTCCAGCGACGTGGCTCGCCTCGTCGCCGCGCTCCCTCGATTGGATCCTCCTCCTGCACCTCGCGTGGTGCGCGCTCGGCGTCGCGGTGTGGGCGCGCCGGCAGAGCCCGCCCGCGTCGACGGTGGTGAGCGATCCCTCCGCGCTCGTCGCGGGCCTCCTCGTCGCGACGACGGGGATCCTCGCCAGCGCGGCGGTCCGTGGCGCACTTCCAGGCCTCGCGCATCTGCCGTGGATCGGCGCATGCGCCGCCGAGCTCGCGATCGCCGAGTCACGCCGCGAGCGTGCGCGCATGGCCGTCGCGCTCGGCGCGCTCTTGGGCCTCGTCGCGCTCTCGGGCGTGCTCGCGGCGTTCGTCGACGGCGCGCTGCTCGCCATCGCGCTCGCCGCGCGGTCGCGCACGGCGCGTGATTCGTCGGATTCGCGTGAGTCGCGCGGCTCGCGTGATTCTCGGGGCTCGCGCGATTCGTCCGGAGGCTCGTCGCGCGCCGCGGGTCGCGCGCCGATCCCGTGGCTCGTCGGTGCAGTCCTCGCCGCGTGCGCGATCGGTGCCGCGCAATGGATCCCCGCGTTCCTTCATCTCCCCGATGCGGCAGGCGCGACGGTGCACGGGCTGCCGCTCGCGCGCCTGCTCGAGCTCGTCGTGCCCGGAAGCTTCGGCGGGAGCGATGCCGCGCGCAGCGTGCACGCGCTCGCCGGAGATCAGGCATGGGCGCCGAGCTTGTTCGTCGGTGCGCCGCTGCTCGCGCTCGCCGCGGTTCGGATTCCCTCGCGCCGCATGCTCGTCGTGTTCGGCGCACTCGTGGTGCTCGCGTTCGTGGCGGGCCGTGGTGGCTGGCCTGCGTGGCTCGGTGCGCCCGAGCTGCACGTGGCCGCGCTCGCGATCGTCCTCGGTGCGCACGCGGGTGCCGGGCTCGAAGCCCTGCTCGATGGCAACGTCCGCGCGATCCGGTCGCTCGCCGCCGCGATCGGCTGCACGGTGATCGCACTCGCGGCGCTCGCGGCGCTGCGCGCGCGCACCCCCGAGGCCGCACCCGCGATCGATCGTGCGTTGCTCGACGGCGGCATCGGCGTGGTCCTCACGGCGGGCGCGCTGTTCCTCGCGTGGCTGCGGTCACGCGCGCGCGACAACAACGAGCACGACCGCGGCGACGAGGACGACGAGCAGCGAAGCTCGCGCGTCGTGCCCGTGATCCTCGCGCTGCTCGTGCTGCCCAATGCAGGAGCCGGCGGATCGATCGCGCCCGTCGTCGATCGCGAGATCGTGCAGCGCGAGCCCGCGTTCGCGACCGCGCTCGCGACGGCAGCGAGACCCGTGCGCGTGTTTCGCCCCGCGTTCATGCACGACACACCGACGGATCTCGACGAAGAGCTCGCGACGCTGGCGGGGTCGTCGGCCGCGCGCTGGGGCCTCGCCGGTGCGCGCAGCGAGAGCCCCGCGCGCCTCGCACTGCACGATCGAACGTGGCTCGCTGCAGCGCAGGAGGGCGGGGCGCTGCTCGATCGCTTCGGCATCGGCGCGGCGATCCTTCCGTCGACGATGGTGGACTCGCCGCGCTCGCGGTTTCACGAGCTGTCGCGCCGCGGCGGCTGGGCGCTCGTCACGCTGCCGGTGGCTCCCGTCGCCTCGGTGATGCGCAGCTGGATGTGGCAGCGCGATCCCGCCGAAGCGCTCGCGCTGATGTTCACGCGCGGTGGAGGCACCAGCTTGCACCGCGGCACGATCGTCCTCGACGGAGCGGGACCCGCGGGCGCATCTCCGCTCGAGCCCTCGCCGTGTGCGATCCGCGCGTGGGAGCCCGGCGAGATCGAGCTCGCGTGCGTGGATACGGGCTATGCGGTGGTGACGTCGTCGGCGTCGGCGGGATGGACCGCGAGTGTGAACGGCGAGGATCGCGCGTGGATCACCGCGGACCTCCTCCGCCGCGCCGTCCAGGTGCCGGCGGACGCGAGCGTCGTGTGGACGTATCGCGCGCCGGGCTTCGCGCTCGGCGTGATGGCCGCGGCGCTCGGCGTGCTGCTCCTCGCGGTGATGCTCGTCGTCGGTCGCCGTCGCGAGACGGATGACACCGTCAATTAGTTCATCGCGGAGACGCTCGGACGCTCGTCGGGTCCGCACACGCGATCGAGGAGCTCGCGCGACGACTTCTCGGTGCCCTTCGCGATCGCCCACACGGTGTCGACGATCTTCTTGTTCCACGGCGTGTCGATGCCGTGCTTCGCGCCGCGGGTGACGACCTCGCCGTTCAAGAAATCGATCGCCGGCGTTCGGCCGCGCTCGATCGCCGCGAGCATCGACGATCGCATGCGGCGATAACGCAGCCCGACTGCAAGCAGCAGCGCGTGCTTCGCGGTCAGCGAGACCGATGCGGTCGCGACGCGATCGGCCTCCGAGAGCGAGACCCACTCGAGATCGAGCGTGCCGGCGACCTTCTCGAGCTGAACGCCTTCGGCCTTCGCGACGGCGACGGCCTCGGTCATGATCTCGAGCGCGAGGCGGCGATAGCGGCGCTGGCGCACGAGCACGCCGAGGCGCTCGCCGGCGATCGTGCCGAGCGCACTGACCGCGCAGTTGAGCGCGAGCTTCGACCAACGCGCACCCGCGAGGTTCTTCGTCAACGTGACGGGACCGACCGCTTCGAGCAGCTCGGCGACGCGGCGAATGCTCCCGTCCATCGGGCCGGGGGTGGCGCGCGCGTGAAATCTACCCAGCGAGAAGCCACCGGCGGCGGTGCGCTCGTAGCGACCGGGCTCCGGCATCGACGCGCCCCACGCGACGATGCCGCCGATCACTCGGTCCGCGCCGACGATCGCCGCGATGCGGTCCTCGCACAGGCCGTTCTGCAGGACGACGACTTCGGCGTCATCGACGAGGTGCGGCAGCGCCGTGCGCGCAGCGTCTTCGACGTTCGGCGGTTGGGTGGCGAGGATACACAGGTCGTACTTGCCCTCGGGCGCGGGCGAGACCCAGCCGCGAACGACTCGCTCTTCGCCATCGTCGACGAGGCGAAAGCCGGTCTTGTCGACCGCCGCGCGAATCAGTGCGTTGGTCGAGACCGCGGTGACGGCGGATCCGATCTCCATCAGGGTCGAGGCGACGATGCCTCCGATGCCTCCGGCACCCATCACGAGGATGCGTGGCTGCGCGTTCATGATTTCCTTCAATAACTCGGGTTGCGGGAGCTTGCGAGCGCACAAAGAGGACGAAGCGCGCGCGCCGGCTCGATAGGGGATACAATTTCCCTGTCCATGCAAATCACCTTCTGGGGCGTTCGGGGCAGTTACCCCGTGCCCGGCGCTGCGACCGTTCGCTACGGCGGCCAGACGTCGTGCGTGGAAGCCCGCTCGGTCGCTGGTGAATGCGTGATCGTCGATGCAGGGACCGGACTGCGAGCGCTCGGTAACAAGCTGATGCGCGAGGCCCAGGGCCCGCAGAACTACAACGTGCTGCTGTCGCACGTGCACTGGGATCACATCCAAGGCCTGCCGTTCTTCTCACCCGCCTACGTGCCCGGCACGCGGATCGCGGTGCACGCGCTGCTCACGGCGGCCGACGAGCTGCAGCAGGTGATCGGCGGGATCACGCGCCACGAGTTCTTCCCGATGCCGCTCGAAGCGGTGCCCGCGTCGTTCGACTTCCATCAGGTGGAGCCCGGGGTCGAGTTCGATCTCGGATCGTTCCACATCTCGCCGATCGCGCTCAACCATCCATTCGGCTCTGTCGGCTATCGCATCGACTGCGATGGTGCGTCGTGGGCGTACGTCTCGGACACGGCGCCGTTCGATGCGGTGCTGCACAAGCAGCACTTCCTGCCGGGGCTCGAGGAGCTCACCGACGACGACAAGCACTCGCTCGGCACGATGCGCGAGCACCTGATCGCGCGCCTGCAGAACGTGGACACCGTCGTCTACGACACGCACTTCCTCCCCGAGGAGTACGCACGGTTCCCGCACTACGGACACTCGACGCCGGATCAGGCGCTCGAGATCTGCGCCGCGGCGTCGGTACGGCGACTCGTGCTGTATCACCACGCGCCATCGCACAGCGACGATCAGATGGATCAGATCGCGGCCGCGTACCTCGCGAAGGGCGCCGCGATCGGGATCGAAGTGCTCACATCGTTCGAAGGCATGACGTTGCCGATCGGGCCCGACGAGGTTCCCGTGCGCGTCGAGCCGGAGCGAACGAATCCCGGCATCGGACCGGGGAGCAGCACGCAGTGAAGATTCGCTTCTGGGGCGTTCGCGGATCGTTCGCGATGTCGGGGCGCGACTTCTTGCGTTACGGCGGGAACACCACGTCCGTCGAGCTCCAGACCAAGGCGGGCGAGCGCCTGCTGATCGACCTCGGCACCGGCGCGACCGAGCTCGCGAAGACGCTGATGGGAAGCGAGTTCGGCAAGGGTGCCGGCAAGCTGCCGATCCTCCTCAGTCACACACACCTCGATCACATCCAAGGCCTGCCGTTCTTCACGCCGTTCTTCATCAAGGGCAACCAGATCCGGATCCTCGGCGCGAATCCGACGGCGTCGACGCTCGAAGCGACGCTGCAGAATCAGCTCGCGCCCCACTACTCGCCGCTCAACGGCCTCGAGAACCTCGCCGCCGGCGTGTCGATCGAGACGCTCAATCCCGGATCGACGCTCCAGCTGCCCGGCTTCGAGGTCGTCACCGCCGCGGTTCCGCACGGCAGCATGTGGACGACCGCGTATCGCATTACCGCGGACGGAAAGACCATCACCTACCTCTCCGATGTCGAGTATCCCGACCTCGATTCCCCGCTGCCCGAGGCGCTCGCGCTGGCGAAGGATGCCGATCTCCTGATCCACGACGCGATGCACGCAGACCACGACTACGGCATGCGCAGAGGGTGGGGGCACTCACCCGCGCGTGCGGGAGTCGTCGTGGCAGAGCGCGCCGGGGCCAAGAAACTGGCATTGTTTCATCACAGTCCCGATGCGACGGACGACATGATCGATGAAGTCGTGCAACGCACCAGCGCTCGCACGGCGGTCCCCGTCTTCGCGGCTGCTGAAGGAAGTTACCTAGACGTATGAGTCATCCCGCCCATCCCGATTCCGATTCTCTGCGCGAGCTCGGCGAGAGCTCGACCAACGTCGCCAACGCGTGGGCCGGCGCCGAGGAGTACTTGTCGCAAGGACTCGTCGTGTGGGCTCGCCGCCTGGTCGCCGACGATCAGAAGCTCGCGGTGCGCGCCGCGGTCTCCGCGTGCAAGCTCGTCGCCGATCAGTATCCGACCGACGGCGCCGAGACCCACGCTCCGAAGCAGTACATCGACGACATGCTCGCGAAGATCAGCCGGTGGATCGACAACCCGTCGAACACCAATCGCGAAGCCGTGCGCACGTCGCTCGATACCACGCGCTCGCTTCATGCCTGGCAGGGCCACGCGGAGCACTCGCACTTCTGGATCCTCGAGGCGGTCGACCACGCGTCGCTCGCGGTGTGGGCCGGCGAGCGCAGCTCGTACATCGTGCCGCTCGATTACGGCACGTGCAGCGCGCGCGCGATCGCGTGCGTGCTCCACGCGCTGATCATGAGCAAGGTTCCGGAAGCCGAGGCCGTCGATCGTGTCGTGAGCACGGTGTTCAACATCGCGCACGGTAAGATCGACTAAGTCATCGGCACCTCCTCGCCGCAGGCCACTCCGGTCTGCGGTGCTGCTGCATTCCGGACCTGCACACTTGACTAGAAAGTAGGACGTTCTAGTGTCCAGTGGCTGAAACCCGGAGGCCACATGCACGCGATCCGCTTCACCCTCGCCAGTCTCGTCGTCGCAGCCGCTTGCTCGTCGTCGTCGTCGCCACCCGTCGGGGACGACGAACCCGATGCGGGATCCGGTAGCGGCCAGTCCGGTGATCCCTTCGCACCACAAGCCGACGAGAGCGAAGGCCTGACCAACGTGTCGGCCGATCTGTCGGCCCTGCTGGAGAACGGAACGCTCGCGGGTGCGTGCGACCGCTACCGAGGTGGACAGACGGATCGCGCGACGATGCTCGCGTGCGGCAAGTGGAAGTTCTTCTACGATCCGTTCGGGACGTTCGGAATCCCGTCGGTGCTGGTGAAGTTCATGACGAAGAACTTTCCCGCCGAGCTCGGCCTGGGGTTCGAGCGGCTCGGGCTGGTGCTCGATCCGACATCGGCCGACAAGCTGCCGCTCGGCATGGCACCGACGACGCCGGTGAGCGGTGTCGAGTCGATCGCGTTCACGTGCGCGAGCTGCCACTTCGGCAAGCTGCCGGATGGGCGGTTCGCGGTCGGCGCGCCAAACCATCGCTACGACTACGGTGGCCACATCCTCGCGCTCACGCTCGCACCGACGGTCGGGCTCGGTCTCGCCCAAGCGTCGGCGCACGATGCCGCTGCGATCGCGAAGGTGCAGCCCGTTCTCGATCGCCTCGCGGCGGACTCGGCGCTGAAGAACCAACTGCTGCTCGCGCTGCTTCCGCTCGCCGGCGGCAGCATGCCGTCGATGGACAAGCCGACCGAGAATGCGTACGCGTCGTGGCCGGTCGGCACGATGGACTTCATGATGGCGCCGCTTCCCGTCGACGATCACGCCCACACGGTGTCGAAGATCATCGGCTTGTGGGGCATTCCGCGGCCCGCCGAGGTCACGAGCAGCGGTATGAGCAACGCGTTGCTCGCGTGGACGGGCGATGCTCGAACACTCGAGGAGTTCGTGCGCGGCTTCGCGACGCTCGGCGGCACCGCCGCGCCGAGTGACGCCGAGATCCTCCCGCTCGTCGAGTACATCTACTCGCTGCGTGCTCCGGCGAACCCCTCGCCGCCGGATGCCGCGCTCGTCGCATCCGGCGAAGCGCTGTACGCGTCGAAGGGCTGCGCGGAGTGCCACGACGGTCCGCGCGGAAGCGGCAAGCGCGCCTACACCTTCGACGAGATCAAGACGGATCCCGCCCTCGCGCGGTGGGCCGATCCGGAGCTCTCGGGAACGCCGTGCTGCGGGCTCCCGATCGCCCCCGGTCAGCTCACGCACGGCGTGAAGTCGCCGCGCCTCGTCGGGATGTGGGCGCTCGGCCGGTATCTCCACAACGGGGCACTCGCATCGCTGGACGAGCTGTTCTGCCTCGACCCGCGGCCGCCGATCGGCACCGAGCCCCTACGGTCCGATGGCCACGCGTTCACGTGCGATCTGGCCGACGGCGAGAAGCAGGCGCTCGCCGCGTACATGCTCGCGCACTGACGAGCTAGTCGAACGTCACGCGGACGTTCTCGGGACGTTGCGCGGCACCGATCGCGAGCACGATCGACATCATCTCGTAGCGACCGCGAAGCAAGTAGTCGTTGCGGCCCTGCTCGACGCCGCCGACGATCGTTCGCTGATCGCCGCGCACGTACTCGACGCCGACGTGGACGGTCGTGCGGTTCTCCTTGCCGGGACGGAACGTGATCACGGCGCGCGCGTGGTCCTCGTACGCGGCCTCGTTCCCGGGCACGTCCCCGAAGCGACGACGAACCTGCGCATCGAACGCCCAGCGCCGCGTTCCCGAGCCGAACCCGAATCGCGCGCCGGCGTACGGGTAGCGATCGTCGCGCGTCCATCCGACGCCGAAGTCGCCGACGAGGCGGAACACGATCTTCGCCACGCTGAGCGAGAACGGTTGGATGACGCCGCCGTATTCGTTGTCGATGTAGAAGTGGTTCTTCTCCATCGCGTCGTCTTCGAGCGCCTCGGCCTTGCCGGTCAGCCACCCCATCGCGATCGTGAACTCGATGCCCGACATCGAGCCGAATCGACTGATGCCGAGATACGCGCCCGAGGAGTAGCGAAGCGTTTGGAGTACGCCGTCGCGCTTGTTCTCGGTTCCGTCCGCGGCGTGCACCGTGGTCGACGTGACGAGGGACGTCTGCGATTCGAGCGCACCCTGTGCTTCGCCCGCGAGCGTGCCGGGTTGGTACACGCTGCGCGAACAACCGGCGATGACGAGCACGGCGCCGAGCCTGACGAGCGCGGATCTCATATCCGGCCTCCAACCTCGAGACCGAAGCCGGGATGCGAGAAATCGTCGACGGTGGTGAGCGCTCGACCACGCACGAACACGCGCGAGAACAGGTCGATCGTTAGGCTCGCGCGGATCGGCGAGACCTTCGAGTTGCCGTCTTCGCGGATGTTCGCGCGCCAGTTGAAGTCGTAGCCGAGCTCGACGCGGCCGAGGCGGCCGAGCGAGACCAGCACGCTCATCGGCATGCCGAAGAACTTGTAGGCACACGCCTGTTCACCGGTCGTGGTCATGCACGTGTCGGAACGCCAGGACTCCCAGCGCAGGCCCGTCTCGATCGAGAAGCGATGCGTGCGGAACAGCGCCGTCGTCATGCCGAACGCGCCGCCTTTGATGTTGCTCGCGAGTGTTCCGTCGCCTTCGTTCGGCTGCCAGACCCGGATCTCCGTCGAGTAGTCGTTGAGCGCGAGCGTCGCGTTGGCGCGCGCGAGCTTCTCGCGGTGGCGCTGTTCGCGCTCCTCGGGCGTCTTGTAGCCCTCCTTGAGCGTGCCTTGGTAGAACGTCGTGGTCTCGACGACGCCACCGCCGAGATAGGAGGCGGTCTTCCCCGTTTCCTTCCACGTGTACGGATCGTCCACGCTCTTGTCGGGGACGAACAACATGCGGAACACGAAGCGCGCGAACACGCCGTTGCGATCCTCGAAGTGAACGCCGGTGCCGACCGACGGATCCACTTGATTGACGAACGTCACCGGCTGATACGCGTAGTCGGCGGACAGCTCGATCGTCGAATCGTCGAGGAAGACTTCGCCTCGCGCGATGCGCGCGACACACAACGCACCAACGACGATCCACGCACGCATTCCCCCACGATAGGCGAACGAGCTCGCGCGCGTGGACTACGGACAGGTAACGCCGGGGTGCCTACCCCATGACCATGGGGCTACGCCGGAAACAGCGCTCGCTCGATGAACGCGGTCAGCGCTTTCTTCGCGCGATCGACGGTCACGAGCGACGGACCGACGTACTCCGCGAGTCCGTGCGCGCACTGCATCGCGCTCCCGTACAACACGAACGCGGTCGCCTCCGGATCGGGAACCGCGGTGCGCGGTGTCGCCGCGGTGATCAGATCGGTGAGCCGGCGGATCGCGACATGCTCGAACGCGTGGCGCAGCTCGGCGACCGCGGGATCGCGCAGTGACATCTCCGTGAAGCTGCGCGTGAGCTTGGGCTGCGCGAGTACTTGCTCGAACAACACCGTGACGGTGCTCTCGATCGTCTCGTGACGCGCGAGACCGACGAACTTCGCCGGCGTGAGTCCTTCGATCGTCTGCGCGTATGCATCGACGAACGAGCGCCGCGCGATCTCCAGGTAAACCTCGTGCTTGTCGTCGAAGTAGCGATAGAACGTGCCGACGGAGACGCCGGCTCTCTGCGCGATCTCCGGCGTGCCGACCGCGTCGTAGCCTTGCGCTTCGAACAGCTCGGTGGCGGCCTCGATCAACGCGAGGTAGCTACGGCGGGAGCGCTCCTGATGAAAATCGGGCTCCTTGGTGGCGCGCAGAACGGCCTCGGGGTCGCGCACTTGCGACTTCGGCCGTGGTCGAGATGCCATACCTCCACAATAGCGCTTGACCCACCTGCGTGCTCCAGCACAAAATGAAACAAGTTTCAGTTTTGTCTCATCGCCCGGAGGGAGCCCGCATGACCGCCGTCGCCGCCGAGAATCTGGCAGGACCATCGATCGAAACGCTCGAGACGGTGCTCGACGTGACGTACACGTGGGGCTACACGGAGACGCGCGAGAAGCTGCGCGATCTCTACGACAAGGCGTGCCGCGCGCAGTGGATCTCCGACGACGTCCTGCCGTGGACGACCGACGTCGATCTCGACAAGCCGATGGGCCCCGAGCAGCTCATGCCGCTGCATGGCTCGGACATCTACAACAAGATGAGCGAGTCCGAGCGCCGCACGCTGAACCAAGAGGTGCTGGCGTGGACGCTCTCGCAGTTCCTCCACGGCGAGCAAGGCGCGCTCCTCGCGACCGCGCAACTCGTCGACTCGGTCCAGGATCTCGATAGCAAGCTGTACGCGGCCTCGCAGGTCGTCGATGAAGCGCGGCACGTCGATGTCTACAACCGGTACCTTCACCAGAAGGTCGGCTGGTCGTATCCGTGCAACCCGCACCTGAAGACGCTGCTCGACATGATCCTCAAGGACAGCCGTTGGGACATGAAGTTCCTCGGCATGCAGATCATGGTGGAGGGCCTCGCGCTCGCGGCGTTCGGCATGATCCGCAACAACACGCAGGAGCCCCTGCTCAAGGAGCTCACCTCGTACGTGATCGGTGATGAAGCGCGTCACGTCGCGTTCGGCGTGCTCTCGCTGCGCGACTACTACCGGGATCAGCCCGAGGCGATGAAGCGCGAGCGCGAGGACTTCGTGTTCGAGGCCGCTCGCCTGATGCGCGATCGCTTCTTGTTCCAAGAGGTGTGGGAGAAGACGGGCCTGCCGACGAAGCAGTGCATGGAGATCGCGCTGCACAACCAGGGGCAGGTGATGTTCCGGCAGATGCTGTTCGCGAAGATCGTCCCCGCGATCAAGAAGATGGACCTGCTATCGGATCGCCAGCGCGTGCGGTTCCAGGAGCTCGGGATTCTCCAGTTCGAGAACTGGGAGGATCCGCTCGCATCGATCTCGCAGTCCCCGACCGGCGCGACGTCCGCTCGCTTGGCGTAGATGGCGTCCGCGGCCGAGACGCTCGCGGACCTCGCGTCTGTCCACACGACCGAGTCGGCGCTCGCGCTGTTCGACAGCCTGCGCGCCCTCCGTGCCGAAGACATGCTCGGTCGCTGGAAAGGTCGCGAGCTCGCCACGGGGCATCCGATGGACGGCGTCCTCGCGGCGTCGGGGTGGTACGGCAAGCAGTTCGACAGCCTCGAGAAGGTGCACCCGCTGCTCGTGTCGGCGAACGGCTCGCTGTTCCCGATGGAGCCGCGCCGCGTGCCGATCAAGCTCGTCGCCGGTCTTCCGCGATCGCTCGTGGCGAAAGGACGTCCACTACTCGGGCTCCTCGCGCCCTGGCTGCGCACGGACAAGTACCGCGCGCGGCTGCGCAACCTCGAGTACCGCGGCGTCGTCAGCGCGGCGATGATCTACGATCACCTGCCGATCATCGACATGTTCCGTCGCGTCGATGACGACACGTTGCTCGGGGCGATGGATCTTCGCGGCGTGCGCTCCCCGTACTTCTTCGTGTTGTCCCGCGACTAGACAGCGCCCGAGCCGCCGGTGCGCGCTATCCTGCCGGCATGCGCGCTCTCCTCCTCGCGACCGTCGTCGTCGCTCTCGCTGCGTGTTCGAAGAAGCAAGAGGCTCCGCCGCCTGCGAAGACACCGCCGGCCACGCTGACCACGGGCACGGTCGCCGCCGATGGCGTGCGCACGATCCCGATCGAAGCGGGAATGGAGGGCTACAAGCCCGACACGATTCCCGGCAAGCCCGGCGAGAAGCTGAAGCTCGTGTTCACGCGCACCGTCGAGGGCGAGTGCCTGTCCGAGCTGAAGACGCCGGATGACAAGCTCGTGCAGCTGCCGATGAACAAGCCCGTCGAGGTCGCGGTCACGGTTCCCGACACCGGATCGCTCACGTTCACGTGCGGCATGAAGATGTTCGAGGGAAAGATCGTCGCGGGCGGCTAACGCGGCCGCGCGATCTACTTCGTGCGGAAGCTGACGGCGAAGCAGGCCGCGGCGGGCGTGGGCGAGCCCGTTGGCTTGTACGGCGTGTACCGCCAGGTCTTCATCGTCTGCGTCATCTCGAGCGCGGAGCGCGCTTCGAGCTTGGTGATCAGATCCGCCGAGGTGACGCCGCCCGTGTGATCGATGCATAGCTTCGCGGCGACAACCGGCGGAATCTCCGCGTGCCTCGTCTTCGACAGCTCGGGCATCTCCCCGGATACCTTCGTGACCTTGCTCGGCGGGATCGTCACCGGGCCCGCGATCCGCGGCGGTGCCGGTGGTGCGGTCGGCGCGGTCGTCGGTGCGGGCTTCGTGATCGCGG
>Ga0154020_10003139_pt1 | contig 19990 bp, 19 predicted proteins | sample Klosneuvirus_201_FD_109709 | JGI IMG/M metagenome (GOLD analysis project Ga0154020, IMG submission 109709) | Active sludge microbial communities from wastewater, Klosterneuburg, Austria - Klosneuvirus_20160825_MG | ecosystem: Engineered > WWTP > Aerobic digester > Activated sludge | place... | reverse complement strand
GAACGCGAGCGCGGCCGCCGCGACCTTCGCGCCGACGAACGCGGGACGGACGAAGAGGCCCAGCGTGAGGAGGAGCGCGTCGACGCCCAGGAGCGCGCCGAGGAGAGGCGTGGCGCCGAGCCGCAGCGCCCCCCACGGGAGCTCCCTCACCGTGACCAGGTGGACAGCGACCGCCTGGACCGCGGGGACCACGAGCACCGCGACGACGGCGGTCTGCCGGATGTCGACGTGGTGGAAGACGTAGTACGACGCCGCGGAGCCGACCACGAGATGCGTCAGGAAGAGCGCGGCGAAGAGAGTGAGGTACCGGGCCATCAGACCTCTTCCAGCGCGGCGCGGCGCGCCTCGGTGAGCCGCGCGGTCAGCTCGTCCGTCAGCACGTCGATCTCCTCGCGCGTCGCCTCGGGCGGCACCCGGAGCGGCGGCCCGCAGACGGTGAGGACCCTCGCGAACGGCCACGGGACGAAGAGCCGCGACCACGCCTTCCGGAAGACGACCGCGGGCCGTGCCGCCACACCCACCGGGACCACCTCGCGGCCGGTGTGCTGGGCGCAGACGAGGATGCCGGGCTTCGCCTGGCCGCTCGGGCCGAGCGGTCCGTCCACGATGAGGATGGTCGGCTTCTCCCGCGACGCGATCTCCTTCAGGAGCTCCGAGAGCGCCCGGGCTCCGCTGTGGCGGCTCGAGCCCCGCACCGCGCGCGCGCCCAGCCTCTCCACGAGGGCCGTCGCGAAGTCGCCGTCGCGCCCGGGGGAGACGAGCGTCGTCATGTCGCGCCCGATCACGAAGCCCGCGATGGCGAAGGCGTCCCGCTCGCACATCGCGAAGATCTGCGTGGCGAACGGGTAGCGGCGGGGCGGGACGACGGTGCCGTCGGGCTGGCGGATCCGCAGCCGGAGCGTCTTGAAGTAGAGCCGGTAGAACGGCGCGACCGCGGCGAAGAGCGGCGCGAGCGGATGCCGGCTCCTCACGCCGCGCCGCGGGTCAGCACCAGGCAGGCGGTCTGGCCCCCGAACGCGAACGAGCTCGAGAGCGCGGCGTTCACCTTCGCCTCGCGCGCCGCGCCGGGCACGTAGTCGAGGTCGCAGTCGGGGTCCTTCTCGGTGAGGTTGATCGTGGGGTGGATCGTCTGGCCCGCGAGCGTCAGCGCCGTCACGACGGCCTCCACGGCCCCGGCAGCCACGGTGAGGTGCCCGATCATCGACTTCGTCGAGCTGATCGGCACCTCGTGAGCCCGCGTGCCGAGCACGGCCTTCAGGGCGAGCGTCTCGATCCGGTCGTTCGCGGGGGTGGACGTGCCGTGCGCGTTCACGTAGTCGATCTCGCGAGGCGAAAGACCGGCGTCGGAGATCGCCCGCCGCATGGCCAGCACGGCGCCGACGCCGTCGGGGTGAGGGTCGGTCACGCGGTAGGCGTCGCACGCCGCGCCGAAGCCCGACACCTCCGCCAGGATGGGCGCCCCGCGAAGGAGAGCGTGCTCGCGCTCCTCGAGGACGAGGACGCCGGCCCCTTCGCCGATGACGAAGCCGTCGCGCCGGGCGTCGAACGGGCGGCTGGCCTGCATTGGCTCGTCGTTCCGCGTGGAGAGCGCGCCGAGGAGACAGAACGACGCCAGCCCCATCGGGTAGAGCTCCGAGTCGCTTCCCCCGGCCACCGCGACGTCCACCGTGCCGTTCCGGATCCAGCGGAGAGCGTCGCCGATCGCCTGCGTTCCGCCGGCGCACGCCGTCATCACGCTCATCACCGGGCCGGTGAAGCCGAACCGCTCGGCGACGAGCCGCGAGACGGTGCCCGGCGTGCGGCGCGCCATGCTGTGCTCCTTCAGCGACTGGAGCAGCAGCTCGTTGAAGTCCGCGCCGTCCCACGCGCCAGGCCGTGCCAGGAGCGGCCCGAACGCCTCGTCGTGGTCGTAGCTCCCCAGCCCCGCGGCCACGACGACGCCCACGCGTCCCCCGGCGAGCTGGGCCTGCGTCACCGCCTGGTCCGCCGCGGCGAGCGCGAACGAGGCGATCCGCCCGTACGGACCCGAATCGACGTCCGTCACCTCGCCGGCGATCCGCGACGGGAACCCCGACGCGTCGAACCGGCGGATCGGCCCGATGGACGACGCGCCCGCCACCAGGCGGCGGAACAGCGTCTCGACGTCGAGAGCGCCCGGCGCGACGACGCCCATCCCCGTGATGACGGCGCGCCGCCGCTCGGTCATGCGGCGCGCTTCCGCTCCAGGTAGTCTAGGATCGTCTGCACGGTGATGAGCCGCGGCAGGTCCTGCTTCCGGAGCGGGTCGGGCAGGCGGTCCCACCGGAGCCCGGGGCTCCTCTCGCGGAGGCGACGGACCCCCTCGGCGATCTCCTCCGGCGACTCGGCGCCGGTGAGGCCGGTCGCCCCCTTCCAGATCTCGTCCTCCGGGATCTTCACGTCGAACGCCGACTCGAGGCGGAAGACCACGTCGAGGAAGTCGATCGACTCCGCGCCGAGGTCGTCGATGAGCGACGACGACGGCGTCACCTCTTTCGGATCGCGATCGAGCGTCTCGGCGACGATCTCGACGACCCGTTCACTCAGCTCGGCCCCTTCTGGAATCAACACGTCCTCCCGAAAGCTCTCATCGCGAGCGAGGCCGACAGGCCGCCGGCCCCCGTCGCGTGCGCGAGGATAGCGGTTTCGCCTTCGGCCCGGCCGAGGAGGAGCGCGGCGTCGATCGGCCCCGCGGCGGCCAGCGCGTGCCCCAGCCGCGAGGTGTGCTCGTCGGTCCGCGAAAGACCCGCCGCCGCGAGCGCTCCGTCCTCCCAGGCGAGGTACGGCTCCGCGAAGACCGTGGACGTCACCACGCGCGCCGCCCCGCGCCAGCCCGCGAGCGCCTCGCGGGGCGACCCGGCCAGCGCGACGATCTCACCGTAGGCGCGGGCGCCGCGGCGTGCCGCCTCGTCCGCGTCCTCGAGCAGCAGCACCGCGGCCCCCTCGCCCGGCACGAAGCGGCCGTCGTCGAAGAGACCGGCCTGCTGGAACCCGCCGTACGCATACGGGAAGAGTGCGCTGTCGGCGCCTCCCGCCAGCACGGCCTTCGCCTCTCCCGCCCGGATCCACGCGGCCGCCTCCCCGATCGCCTGCAGGCCCGCGAGGAAGTCGGTCATCACGGTGCTGTTCGGGCCGCGCGCCTGGAGCTGGATCGCGGCGTGAGCGCTCACCATGTTCGGCAGCGAGATGAGGAGCCAGAGCGGGTTCATCCCCCCCAGCACCTTCTCCGCGAAGCCGCCCTCCGGATGCCGGGCGAACGCCCGCGCGAAGTCCGGCGCCTGGATGTCCGAGCCGCTGACGCCGAGGACGACGCCGAGCCCCGTCCGCTCGTCCTCCCCCTCCGGAAAGCCGGCATCATGGAGCGCCATGGACGCCGCGGCCACGGCGAAGCGCGTCTTCCGCTCCGTCACCTTCAGGGCCTTCGTCACCCGGAAGTGGGCGCGCGCGTCGAAGCCCGTCACCTCCGCGGCGCGGTTCTCACGAAAGCCCGTGGCGTCGAAAAGGGTGGCCTCCCGGAGCGCCGACTCTCCACGGTCGAGGGCGTCGAGCGTCTCCCTCAGCGTGTGGCCGAGAGGGGTGACCGCGCCGATCCCCGTCACGACGACGGAGCACGTCATTCCGGAAGGCGCGCCTTCAGGGCCAGGAGCTCCGCTTCCAGCGTCGCGCACTGCTCCGTGAGGCGCCGCAGCTCCCGGCGCATCTCCGGCAGCTTCGCGAAGACGGCGAACGACTTGCCGGCGTCGCGCGACGGGATGGCGGGCGAGCCGAGGTAGGTCCCCTTCTCCTTGTCGGAAGCGACCCCCGCCTGCGCGCCGACGATGACGCCCGGCGCGAGCGTGACGTGAGGGGCCACGGCCGACTGGCCGGCCAGCACCGTGAAGGCTCCGAGCGTGGCGCTGCCGGCAATCCCCACCTGCGCCACGAGGCAGGCGTGCTCGCCGATCGTGACGTTGTGGGCGATCTGGACGAGGTTGTCGACCTACGTGCCGCGGCCGATGCGCGTCGTCCCGAGCGTGGCGCGGTCGACGGCCGAGTTCGCGCCGATCTCCACGTCGTCCTCGATCGTCACGCCCCCCACCTGCGGCACCTTCAGCTGCGCGCCCCTCTCGTCGCGCTGATAGCCGAAGCCGTCGGCGCCCACCACCGTCCCGGCGTGGATCCTCACGCGGTTCCCGAGGCGCGTCCCCTCGTAGAGCGTGACGTTCGGGAAGACGACGCAGTCGTCGCCCATCACGACGCCCTCGCCCACCACGGCGTTCGGGTGGATCTGGCAGCGGGCGCCGACGACGGCCCCCGTTTCCACCACGGCCCCGGCACCCACCGATACCCCCTCGCCGAGCGTCGCCCCGGGAGAGACGTGCGCGCCCGGCGCGATTCCGGCGGGACGGCGCTTCTCCGGGTGAAGGAGGGTCAGCAGCGTGACGAGGGCGCGACGCGGATCACGCACGCGAACGTGCGGCTTGTCGAGCGGGGGCGCGCCGTCGGCCACCACGAAGGCCCCCGCGGCCGAGGTCGCGAGCGCCGCCTCGCGCTTCTTCTCCATCACGAGCGCGATGTCGTGAGGACCTGCGTCCTGGAGCTCACGGACCCGCTCGATGGCCAGAGTCGGCTCCCCGTGGAGCTCGCCTCCCAGCGCCTCAGCGATCGTCGCGAGCGTGTGCGTGGCCAAGGCCGCTCCTTTCCGCGGAAACGGCGCCCTCGGGCAGCGATACGTCGAGGCCGTCCACCGTCCGGGGCCAGGGGGCCTCGGCCAGCGCGAGGACGGCCTCGGCCGCCCGCGCCACGGACCCGCCGGAGCGGATGCGGCGCGCCACCTCGTCGAGGTCTTTCTTCATCTCCTCCTGTCGCGCCGGGCTCGACAGCACCTCCCAGGCCGCCTCGGCCAGCTCGTGGGCGTTCACCTTCTTCTGGATCAGCTCCGGCACGGCGCGCCGGCCGAGGACGAGGTTGGGGAGGCCGACGGTGTCGGAATCGATGAGCCGGAGCGCGATGCAGGCCCTCACGACGCCGATCGTGAGCAGCGAGACGCGATAGAGGATGACCATCGGGACGCGCAGCAGCGCGGCCTCGAGCGACGCGGTCCCCGACGCGAGGAGGACGAGGTCGGCCGCGCGCATCACGGTGTGGCTTCCTTCCCCGAGCGTGACGAAGGCCTCGAGCCCGACGCGCCTCACCTCGTCCTCGAGCGCGCTCCGGAAGGAGGGCTCGGCCACCGGCAGGGCGAACCGGACCGCCGGATCCCGGCGGGCGATCTCGCGGGCCGCGGCGAGGAGCACGGGCGCGAGCTTGGCCACCTCGTGCGTGCGGCTGCCGGGCAGGAGCCCCACGAGACGGACGGCGTCGGACTGCCCCAGCGTCCGCCGCGCCTCGCTCCGCTCCTGCGGGGTGGCCGCCGAGAGGGCGTCGCCCAGGTAGTGCCCCACGAACGACGCCGCGCCCCCCGCGCGGCGGTAGACGACCTGCTCCTCGGGAAAGCAGGTGAGGAGGGCGTCGAAGCTCCGGACGATGGGGCGCGCGAGGGAGCGCCAGATCCAGACCTGCGGCGGGAAGTACGAGACGGTCTTCACGCCGCGGCGCTTCAGCCAGCGCGCGAGGAGGACGTTGAAGACGTCGTTGCCGATCAGCACCGCAACGTCGGGCTTCTCCACGGCCACGCGCTTCGCCAGCTTGCGGAAGGCGCGGTAGAGCGGGGTGGCGGTCGCGAAGGCCTCGGAGATCCCCACCGTCCCGAGGTGGTTCGTCTGCACGTTCACGTCCACGCCGGCGGCCGCCATGCGCGGCCCGCCGATGCCGTAGAGCGTGGCCTCCGGGCTCTTGGCGCGGATCTCGGCCGCGAGGCGCGCGCCGACGATGTCGCCCGAGACCTCCCCGGTAGAGATCAGGACGCGCAACGTCATGTCACGGCTCTCGCCTTCCGGAGGAGGAGGAGGACCGGAACCTCGGCGAGGGAGACGATGGCTGCCACCCCGAAGAGCTCGGCGGTGGCGCCCCACGCCGCTCCGACGAAGCGGTTCACGAGAAGACGCGAGAGGATCGCGGCCGTGACGAGGACGTAGAAGAGCCCCAGAGCCCTAAGCATGCGTCACGGCCGGCGCGAGCCGCGAGTAGGTTTCGCGCGCCCACGCGTCGAACGCTGCCTTTCCGATGGCGCCGTCGCCTGGCATCGACGTGAAGGCGTGCAGGACCAGGCGAGCCTCGGCGATCCGCTCTCCTCCCGCCTCCGCGCCCGTCTTCACCACGTAGTCGTCCCCCCGGACCTCGACGATCTCGGCGTCGAGCAGCACCTCGACCTCGGGCTTGAGGAAGCGGCGGAACTTCGCGCGCTCCACCATGCTCAGGAACGGCCACCGCCGGAACTCGAGAGTGGCCGCCACCAGCCAGCCCGCAGTCTGCCCCATGGCCTCGGTGATGAGGACCCCGGGCACGACGGGAAAGCCGGGGAAGTGGTCCTCGAGAAAATCCTCGTCGGCGCGAAACGTCTTCGCCGCGCGCGCGCTCTTCCCGAGCGAAAGCTCCAGGAAGCTGTCGATCAACACGAAACGCAAGAGGCCTCGGGAAGGGGGAGCCCGAAGGCTCCCCCCGGAACCACTAGACGCCCAGTCCGCCCTTGCGGAGGAAGGCCCAGCCCGCGGCGGCCAGGGAGACGCCGAGAGCGATGAGCGCCCACTCGGACAGCGTGGGGATGTCCGTGACGGGCGCCACGGCGACCGCCGCCTGGCTGACCGTGAACGTCTGCGAGCCGACGGTGACGGTGCCGCTGCGCGCCGCGCCGGTGTTGGCCGCTACGGTGAACGTGACGGTACCGTTCCCGGTGCCGCTCGCCGCGAGGGCCTCGCGGCTGGCCGTGATCGTGATGAACGACGCCGTGGTGGTGGCGGTCCAGGCGCAGCTCTGGTCGCTCGCCGTCAGCGCGGAGCTGAAGGAGCCGCCGGCGGCGGGGATGTTGACCGTCGAGGGGTTGAACGTGAACGTACAGTTGCCGCCCTGCGTCACGGTGAACGTCTGGCCGCCGGCCGAGATCGTCCCGGTGCGGGACGACGTGGATGTGTTCGCCGCCACGGTGAAGCCGATGGTGCCGCTGCCCGTGCCGCTCGGCGTGTTCACGGTCAGGAACGAGCTCGAGGTGGCGGCCGTCCAGGCGCAGCTGGCGTCGGACGCCGTGAGGGCGAAGGTGCTGGAGCCGCCGGCCGCGGCCGCGCTGAACGAGGTGGGATCGATCGAGTAGGTGCAGGCGATCGCGGCGGCGGCCTGCGTGACGGTGAACGTCTGGCCGCCGGCCGAGATCGTCCCGGTGCGGGACGACGTGGACGGGTTCGCCGCCACCGTGAAGCCGATGGTGCCGCTGCCCGTGCCGCTCGGCGTGTTCACGGTGAGGAACGAGCTCGAGGTGGTGGCCGTCCAGGCGCAGCTGGCGTCGGACGCCGTGAGGGCGAAGGTGCTGGAGCCGCCGGCCGCGGCCGCGCTGAACGAGGTGGGAGCGATCGAGTAGGTGCAGGTGATCGCGGCGGCGGCCTGCGTGACGGTGAACGTCTGGCCGTTGACCGTGATGACGCCCGTGCGCGACACGAGACCCGTGTTCGCCGCCACGGTGTAGGCGACGCTGCCGTTGCCGGTGCCGGTGCTGGTGGGGACGAGCCACGAAGCGTTGCTGGTGGCCGTCCAGATGCAGGAGGCGTTACCGGTCGTGATCGCGAAGCTGTTCGATTCGCCGGCGGCGGGCGCGGTCCTGGTGCCCGGGCTCACCGCGTAGACGCACGGCGACGCGACCATCGGAGGGAGCTGGTAGACGTCGGCGTCGGGCACGCCGTTGCCGTCGAGATCCCAGACGATCCCGTCGGGAATGCCGTCGCCGTTCGAGTCGCCCATCGGGATCCAGATCTGCGGGTTGCCCGTGCCGGCGCCCGGGACGGCGCAGGGGAAGGGCTTCACGCCGAGGGCGCTCTGCGTGGCGAACGGCACGCTCATGTAGTCGGGGTTGCCGTCCCCGTCGACGTCGGCGTAGACGAAGTTGGCGTCGTAGTTCGTGGTGACGGCGGCGCTCACGGTGAGGTGGAAGCCGGTGGGGATGCCGCCCGTCCCGCCCGTGAAGTTACCGGCGCCGGTACCCCGGAAGGTGCCGCCGCCCGGGGCAGGACGTGTGTAGATCCCCGAGAAGCTGGTCGGCCTCCCGTTCGTGTCGAAGCCCGTTATGCTCGCGGTCTGGCCGCCGCCATCCTTGCGCCCGCCCGCGATCGTCGTGAACTTCCCTTTCGAATCGGGCGTCGAGTAGATCAGCTGGTTATTGGCGTTGCCCCCGCCGGCGCAGACGTCCCACGGGTTGGGGATGGAGACGAGGTTCCCGCTCCGCGACGGCACGACCTTGACGTCGCTCCCCTCGGTGGGCTTGCCGTTTCCCTTCGTGTCGACCAGGGCCGGGAAGTTCGGACCGAGCATCCGGTTCGGAGGCGCTCCGTTCGCGGGCCAGATGAGCGTCGTCGCGACGAGGGCTCCAAACAACGAACCTGCAAAGCGTGCCGTGTGGCTCATTCCAAGCCTCCATTTTTCATTCCGGGATCGTGCTCCATTACTGTAGCACTCGTCTTGACGACTTTCATCAGGCTCGGCGCCGTGGTCCTGGCGATCTTCTTCCTGAGCCTCGCCCTTGCCTCGGGCACGACCGTCTGGGATCGGGACGAGGCACGTTTCGCCACCGCGGCCCTCGAGATGACCCGGACGGGCAACCTCCTCGTTCCGACCCTGAACGGCGAGCTCCGGGCGCAGAAGCCGATCCTCCCGTACTGGGTGATGGCGGCCTCCATGCGGGTCGCGGGCGCCACGGCGACGGCCGCGCGCCTCGGCTCCTGTCTCGGCCTGGCCCTGGCCGCGGCGTTCACCGGATGGCTCGGCTGGCGACTCGTCTCGCCTCGGGCCGGGCTCCTCGCGGCCGCCATCCTCGCCACCACACCGCTCGCCCTCCTCGAGGGGGCGGCCGCGACGGCCGACGCCCTCCTGCTCGCCTTCGTCACCGGCGCCGTGGCCGTCGGCGTCCTCTCCGGGTCCTGGCTCGGCCTCTCGCTGCTCCTCGGCCTCGCGCTCCTGACGAAGGGGCCGGTCGGGCTCGTCCTCCCGATCCTGATCCTCGCCTTCGCCCGCCCGGCGGAGAAGCGGCGGCTCTTCATCGCCTCCATCCTCGGCCTCGCCATCTTCGCGCTCTGGTTCGTCCCCGCGAACCAGGCGACCCAGGGCCGCTTCCTGGCGATCGGCCTGGGGCACGAGGTGGTCACGCGGGTCGCGCAGCCGCTGGAAGGGCATGGCGGCCGCTTCCTCCTGAGCCTCCCCTACTACGTCCCGGTCGTCCTCGTCGGCTTCCTCCCCTTCACGCTCTACCTTCCAGCCGCGCTCGCCGCCCTCCGGGGGTCGGCGCAGCGGCGGCTGCTCCTCGCGTGGATCGCCGTTCCGTTCGTCCTCTTCACGCTGGTAGCCACGAAGCTACCCCACTACGTTTTGCCGATATGGCCCGCCTTCGCGCTGGCCGTGGCCGCGCTCCTCGACCGCGAGCGGCGCGGCGAGCTCTCCCCGGACGACCGCCGCTGGCTCCGGCGAGGCCTCTTCCTCTACCTGCCGCTCGCGGCGCTCGCCGTCGCGGTACTCGGCGTTCTCGCCTGGCACCTCCCCTGGCCGGGCCTCGCCGCGCCGCTCGTGACGCTCGGAGGTCTGGGCGCCGCCTCCGCGCTCACCGCTTCCATCCTCCACGTGCGCGGGAGATTCACGCGCGCCGCGCACGTCCTCGTCGCGGGGAGCGCCTCGATGGCGCTGGTGGCGGGCCTCTGGCTCGGTCCGCGGGTCGAGGTGCTGAAGCCCGTCCCCCGGCTCGTGGCGGCGATCCGGCGCGCCGTTCCCGAAGCGCCGCCCACGGCCACCTTCGGCTTCGGGGAGCCGAGCCTCGGTTTCCTCCTCGGAGGGCAGCCGCTGAAACACCTGCAGACGCGAGCCCAGGCCGAGGCCTGGCTCGGCGGGCCGGGGCCGCGCCTCCTCGTGACCACGCGAGCCCTGGCGCTTCCGTCGGCGCGGGAGGTCGCGTCGGCCGCCGGTCCGAACCTCTCCAAGGGAGAATGGGTGGAGCTTGTCGCGCTTGTCCGAGATCCCTGAGCTCTCGATCGCCGTCCCCGCCCGGGACGAGGAGCCGAACCTCGCGGCGCTCGTCGACGAGGTCCGGCGGAGCGTCGTCGAGACGGGCGTCGACGCGGAGCTCGTCATCGTGGACGACGGCTCGCGCGACGGGACGCCCGCGCGGCTCGCGGAGCTGGCCCGCCTCCATCCGTGGCTCCACGCCTACCGCCTGGAGGAGCCGCTCGGGCAATCGGCGGCCCTCGCCCTCGCGATCGCGATGGCGCGCGGCCGCTTCATCGGGATGCTGGACGCCGACCTCCAGAACGACCCCGCCGACCTCGTTCCGCTCCTCGCGCTCGTGAGGCGGGGCGATGCCGAGCTGGCGCAGGGCGTCCGCGTCGTGCGCCACGACACCGCGGGCCGGAAGCTCGCGAGCGCGATCGGGTGGGCCGCCCGCCGCCTGATCCTCGGCGACCTCACGCGGGACACGGGCTGCACGACGCGCGTCCTGACGGAGAGCCTCGCGCGACGCCTGCCGCTCCACCTCCGCGGCCTCCATCGCTTCGTCCCCGTCTACGCGCGGGGGATCGGAGCCCGCGTCACCGAGATCCCGGTGGGACATCGCCCGAGGCGCGCCGGCCTCACGAAGTACGGGAACGTCTCGCGCGGCGCCGCGGGCCTCGTCGACTGTCTGGGCGTGAGGTGGCTCCTCTCCCGACACCGCGCACCCCAGAGCCCGCCGCGACACCTTTGAGCCTCGCCCTGTCACTCTATCGGGGACTCGTCGATTCGGTCGTCGGCCTGGCGATCGCGCCGTTCTGCCACGATCACCGCACCGAACGGCTGGGGCGGGCGCCCGTGCCGCCGAAGGGCGCGCCGCGCATCGTCCTCCACGCCGTCTCGGTCGGCGAGATGGCGGCGGCGTCCGCGCTCGTCGCGGAGCTCCGGGGAAGCTTCCGGTTCGTCCTCACCACCGGCAACGCCGCGGGCCGGGCCGCGGCCGAGAGGCTGCGCCGCCGCTTTCGACAGGTGGAGCACGTCTGCTACCTGCCGTGGGACACACGCGAGGGCGTGACCCGCTTCCTCGAGGCCGCGCGGCCCGACGCCGTCGTCGTGGTCGAGACGGAGCTCTGGCCGAACCTCTTCCACCTGTGCCGTGAGAGGCAGACGCCGCTCCTCGTCGCGAGCGGCCGGCTCTACCCGCGGGACGTCGCCCGGTATCGCGCCGCGCGCTTCCTCTTTCGTGACGTCCTCGCGTCCGTCTCGTGGATCGGCGCGCAGACGGAGGCCGAGCGCGCCGCGTTCCTCGCGATCGGCGCGCCGCCCGAACGGATCACGGTGACCGGGAACCTGAAGCTCGACGCGCCGGCCCCTCAGGCCCTGGACGGCGCCTGGGAGAGGTCGCTCCGCTCGGCGGGACCGATCGTCGTCGCCGGGAGCACGCACGCTCCCGAGGAGGAGCTGATCCTCGCCGCTTTCCGCGCTCTCCGGAAAGAGCATCCGCTGGCGCGGCTCGTCCTGGCGCCCCGGCACGTCGAGCGGTCGGCCACGATCTCCCCGGGCGCCGCGCGCTTCTCCGAGGGCCCCACCGCCGGGTGGGATGTCCTCGTGATCGACCAGCTGGGCGTCCTGGCGTCGCTCTATCGCCACGCCGACGTGGCGGTCATCGGGGGGAGCTTCGCCGCGAAGGGAGGGCAGAGCCCGCTCGAAGCGGCCGCGGCCGGCTGCCCGGGTATCGTCGGACCGGACGTGTCGCACGTCGAATCGCTCGTGGACGGTCTCGCGGAGGCGGGAGGGCTCGAGAGGCTGGCCGACGGGGCGGCGCTCCTCCCCGCGCTCCGCCGCCTCCTCGCGGAGCCCGCGGAGCGCGCCCGGATGGGAGCCGCGGCCCGGGCCTTCGTCGCGGCGCACCGCGGCGCCGCCCGGGCGACGGGCGACGCGGTCAGGGCGCTCGTCGATAGAGGCGCCAGCCCGTCCTCGTAGGCGGCTCCTCGCGATAGGGCTGGCCGTCGAGGAGCCCGTACTCCTCCTGGAAGATGCCGTGCATCGTCACCCCCTTTGGCAGCGCCTGGCGGCTGGGCGAGAACGCCACGAGAGCCGGCTTCTCCCGGGCGATGAGCCGCCGGAGGCTCTCCGTGTAGCGGACGAAGGCCCGGTGGCGCGGGCCGATCCCGTCCAGCCTGGCCATGCCGGGCACCGTGAAATTGAAACACCACGGACCCACCGCGTTCACGTTCGTCAGGAGCGTGCTCGTCTCGTGGTCGATGGATGTCGACAGGATGAGTACCGGCGTTGCCGCGCCGAGGGCGCGAAACCGACTGGCGAGCGGGTGGTCCAGCGACTCGGGCTCGCCGCTGAACCGTTCCAGCTGCGTCACGAGCCGTGGGCCGAAGAACGTCAACGCGAGAGCCGCCGCCGCGAGCGACGCGAGCGCCGGACGGACGAGCTCGTGGAGGACGCGGTGAAGGAGGAACGCGCTGAAGAAGACGAGCTGGGCGTAGAGGAACGCGTAGTGGTAGCTCCAGAACTTGTGCTGCGTGTAGATGGAGCCGGCGGTGAGGACGAGGATCGCGGCGCCACAAACGAGGTGCCGCGCCGGGTGAACCCTCAGAAACCAGGCCAGGAGCGAGGTGATGAGGAGCGTCACCGGCAGCGCCACGGCGAGCGGCCCATTCCCCATCCACCAGCGGCCGAAAACGCTTCCCGGTTCACCGTAAGCGTCGTAGATCCCGGAGGCGTGGAGCGGAACGAGCCAGCCGAGGAACCCGCGAACCGAATCGACGGAGTGGATCGCGAGAAAGGTCAGCGGAAGTGCCATGCCGAGCGCCAGCCAGCGAGCGATGCGGAGACGCAGGCCGAGAGTCATCTCCAGGAGGACGACGGCCGCGAGAAAGCCGGGCTTCATGAGCGAAAAATGGCCGAGCGCGACGAGATAGACCGCCACCCAGAAGGAGAGTCCGCCGCCGGTGAGACGCCAGAAGAGATACGGCAGGAAAAGGAGCGAGAAGAGCTGCTCGCGCTGGCCGAAGTCGTAGGGGTCCAGGTTCGGGAGCACCGTCACCACGAGGTGCGCCACCACCACGAAAGGAAAGGGGTCGGGACCCTCTCGTGCCGGAAGGGCGCGCCGGAGGAGCAGGAAGCCGGCCAGCGAGAAGGCCAGGACAGCGAGGTGATAGGTGGCGACCGGGTGAAGGGACAGCGCCCGGGATGCCAGGGTCAGGACGTGACACAGCTGGAACCAGGACGGTGGGTTGTTCTGGAGCCAATCCACGTAGAGCCGCTGGCCGCTCGCCATCTTCAGGCCGTTCACGATCCCCGAGGCCGTGTCGCGGTTGACCCACGGGTATTCGCGCGTGGCGGCGGTCCACACGAAGAGCGCCCCGAGAAGCGCCAGGCTCGCCAGGAAGGCGAGCGAGACGACGCGTCTAGCGCTCGGGAAAGTACGCGAGGACATCGAGCTGCCTTCTCTGCCGGCGAAGCGCCGCGGCCGTTCTCAGGGTGTAGATGTCCCGCGGCGCGAACGGCGATCGGCGCACCACCACGCTCCCCAGCGGCACCGCCCGGTCGCCGGTCCGCTCCCGTACCGAAGCTCTCTCCTCCGTCGTCACCACGCCCACGAACGTCACCTCACCGTCGGGCGTGTCGGCCGACAGGGGCATCCGAATCGTCTCGCGGAGGAGCGCGCCGGCGGGCCACCGGGAAGGCTCGAGCGCGGGCATCACGCGGGCGCTCCACGCGAAGACGAGCCCGGTCCCCGGGAGGGTGCCGGTGACGTGCAGGTAGAGCGGCTCTTTCAGCGGCTCCTCCGCGCGCCACACCAGCGACAGCTCCACGCGGCCGCCCATGTAGCGGAGCGGCGTCAGGAGACCGGGCGTGAACCCCGCGGCGACGAGGCCCAGCCCGTGACCTGCGTCGCGCACGACGACCGGCGACGCAGCCGGCGGGGCGGCGCGCTCTACCAGGACGTTCTCGGGGCTCGCGCGGAAGCTCCTCACCTCGTAGAGGTCGAGCGCCACGGAGTTCGTCACCGACGGCACGTCGTACGGCGGGATCTCGAACGTCTGGAGCCGCGTGAGCGTCAGGAGCCGGACGCCCTCGCGCTCGGCGGGGAGGAGGCCGTTCATCCAGTCGGTCTCGACGTTGCGGAGGTCGATCAGGTGGGTCGCGTGTTTCTGGCGGAGGTAAGGAGCGCAGGCGCGCTCCTTCAGATAAGGGTGCAGGTTCGGATCGACGAGACCGCCCAGGTCGATGACGTGGCGGGAGGAGGCCCAGCCGAGCGCGCCGATGTCGAAGCACGCGACGCGCGAATCGACAGGCGTCGTGTCGCGGACGTACGTCGCCATCCGGAGGCCGACGCGGTCCATCTGCGCGACGTTGCCGGCATACACCGCATGCCACGACGGCAACGTCCAGGCCGCGAGCGCGAGAACGGCGGCTGCCGAGACGACGGCGACGCGCCGCCCGAGGAGGCCGAGGGCCACGGACCCGAGGAGCGCCAGGATCACGTGGAGCTCGGCCACGTACCGGCCGTGCTGGTGGACCAGCCGGAACGTGACCGCGTAGAGCGCGATGTGGGAGAGGCCCCAGAGTGCCAGCAAGGCCGTCAGGGAGTCCACCCGGCGGCGCTCGCGAAAGAGAACGACGAGCCCGAGGGCCGCAAGGGCCGCGAGGGCCAGCGTCTGCGGGATCCAGAGCTCGTACGTGGCGAGCGCCCGGAGGAACCAGAGGATCTCCGCCGGCTGCACGCCTCTTTCGGCATACGTCGCGAGCTTGCCGGCCGCGGGGGTCGGCAGGAGCTGCCCGGTGACGCGGAGCGTCCACGAGAGGTAGGGGAGGACGACGAGGGCCGTCGTCAGGACGCCGCGGTGCCAGCCGGACCGCCGTCGAAGGAGGTCGAGCGCCAGGAAGAGGATCGCGAGGAGCCCGCCGGGAAGGCGGGTCAGGGCGACGAGGCCGCACGCGACGCCGGTGGCCAGAGAGAATCCCTGCCGGTGGTAGAGCCGGACGGCAGCGAGCGACAGCGCGAGGAACGGAAGGGTCTCCATTCCGGAGAGCGCCAGCCACAGCAGGTTGCCGTTCGTCGCGACGACGAGCCCCGCCAGGAGGGCGACGGCCTTCACCCGGCGCGGCGAGAGGCCGAGCGCCGTGGCGGCGACGCGCGCCGTGTCGACGGTCAGCGCGACGAGGAGAACGAACGCGGCGAGGTCGAGCGCGAGGGCCGCGGTGACGAGGTCGACACCGAGGCGATGCGCCGCCGCGAGGATCGCCACCCAGAGCGGGCTCGACGAGCCGAGGCTCGGCGGGTCGGCCGGGTTGAACCGGAGGACGCCGCTCTCCGCCAGGCTCCGGGCGTAGACGAGATGGATGTAGGCGTCGTCCAGCGGGAGGATCGGGGCTCCCCGGAACCAGAACCAGGCCGCGACGGCCGCGACGAGCCCGATGGCATGTGGAAGGAGCACCTGCCGGCGATGATGGCACAGAGGTTCAGCGAAGGAGGCTTTCGAAGATCGCCTCGATCCGCGGCACGAGCCGCTCGGCGGTGAAGTGCTCGCGGACGCGCCGCCGCCCCGCGTCGCCGAAGGTCCGGCGCCGTCCGGGATCGAGCGAGGCGATCGCGTGCGCGAGCGCCTCGGGGTCGCCCGGGGGGACGAGCAGCCCCGTCTCGCCGTCGGCCACGCACTCGGACACGCCGCCCACACGCGTCGCCACCACCGGCAGGCCCGCCGCCATCGCTTCGAGGATCGCCATCGGAAACGCCTCGACGAGCGACGGCAGGACGAAGACGTCGAGAGCGGCCAGGATCTCGGAGACGTCGGATCGGGGGCCCGCGAAGATCACGCGTTCCGTCACACCGCGATTCGCAGCCTCGGCCCGCAGCGCGACCTCCGCCTCCCCGTCTCCCACGAGAAGCAGTTTCGCTTTGGGGATCTTCGAAAGAGCACGGACGAGATGGACGACCCCCTTCTCCCGGAAGAGGCTCCCCACGCGGCCGAGGAGGAGCTCGTCCGGAGCGACGCCGAGCGACGCCCGAAGCCGCGGCCTCGCATCGGCTGCGATCGGCCCCGGAAGCGGGACGAAGTTGTGGACGACGCTGAGCCTCCCGCGCGGGACGAGGTTCACGCGACGCTGGAACCGCGCGGTGGCCTCGGACACGGCGATGACGTGGTCGTTCCACCACCAGTGCGGCTGGAGGCGCGCGCTGTGCGCGGTGGCGACCACCGGTACGTCCGCGAGCCGTCGCAGGAGGACGCCGAAGAAATGGGCGCGCGACAGGTGCGTGTGGATCACGTCGATGCGGCGCTCGCGAACCACGGCGGCCATCCGGCGAAGCTCGTCGGGCGGCCAGCGGTGGAGGTCGGAGAGGACGGTTCCGACAGCCGGGAGGCGGGCCTCCGTGACGGAGCCGGGACGACACGCGACGGTCACATCGTGCCCTCGCGCGCGGAGCACCTCGACGAGGAGGAGCGCGTGGACCACCGCGCCGTTCACGCCCGTGCCCGAGACGACCTCGAGGATCCGCATCGCTCGCCATAATGCCCGCGTGCCGCGCGTCAGCGTGATCGTCCCCACCTGCAACCGGGAGCGCCTGCTCCGAGAGACGCTGGAGTCCGTCGAGAGGCAGACGTTTCCGGACTTCGAGTGCCTCGTCGCCGACGACGGCTCGACCGACGGGACGCGCGACGTGGTCGAGGGCTTCACCCGCCGCGACGCGCGCTTCCGCCATCTGCCGCTCGCCCATTGCGGCAAGCACGGACGCGTCCGCAACCTCGCGCTGGGAGAGGCTCGAGCGCCGCTCGTCGCCTTTCTGGACGACGACGACCTCTGGCTCCCGGAGACGCTCGGCACGCAGGTGGCGGCGCTCGAAACGGAGCAGGCCACGGCGCTGGTCTTCGGTCAGATGGAGCGGTTCGGCGCGGCCCACGGCGTCTGGCCGCGACGCGTCCCGGCGGCTCTCGACCTTCCGCGCCTCCTCCGGGGCAACGTCATTGCGCTCTCCACCGTCCTCGCCCGGCTCGAGGCGCTCCTGGGCGCCGGGCTCTTCCCGGAGGACGTGGAGGCGACGCCCGACTACGAGCTCTGGCTCCGCGTGGCGCGCCTCGGCCCCATCCGCGGCCTCCCGCGCGTCCTCTGCCGGTACCGCGTTCACGCCGGGAACATGAGCCGTCGCAAGGCGCTGGAGCTCGACGAGCTGGAGTCGCTCTACGCGAGGCTCCAGGCCGAATGGTCCCTTCCGGATTCGCTCCTCTCCGCCGCGCGGCGCGGAATCGAGCGCGGCCGCGCGCGGCTCGCCGCGACCCCCCTCGAGGCCCTCCGCCACCGCCTACGCGCCGTGACGCGCTGACGGGACCAGAACGGTGAGCGCGCTCGCGACGCGCTCGCCGATCGCGGCCCACGAATGCGCCGAACGGAAGGCGTCCCTCGGCGCCGCGGACCGCGGAATCTCAAGCGCTCGGAGGATCGCCGCCGCCAGCGCGTCCGGCGTCTCTCGCTCCGCCACCACGCCGAACCCCGACTCGAGGACGAGCTCGCGGTAGACCGCGTGCGGATAGACGACGGGCAACGCTCCGAGGCAGATCGCGTCGAGGAGCGCGACGCCGAAGCTCTCCGACCGGCTCGTGAAGAGGAAGGCGTCCGACGCGCGGTACAGCGCCAGGAGCTCGTCCCGGGAGGGCTCGACGGCCACGGTGACGCGCCGGGCGAGGCCCAGCCGCTCGATCCGCGCGCGGAGCCGGTCCTCGCCGTCTCCCCGGGTGCCGGCGATCGTCAAGGTCACGTCGTCCGTCAGGAGGGAGAGCGCCGTCACCTGATCCTCGTGGCGCTTGTGGCGCGACAGCGCCCCCACCGAGAGGAGCGCGCATCGACGCCCCGCTCGTGGCGGCAGGGGCTCGTTCGCGTGATCCGACCCGATGCCGGCGAGGAGCGGTGCCGCGACGCCCGCCCTCTCGATCAGCCACCGACGCTCTCCCTCCGTGACGCAGAGGACGAGATCGGCGGCGCGGGCAAATGCCCGCGCTTCGCGGTTGGTATGCGCGGCCTGATCGGTGTGGACGAACGGGCCGTAGACGAACGGGACGCCGAGCGCCTTCGCCGCCGCCGCCGCCTGATGCGCCTCGTGCGAGTGGTGCGGCGCGTAGAGGACGACGTCGGGACGGAGCGCGGCGACCGCCTCGTCGAGCCGTTCGAGCGTGGACGCACCGACGCGACGGCGCGACGCCGGCATGGCCGCGACCGGGAGCCGCACCTCGGGGACGGCGCACGGCATCCGGTGCACCCCTCGCGACCCCACCACCGCGGTCACCGCGAAGCCGCGCTGGAGAAGCTCCTCGCCGAGGCGGCGGAGCACCGTCTGCGCGCCGCCCGCGGTCGTGAGCGGCCACGGCGTCACGACCACGACGTTCACGTCAGCTCCGCGTAGAGGGAGGTTAGCTCGGCCACGTTCCGCTCCCACGTGTAGCGCCGCGCGACGGCCAGCGCTCCCTCCGAGAGCCGGCGCCACGCCTCGGGGCGCCGCGCGGCGTCGACGGCCTCGACGAGCGCCCGCGCCAGGGAGTCGACGTCGCCGGGCCGGGCGATCCAGCCCGTCTCGCCGTCGACCTGGAACTCCGCCGAGCCACCGGTCGCGGTGCCGATCAGCGGGCGGCCGTGCGCCATCCCTTCCAGACCGGAGAGACCCCACGGCTCGGGCTCGTCCGCCGGCATCACGACTGCGCTCGCTCCGCGAAACGCCGCTTCCTTTGCCTCGCCGTCGACGGGGCCGAGATACGTCACGCCGCGCGACGGGTCCCCCGCGGCCGCCACGACGCGACGTCTGTCGCCCTCGCCGGCGATCACCAGTGTCGCGTCCGCAAGGCGCGGACGGGCCGCCGCCCAGGCGTCGAGGAGCACGTCAACGCCCTTGCCCGGCGAGAGGCGGCCGAGGAAAAGGACGGACGGCGGACCCGGCGGAAGCGGTGGAACGACGGCCGGGTGGTCGAGGCCGTTCCGGATCACCTGGAGCCGCTCCTCCGGAACGACACCTCGCACGAGCGACGCCATGTAATCGCTCACGGCGACGACGGCGTCGCACGCCGCGAGGCGCGCCCGCTCGCGGCGCGCGTCCCGCTGCCGGCGCTCCTCCGATCGGGATCGGACCTCCGGCCAGAGCGCCTCCGGCCGGTTGAGCCGCGGCAGCCAGTGGAGCGTCACGACCACGCGGCCGCCGTGGCGCCGCGCGAGGTCGCGCACCCACGGAACCTCGGAGGCCGCCGTCGCGTGCCAGATACAGGGCTCCTTCGGCGCCGCGAGGCGCACGCCGAGACGCCCCGGAAGGCGGAGCGGCCGGAGGTCATAGCGTGTCGGCTCTCCAGCTGTGGATCGCCGGCAGAGAACGACCGTCCCCGGAGGAAGCCGTTCGGCGACGCGATCCGTCGCCAGCTCGGCGCCCCCGTGCCGGGGCGGCCAGTCGTAGGCGGTGACGAAGCAGACTCGCAACCTGCGGATTATCCTGACGCGAGGTGCGCTTCGAGATCGCCGTCGTCAGCTACAACACGGACTTCTTCCTCCTGAACCTCCTGGAGTCGATCCGCGACCGGCTCCCTGGCATCCCGGCCGTCCACGTCTGGGACAACGGCTCGACCGACGCGACGCGCCCGCTCCTCGAACGTTTCCGGTCCGAGGTGCCGTGGCTCCGCATCCACGGCTCGATGGAAAACCGGCATCACGGTCCCGCGCTCGATCACCTCCTCCGGGAGGCCTGCGAGTCCGAGTGGGTGCTGCTGCTCGACTCCGACACGGAAATCCGCGCCGACTTCCGCGCCGCGCTCCCGGAGCCCGGCGACGCCGCCGTCTTCATCGGCCAGATCCACCCGCAGCCCGATCACCTCTACGCGTATCTCTGCCACCT
>Ga0154020_10003138_pt1 | contig 19993 bp, 17 predicted proteins | sample Klosneuvirus_201_FD_109709 | JGI IMG/M metagenome (GOLD analysis project Ga0154020, IMG submission 109709) | Active sludge microbial communities from wastewater, Klosterneuburg, Austria - Klosneuvirus_20160825_MG | ecosystem: Engineered > WWTP > Aerobic digester > Activated sludge | place... | reverse complement strand
CTCCGCTAAAGAGAAAGAAACACAGGATAAAGTAGATGCTATTACAAAAGAACAAGAGAAACCAACTACTACAGCCGCGCTGGTTGATTGGTTCAATAATAGAAAATAAACCCATAAAATTAACAACTTATGGTATGATAATATATAAAATAACTAACAAAATTAACAACAAACTCTACATTGGGCAGACTATTCGAACTCTAAAAGTTAGATGGATGGCTCATTGTGTTCCTTCTTCTAAATCAGTAATTTCTAGATCAATTCATAAATATGGAAAGGAGAATTTCTCTTTTGAAGAAATAGATCGAGCTGAAACGATGGATGAATTAAACGCTAAAGAGGAGCACTGGATTAAATATTATGATTCTTGTAATAAAGAAAAAGGTTATAATATAGCCCTAGGTGGAATGAATACCCCAATGGACGAAGAAACAAAGAAGAAACTATCTATTATTAATTCTGGGAAGAAAAAACCACCAATGACGGAAGAACATAGAAGAAATCTATCTGAAGCCAAAAAAGGCACAAAACATACCAAAGAGACTAAGCTAAAAATGAGTCAAGCCGCAAAGGGAAAATCTAAAAGCGAAGAAACTAAATTAAAGTTCTCAAACGCTAAAAAGGGTAAACCTTTAACAAAAGAACATTACTCAAAAATATTAGCTTCTAGAGCAAAAAACAGAGAATCTAAAGTATGAAATATATATTAATACTATTGTTGATTTTTTCAACAACCGCAAACATTAAGGCACAAGATGCTATTTATATCGAAAAGAACCAGTCGGCACCTTTTAGCGGAATTCTATTCACTGAATCCAAAGCGCGACAGTTCCGGAGTGATCTCTTGGAATCAGACAAGGTCGTTCTCCGGCTCGAATCTGAACAGTTCAAGTCACAAAACTTATCTACAATCATTCAACTTAAGGATGAGGAGATTGAACTTTATGCGAAACAAAATCAACGACTAATCAAAGCAGAACAGACATCCAATACAATGCAGTATATCTGGTTTGGACTAGGCGTTCTAGCAACAGGAGCTGCGGTTTACGGAGCGGGGGCGTTAGCTAGATAATGTCGACTAAAATCCTCCCATCCCAATTAACCTATGAACAACTCATGTCAGTCCTTGACGACGATGATAGTGCCGCGGATAATGAAATCCTAGAGTCCTACAACGACGTAGTGCCCTTTCTAACGAATTATAACATCACCCCCGGGGATACACTCGTATCCAAGAAACTCCTCTATAAACTATATAAGACGTACTCTACAGAGCCTATGAATAGTATGGAATTTGCTATGCAAGTTGGAGAGTTCGTAGAAGCCAAAGGTATGTTCTACCGTGTAAATATAGATAATTTCGCTGTATCCAAACATATCTATGCGGAGCAAAACAAGATCGACAAGACAAAAAGCATAACATATCAAACACACTATAACTGGTTCGTGAAAGAAATAGGCATGAACCGAGGGTTGAAATGGGTCGAAGGGTTTGTTTTGTTCTATATATACAAAGACTTCTGTAAATCTCGCCGGGTTAATCCAAAACTAGGCTATAATAGTTTTCATAGATTCCTTAAATTACATTTCCAATTTAGACGAAAGAACGAGAATAGGAGCCTATGGTTCCGAGTAGACGACAAAATACATAATTTACTAACTGAAGCAGAGAAGGACGTATTACGTGACGCAAGGCAAAAAACGAGGCGGAGTAAGAAAGAAGACAACGGGACACAATCGACCGAGACGAAGTGACTTTGAATTCCCCTGTCTAGAACCGTCGGTATCATTAGGAAAGAGAAAAGAAGAAGTGGCAGACGTTGCTAGTTATGCCCATCTCCTATCTCATGAAGAGAAACAGTGGATGAACCAGTTCATGAAAGAATACAACGAAGCTACAACGCAAGATGCGGTGTTTCACACAACCGCAGAAACACGCAAGATATGCAATGATAAAAACAATGCTAGAAATAGATGTTGGTATACCGAAGAAGCCGCGGCGAATAGATTAAACCTAGTAGAGTCAGACTTTGAACTGGAAAGATTATTGTACGATGAAACTACCGTTTCTGACCCATCAGAGCCTGAAGACGAGCCAATTTAGCAGGAGATTTTTCATATGCCTTACGCGCTTTATCTTCTACAAGCATTTGTTTTTCTTCTTCTGGGGATTCTCCTATATCTTCTGCTTCTGACAATACGGGAACTCCGGCTGAGGCATCTTGTGAGAGTAAAGCAGCTCCAGCAGCGCCTAGAACGGGAAGTCCCTTCAGAAGACGAGGAATATTAGCTTGAGCTATAGTAGCGCCGCGCTTTAATCCATGGTGACCTTTAAGTAGTAACTCTTTAAGATCATTTATATCCGCTGACTTTACAAGTTGTTTCATTTTATTAAAATCTAGGATATCTCCAGATTCATCTACAAGTTCCGGAGCAATCGATTTAAGCTTTTTATTTAATTCAACACCGGGAGTCAACCTCCCAATCATGTCACCATAATCATCGGCTTTAAAATCCCTAGAATGAAGTCCTTCATGGAGTACGTCAGAAGTGAAATCTTCTACGGTTCGATTAGGCTTTAATTGTATTAGGTCTTTTTTAGGAGAGAACGATCCAGCTTTGTTTACTAACCTAGAATTTATCTGCAATTTAGACTTAACATCAGGGATGAATTGCTCTCTGATTCCTTCGGCGAAATCCTGTAGTTCGTTTCTATTAGTTTTGATATTAGGGATTTTTCCCTTGAATTGTTCAAGAGCTAATTTACCCAACGCGGCTTCTTGTAAGTTATTGGCTTTATACACATCTGATATAGACAATACTCCTGTTCTAGGAATATGTTCATCAAGACCAAACTCACCCTGTTCGGCATTCTTTAGAATACTATCTAGAATACGTTTCTTCTCAGCCGGGTCCATTACTCTTCCTTATTGTCGTTAATCGAGCCGAGTTTATTAATTAGGTCTTTAAAAATAGGGGACCCATTAATTGTATTGAGATTTTCTAGCAAACTAGCCATTTCTACAACAGCTATAAGACCTGACGATATTTTAGAGATTGGGATGAAACCATCTAGCATATATGTCTCAGCAAGGAAGCCGAGCATGATAGCTGCGTTATATACAAAGATTTTCGTTATTGTTCTTCTTAATCCTGCCGACGTGATTTTCTGACCCTTCTTTTTTGCTGCCCAAATCCCAGTAACTAGATCGAAGAAGATCAACAACCCTGTCACTAAAATTACAGCCTTAATAGGAGCAAACACCGCCGCCATAGAAACTACCGCACCAATAACCCAATCTTTCATATTACATTCCCTTATTCCTCTTCGTCTTGAAAATCATCTGCATTTATTAATAGCTTAGCGCTTGGATTCTGCATAATTGTAAATATCGCCGCGTTCTTTTTAGGACTGTTTCCACTCTGAATAGCCTCGTTCAAAGCTTTACCCATAGAACCTAATCCCGGGGTTGTCTCTAATTTAGAAGCCAAACCTGTCAAATATTCATCAGGAGCTTTAAATACTTTTCTAGATAAGTCTGCGCCCTTCGTAGACACATCTCCAACCCAAGTCCCACCCAATGCTTTTTTAGTAGCTCCTAATTTCTGAGCAACAATATTAATATTACCTCTTCCAGTAGGGGCAAAACCAAGCGCATCTAAAACGCCTAGTTTACCTCCGGCAGTATTCTCCTGAGTTTGCAAAACGGATTGACGGATAGCAGAATCGTCGGCTTGATGTTGAATTTTTTTTATAAAATCAGAAGCACTACGTATTGGCTGATCTGGTAATTGTCTCGCTATTTCTTGTTTTTCAAAATCAGAAGTAGCTTTTTTCAATTGACCTAGTCCACCAAGTTGATTCATACTAGATTTACTAGGAAATCCAGTCTGTTGAATTAGTTTTTCATATGCTTCGATTACTGACTGTTCACCTTTTTTTAAATCTGAGTAGTATAAGTCTTTAGTTGCCGGGTCGAATCTTCCTGCCATAGGCTGTTCCAAATAGGCTCTATTAAATTCATAGAATCTATTAGCTGCTACTTTATAATCAGGGACAGTATCTTTTAATTTAGTATCAATTAGCTTTCTAAATGGTCTCAATAATTCTAACACATCCTGCATTTCAGGAGACGGAATTTTATAGGTAGACATTTTATTAATATACATATTGACAGTATCTAATGTGTCTTTTAGTTCTTTTGGTGATAAATTTTTATAATTTCTATTTTTAATTGAATCTAATATACTTTTACTTAGGTTGTCTGATTTAATAGTTGGCATTTCCAATTCTAACTTCTCAATTTTGGAATCTAATTCTGATTTTAAATCACTAGCATCTATCCTTATTTTTTTAGATGCGTCGTTTGTTAATGCGTCCTTGGTTAGAGAACCTAATTTATTTCTTTCTTCTAGTAAATCATTAACTGTTTCAGTTGCCCTTGTTGTATCCAATAAGGCAAAAGGAGTTCCGCCTTCTACACCTTCGATACCTTCAACTAATGCCTTATTTGACCTAGGACTAACACCAAGTTCTTCCCCATAATGTTTAAAAGATCGTATAGCTTGTCTCATCAAAGGAGAATCTTCAACCGCCGCATCTACTTTATTGGAAATACCTTTCAATTTATCCAATCCTTTAGGAATAGCAACATCTGAAACAGCTTGAACGCCAAGCATCGCCGGCAATCCAAAAGCCATACCGCCAGCAACATCCGCTGCAACGCCTTGAGGATTAGCCTCAGGTCCAATTAATTGTTCTTTAGAGGTAGCAGCTAATTCAGGGATCATCAAAGGAAGAGACTGAGCGTATGATTTACCGCCGCGAGTTAATAACTCCAAAGCAGCCTTAGCTTTTCCAGAATCCTTAGCGATATCTGAAATAGATTTAAGACCCTTCGCGCCAGTTCCAATGCCAGTAAGAGAGCCTAATGCAGCCCCGCCTGTCATACCGCCGGCAAGTTGTCCAGCAACGTTAGCCCAAGGAGAACGCTCATAAGCAGCGTCCTGTTCTTGTTCAGAAGCTTGTTGATAGCCTCTATATTTCTGTAGGAATGATTCTTCAGGAACTTGAAATCCCTGTTCTTTAAGTTGTTCGTCTACAGCGCCGGGACCAAATCCCAGAGCCTCTGCGCCTGTTTCAAGTCCAGCACTAACCATCCCACCAATCTCATCTATAGCACCCATGCCCAAACCTTGAGCGGTTCCCGATGCGAAATCTAGAACAGTTTGACCTGTTTCACGGAGAGAAGGACCTAGCGGACTAGGCTTATCTAGAAATGAAGGAGCGGCTGGGGCGGCAGATATTTCTTCCGTCGTGTCTTCCCAGTCGTCTTGTTGATTATCTTGCTCGAGAGGGACATCTTCCCAATCGTCTTGATTATTGTTTGCCATCTACTATTTCCTCAGTTCCATCAGAGAATATGATCTTAGTCTGATTCCTAGAAGGACTATATTGCTTTTTAGCTACAGTCTTAGCCCCGTCTTTAGGAGCAGTTGTTAATCCCTGTGGTTTAGCAGAGTTAGCCCCGGCTAATGAACCGCTCAGGATAATGTTAGGTTCAATCCCTTCCATCTGAGCTTGTTCTAAAATAGGAGCAACTGACTGTAAATATTGTTTCTTAGCTTCTTCCGTTAGGATTTTTACGGTTTTAATCAATTCCTCTCTCTGACTCTCAGTCAAAGACTGACCACTTGTTTTACTAGTAAAAGCGGTTGTAATCCTGTCTTTTAAAGAACCAGCAGCCATACCTAAACGAATCTCAGCTTCACGAACAACCGACTCATCACCTTGTAATGTTTTAAGACCGCCCATCAAACTCGCATAATCTGTATATCCAGAAGGATTTTTTGCAAACTGAGTAATGGCATTAGACATTCTTTCACCAGTACTATAAGTTGAGTACTGTTTTCCTAGTGCTCCAGTTGTAGCTTCTTTTCTAAGATCGCGGGCGAATTTTCTTTGCTTCTCGTCCAAATCTTTTTCTTGCTTTAAACCCTTGGCTGTAGCTGAAAGTTTAGCCACTTCTCTAGCACTAGCCTGAGCGCGGTCCGCCATGAGTAGATTAAATATCTGAGGATTAAGCTGTTTGGCTTCCATCGCAGTTTTTACATTAATGCCATATTTAGCAAGTTGTGCTTTTGTAGTTTGAGATATCTCTGAATTAGGATCGCGGAGTTTAGACTCGTCGTTTAAATCATCCTGAGATGCGTCAAACGATTGCTGTTCTTTGTGTCCGCCGATTAGAGACTTAGCGTCAGTTGTAGCTTGATCAGCATTCTGTCTAAGAATATCTGAGCTACTATGTTCAGGAGTAATACGAGCTAATCCAGCTCCTAGTAGTTCTGAAGCCCTGAGCATTGCTGCCTCATTTCTAGCTTGTTTTGATTCTAGTTGAGCAGCTTCCAACATCTTGACAAAGTCAGGACCTTGTGGAGCAACTGGAGCAGCAGCTTCTTGTGGAAGCCCCGCCATACCTTTATCGAATGTTTGTTCTAAAGCTTTAAAGTCAAGCCCGCCCTCTGCTTTTGGGGCAAGAGCAGCAGAACTAGCCGCGCGTTCAACCGGTGAAATAACTTCAGGTTGTTCCGGAGCTACTTGTTTAGCTTGTGGAGCCATAGGAATTGGAGGTTGCTCATCTCCACCCATCATAGCAGCACCAAGTCCGCCTAGTCCTAATGCAGCGGCAATACCCTTTAATCGAGGGTCCATTCTAGATATATTAACAGAACCTTGTAAACTAGAAGCCGTATCAGCTAAACTAGCCGGAGCAGCTTGAGACATTTGAGGAGCTTTAGATTGTGGAGCAGGAACGCCATATTGAGCAGCCGGAGCATCGTCATACGATAATCCAAGGTTGCCAGCGTTCACATTACGTTCAGCATCAACGAAAGGAGCATTTAAAGCACCTTGTTGTAGTTCTGCTGTTTTAGCTGTATTTGCGATATCACCCGAAGCTTGTTGTAAAGCTTCTAGGTTAGCACCACTACCCATAGGAACAGAAGCATCTGCTGCTTCTTTCTGTAGATTAGCCATAACTGTAGATTCTGGAATGTCGTCGGCTGTACTAGCCGCTTTCTTTCCAAGTGTCTCCATTAACTCATCGACCGATTTACCAGTCTTCTGAGCTAGAAGCTGTAATATAGATGCCATGTATTACCTACCTAGATATTTTTTCATTGTAGCAGCAATAGCTTTCTTTCTCAATTCTAAATCAGCTGAGTTCTGAGCAGACCCGGCGTTAACTTTTCCAGCCAACTCTGACATTTCAGGATCAGCTTTATATTGATCAGAAAGACCTATAGATTGCTCGGATTCACGAATAACTTCAGGTGAGTCCATGTCATTTTCAGACACCGCTTTTACGCCTGCTTTAATTTGTGCAGGAACTGAATAAGGCTTTTCTGGATTCTCAACACTTTGATTGAGATCAGACTCGATGTCTTCAGCTTCAACGTCTACATCCGCAGCGCTTAAAGCTTCGGGACGCATCATCATTTCTAAGAATTTCTTTTTGTCAATAGCCATATATTCCTTATTTTTTAGGTATTAATTCAGATGCGCCGCCTGTAAAATACGCTTGCGCTGCTTGTTCGCCTAATCCACCAATACCTTTACCCATATTAACTTGAGCCTGAGCTTTAGCATTAGCTGTATTACCATAATAATTAGCAAGCGCGCCTTGTTGGTTTGTTTTACCAGCAACAAACGCCATCTTATCTTGATACGTTTGACGTTGAGCGTCAACTTGTCTTTGTTTCTCTTTGTTCTGCATAGCAATATTAGCATCTGCAATACGTTGTTGTTCTGCTAGATTAGATTGTTGTGCTGTATTTAAAGCGCCGACGTTCTGTCTTTGTCTTTCAATTGAGTTACGAGCAAGGAACTGATTCCTCTCGTCCAAAGCAGAAGCCTTGGCTTGGTTAACCCCAAAGTCTTGAGAACGAACTTGACTAGCCATATCTGAAGACTGACCAAGAGCCTGTAGAGCGCGCTGTTGAGCTTGAGCCATAATTGAGTCAGAACCTTGAGCTGCTTGTTCTGCCGCGCCTTGTCCTGCTTGTAACTGGGCTATAAGCGATGCGCCTGACCCGCCCATACCTTGGGCAGCCATTTGTTGTAATACTTGCTGACGCTTAGCTTCTGCGTCTCTTTGAACCGACTGTCTAACTTCATTTAAAGCAGCGCGATCTTCTGCGGATAAACCAACCTTAGCGCGTTGTTGCATAGAAACTAGAGCTGACTTTTGAGCATCTCGAAGACTTGTATCCTCAGTGAGCTTGCCCATTTCAGACTCAGCAACTTGAATTTCTTGTTCCATTTCTGGAGTATAAATACCCTGCCGTTGGAATTCTTGTAGCACCAAAGCTTTAGAGTAATCAGGCGGATAGCCTAATTTGTCATACTCAGCGAGCATTGACTTCATCATGTCTTTTTGATGCCGGCGGTCCATTTTAGCGGCATTAGCCCCTAAAAAACCACCGACTATACCACCTAAAGATTCACCCATTCCCATTTTATGTCCTCGTTTCTATATACTCATAGAAGTTGTTAATTACTTACCTTGCTCTCTAGCTAAAGCAGCATTATAATACTTAAGAAGCTCGTTCATCATCGTGCCGCCCTCAGCTTTATTTTTATTTCCCATTGCGCTAGTAGCAGCCATCTGGTGCTGACTTAACATCTGACTAAGAATCTCTTGACTAGATTTATTGGCAAATGTACCAATTTTAGCCTTTTTACCAGTAGCAGCGTCTAGCGTATTCAATTCATGAGGCTTCCAGTTTCCTGTCTTACCCCCGCCAAATGCAGTAGACACAGCCTTGCTGACGTTAGAAACGCCCTTGCTGAGTTCTTTCCCTGCATTACTATATAGATTCTTAACCGCATCAAACCCCGATAACTTAGCCAAAGCTTGGTCTAATCTGCCAGTTTGAGTTAAGTCTCTTAGTCCGTCGGCTACGTTCATGCCTTCTTTCGTAAGTTCCCCGAGTCCTTTCTGTTGTAACTGACTCTTATAATCTAGAACCTTATTGATTTGTGATCCAGCCGGGGCATATTTAGATAATGCTCTTAAAATAGCATCTTGACTTTGCATTCCTAATCCAGCCACTCCAGAAGCAGCCTGAACTGCGCCCTCTGCTGCTTTAGCAGAAGAATCTCCGCCTGACAATAGATCAGCTCCGATCATACCAGCGGCAGCAATTGGAGCAACTCCAGCCATTCCATATGCACCAGCTCCACTAGCTAAAGCACCAGCTCCGCCACCATAAGCAGCGCCAATTCCAGCTCCGACTAAACCGGGAGCAAGGGCAGCGCCTAGAGCGCCGGACGTATTAGATTGACCTAATATCTGACCAATCCCACCACTTATCTGTTGCATAGGACTTAAGCCCGCCGCTTTTAATTTAGCAGCATAGGCTGGGTCTTTCATTTTCTCAGCTTCTGTTTTAGATATATAGTCTTTTAAACTAGCAACGTCGAATTTATTCTTCCCGGCTTGATATTGTTCTTGTCCAGTTCCGAATTCTACATCAGTTCCAACCTTACCGGACAATTTATCCATAGCTGAAATGATGCCTTCCTGAGCTGTAGAAGCCCCGGCACGGCGGTCAATACCTTGAGCTGCGATACTTTGTAAACGCTCACCTAGGAGCTTATTAGCGTCTAATCCAGCAGCTTGAGCGCGCTGAACAAGTCCACCTTGTCCAACTAACTGTTCTGCATCTTCTGGAGACAAATAGCCAGAATCTGAGGCTGACTGTAGAGCCAATCCCATTCTAGTTGTACTGTCCATATTAGCATATCTAGGATCGGCGCCAGATAGAATCCCCTGTAGAGACTCGAAATCCTTCTGACGTCCAGCTTCAGAACCCTGAAGCGCCTTCATCTGTTCATCTACCTGACTAGAGATAGTGCCGCGTTTTTCAGCGATTTGTTTCTGTGTTTCTTCCCCAAACTGTTTAGCCTTCCCGAGTAGGTCTTGAGCTTGTGCGCCAGCTAATTTATTAGCCGACATTACAGAACCTTCAGCGCCACGAACAGACTTTGCTGCTTTAGATAGAAGGGAAGTCTTATCCTGACCTAAAATAGCTTCATCTAGCCCACGTTGACCTTGGGTATAGTCTCGCCCACCGACAAATTGTTTCAATAATTCTTGACGACCGCCGGTTGACCTAGCAGCCTCACCTAATTGTTGAGTTTGCTGAGCTTTACCTAGGAGAGTCTGGTAGTCACCTAGCTCTTTAGGTCCAGCATATGTTCCAGACTGTAGATTACTAAATTCTTGGATTTCTTGTTCTGTAGGGGCGTTCTCAGCCATGAGACGCTCAGTCTCAGACTTCATAAACTGAGCCTTCTCGGCGGCAGACATTTCTCCATATTGCGATTCAAGCTTTGCTAAGTTATCAGCAGCTTGTTTATCCGACATCGCAGCGGCGTTCTTTAATGCAGCTTCTACTTGACTCAATGACCCAATAGCGGCATTATACCCTTTACCCGGTCCATATTTTGTTACATCGCCAACTCTAGCGTTATCCGTCGTGCCGTATACCCCCGCGTAGCTATATCCGTACCTTGAGTCTGTTTTTCTTTTTTCCAGAATATCAGCAACTCGTTTTTGTTCAGCGGCGTTTAAAGCAGCTAAGTTAGCACGATCTGAGGCTAATTTATCACTTACTATTTTTTGATTAGCAGCGGCAGTAGCTCTTTGTTGTTCCGCGGTTGTTTGTTGGGCGGCTTTATTTTGCTCATACTGAGACTGTAACCCAGTGCTAACGGCAAACTTAGATTCATCTGGTTTATATGTAGAAGCATCGAATCTACCCAATACACTAGCCCGTTTTGCGGCATTGGCGTCTGTATCAATTCTAGCTTTATCTGCGTCAGTTTTAAAGGCTTCTTGTGATTGCCTAACCCCGGACTGTAGGTTTTGCCCAGCTTGTTGAACTCCACCAGCTACGGTTTGACCTAAACGGTTACCTTGGTTAGCCTGCATGATGCGGTTAAGGTTAGTGAACCCCGTTCCCTTTTTTTGAGGCTGATTAATAGCCGGGACTGGTTGACCAGCGGGGGCTTGCCCTGCTTGAGCCTGTTCTTGCTTCTTTTTTTCATCTTCGGGGAGTAATGCCATTTGTACCTCTAAGGATAGTTGTTAACCTAAATATGCAACTATTCTAACTTTATATCTTTGGTTTGCTTGTAACCCTGTAATATTATTAATGATGACTGAATTGTTGTTCTGTGTAAAGCTAATAAAAGGTTGTCCGGTAGGGTAAACCGCTGAATTAACTTGATTTGCAGCGTAAATCACCTGACATCCGATAACTTGACCCTGTTTATCTAAATTAAAGCTAGTCGTCGAAGTAGGAACCCCGGCAGCGTCAACTACAATGTCGATATCTTTAACTGTACAAAATAGGTTATCCTTGATCCCAAGCCTACCATCTACTGCAAAATATAGAGCATTAAACCCATCATTTATAGGAAAGGCAAGCTGTTCGATAAGTTTTTTATCGTCGTCTTCAAAATCACTAGTTATAATTCGTTTATAGCTGGCTAGCTTTGTCATTATCTGTAACCTCTAGTAGATTGACCGATTTCTCCAGTTAATGTACAGCCGGTGATCTTAAAATCTTCCCGGGCTATTTTATGAGAGAAACGAACAAGCATATAACGACACCGCTGACATTGTCTAGGAACGTATGTCCTGAAAGGAGCAGAGTTGCCCATCCCACCAAAGAATCCTGTTCCAAAATTACTGTGACCAAATATACCGTTGCCTTCTAAACTGAACGATACTGGGATAAACTCTGGCAGCAAGTCTGTTGCAAAAGATAACACCCCGCCACTAAACGTTCTAGTTTCAAACATCATAGTGGCTTCACGAAGATGTTTTAACATCAAAGGGTCACCCATTGTAACAGGAGAGTAAGTAACAATAGACTCGAATGCTTTAAATATTGTAATAGCCCCGACTAAATACTGCAATGATAGACTTAAAGTTACCTGTTTTGTAATAGTATTGATCGCAGTGATTACTGTTTCTTGTATGGTATTATTATCTATAATTTTATAATTATTAAAAGAAACCCCGGTGTCACTATTTAATGTAGTACAAACATAGTTATAACAAGCTTTGATGTCTTCAAAGTTAGTGTCTAATGTTTGAAAATTCCCCGCTGTTCCGGCTGCCTTAACGGCTACTGGAATAGAGAACGTATTAGCGTCAATCACAGTTACAAAGTATGTACCATTAATAGAAGGAACTGAGTTACTACTGTCGATTAGAACAATCCTTCCAGTTAATAACCCGTGAGCCGCCGACGTTATAATAGTCGAAGCCCCGTCGGTATTACTAGTGATTACCCCGTTCTTGTTATCAATATCGTTAAAGAACTGAGTATAATTAACCCCAGCGTCGCTATCTAATTTATTAACAAGTGCTTCTAGTTGAACTCTAGGGCTAGTGCCGGTAATCAATTCTAGGGTAGCGAAGTAATCATTGTCGGCAACACCACTATCGCTATCTAACTTGTTTAACAAGGTGTTGAACTGATCGGTAGTTATCGTTTGATCTTGAACTAAACAATCTCCAACTGATATCCCGGTAACACTGGCTAATAATAGCTTATTCCCAATCAATTTATTTGTAGATATAACAGAAGGAACTTCGCGATCTGCATAATCTAACCGGCTGAATGTCTTTCTTTCTTGTTCAATAAAAGCAACATCAGTAGCCGCGAGATAAATCTTATCATCTGAAGGATTTATAACCCCAGCATTATGACTTAAATCTAAAGTCGTCCAGCTATTTGTAAGAGTTGAATATCTATAAGCAATGTTTGCAATAGTATCAGACTCTTCAGTAACTGTATAAGTCGTGTATGAATTGTCCGACTCGTATCCAATCCCCCATGTTGCAGTTTTAAAGCCCGGGTAATTAGATGACTGGGTTTTCAATATAATATTATCAATGCTTCTAGAAATGATAGAAGCCCCGCCTTCTGTTAAACTCTGGATACCTTGAGTTGTCCAAGCGTAGATTACGTTGTTACAAACAGCGGCACTATCAGGAGCCAAAAGGTTAAACGAGATATCGAATAGTTCGAGTTGAAATGGAGCAGTCTCGCCAGAAATACGATATAACCCGTCTTCTTTAAATACAAAGAGCGAGTTACGTAATGGAATGATTCGTAGAATAGCTTTATCCGCCGACCCTACGTCGAAGTAGTTCACTAAAGGAACTGCCTCTGGTTGCTGGAACTTAGAGTAATATACTCTATTAATTTTTTCTTCGTTTTCTGAATACACCGAATTCGTTGATTTTATGAATGCCCCGGTAGTTCCTGCTATAGTAATAAAAGCATGATCTAGAGTAAACGAGTTCGCCCCAGTTACGGTTACTTGTTGTAGTCCGTTAATAGATGGGAATGAATCACTATTAGTAATTACAATCTGATCACCGGTTGATAATCCATGAGGTAGAGTAGAGGTTACACTAGGAGCTGACCCAGTCCCAGTTGCTGTGATATAACTATCTGGACCAATATCTGGGTTAAAAGAAACCCCAGTGGCATCGTTATTTCCAACAATATAGAACTTATCCGAATCTTCTAGACTTCTAGCCTCTAAAGACATCTTGCCCGGAACGTCAAATGTTGAAGATAGATAATATGCATATATAATCTCTTCAGGATTTTTATTAACAACGCGAACAAAACTTCTAGCAGTCTCATCGACAGCACGAGAAGGAGATGCCAAAGGGGAGAGCAATACTTCCAAAGCTCCAATCTGAGATTGAGAAACAAGGAAGCCTACATCTGAAACGTTTTCGGTCGCGGCAGTACAACTACCGTATTGTTTATTCGTTACAGTTAAATCTGCAATATTTATAGCAACATCGAAATCATTTGTCGAATCTAACTGGGCTTTAATAAGAACTGCGATTTGTGCCGCTGTTTCAATTCCAGTAACTATAACTTCTAATGGGGAATATCCAACAAACGCAGGGTCTGTTGCTGTTCCAGAATTAAACCATACGTAATATCTACGTTGGTCATTTGTTGAATTAATTTTAAAAGAGTCTGCAACCCCGGCGCTTAAATAGTTAGCCCCGGCAACCGCTGTGATTGAAGTTATTTCAGGTCTAACTGCCTCGCCCATACCAGAAACAGTCGTCGTAAATGGAGTGAACCCGCTAGTTCCAGCAGAAGCCGCTGTCACATATCCCACATTCAAATTTTGAATAGTAAGTAGATCAACTACTCTAGTTATAATAAAGTCAGCGATATATGTAACAAGCTTATTATACGTAGCAATTGCCACTTGAGTAGCGGTGTCTGCTATAGTGATAGCAACTTCTATCCCCGTTCTTCCAGAGACGGCAGGATCGACGCTAGCTCCAGTATTATACCATACATAGTAATCAGTATCGGTAGAACTAACTAGCCAGTATGTCCCACCTAGGGTAGCCCCGGCAATAGCGGTAGCTTGAACTGTTTGTTGGGTTCCTAAAATAAACTTATATGTGTTATTTACAGTACCGTTTGTAACGGTTACTGTAGGGATTATACTGTTAGCGTAATCAGCAATCATCTGAGTGACGCCGAGGAGGTTTAAATCCATTCGTTGTCTAGTTCTAGTATTAGCATAAAACACGCTATTTCTATATCTAGTAACGTCCTTAGCGAAAGGAGGTTGTTCATTCGCCGCGAGAATTCCTTCCCCTGTCGAAGCGTTTGTATATAAATTAGCACCACGGAATGCATCCGGGGTAATATCTTCAAACGTAATGAACCCGTCCGCCAATTCTAAAACGGTAGGATAAGATTCATACACCAGTTGAAGTTCATCAGAAGGGAATACATCGTCAAAAGAAGCTGCTCCCGTTGCCTGTGCAATTGAAGAACGATACACTTGCATGAAATAGTTGCTATTAATTCCCTCAGGAACTGTAATAGTGAGTTCGGTAGTTACGGTTGTAGTAACGTCTAGATCAGCAACGGCAACTTGATCCGCGACTGAAATAACAGTAGCCGGCTCGCTAGATAGTCTGAGAATAACATCTGAGATATATGTTTGCATCTCAACCAGCGAGTCGTTTGTAACTGGCGTTGGAATAGCAGAAGGTTGAGTTAATGATCTATATTCATTAGAATGAATTGTCGCCGAGGATTGAGATACTACCCCAGTCGCAGTTGTATTAAATGTAAGAGTTGTAGCATTTACAGTAACAACTTCCTGTCCGCCGTTTATTGTACCAACAGCAGGGGTGAATCCGTCAAGATAGATTTTTGACCCGGGCTGGAAAAACGTAGAAGGGTCGCCAGTTGTAAATGTAATTGTACAAATACCAGCAGAAATGACAGCAGCCCCGGCACCAGCCATTTGTAGAGGCTCTGTAACAGCTTGAGAAGCATAAAATATATCAGTATCTAGCTTAGTAGATAAAGAAACCATGCTAGATTGTAATTGAGAAGCAGACGTTGTTAAATTAACGCCGAGGGTAGACAAATAGTTCTTGTCGTTAATTCTGGCTGAGGTTAGTGGGGTGTTCACAAATCCATCTAGAACTGACAACAATCTCATATAATCCTGTAATAGCAGATCAGTCATGGGATTGCTAACTACTAGACGTTGAGACGGAGACCCTTGAATTAGATTATTATTTAAATCTTTATAAGCCCAGACAACTCTGTAAGCTACAGCGGAATCCTGTGGCATCCACGCGGACTGTGAATTAGGGGTGTATATAACTTTCCCAGTCAAATCCACGGCTTTTACAGCCCCGGCTTCTACTACAAATCCCGGATCAGTTGTGAAGTCAGCAGGATTCCTAGCTGACATCTTCTTAATTCCCTGAGATGTTGTGAAATATAAATTACCATTAGACTCTACAAACTTCATACGAAGCCCAGTTGCTGTCTCTGAGAAAGCCCCGGCTAGACTCTGAAATTTACCCAATCCGTCTGAATCATACTGGATAGTTTGTCCGAAATGACGTAGAATTCTATTTCTATATGTTGTCAGTTGTTTTACCCTGTCGCCAATAGAGGGAAGCTGATCACCGTATAGTTTAATACCACGGCGCTGCTCTATCATGTTATCTCTACGGATAATTACGTTAGACGCCTGAATAAGCGCGCCATCTGGACGATCTAATTCATTGCTCGACGTTTGAAGCCCTGAAGCTTTTAATATAACTGTGCTGGACATTGAAATCCTTTATTATTTAACCGCGGCGACCGAATCTGATACGAGACGATCGGAGTAATCCTGTTCGGTTCAATACTTTCATAGGAGAACCTTCGACTCGACTATCTAGAATCGTAGCTTGTTTGCTTTCTAAATTAGATATCTTAGCATTAGCAGCTTGTAATCCCTCTTTATCCCCTAACGACTCTAGAATCCTAGCACAAGTTCTTTCTGCTAATAGATTGTGTAGGTCAGTTGGGACTTGAGGAACAATACACTCATACTGAGCGCAAATATAATCCCCGACAATGAAATCAGCCGGTAATTGAGACTCGCTTAATGTGATAGAACTAGAACTAACCGAGTTAGAAGCCAGCAATACATCGAAAGCTAGAGTAGAATGTCCGCCGTCTGTTTGTAGAATATCTACAAGCCCGCCAGCGACAATGCTACTTGGCATAGTAGTTGTATCTACTGTAATCGAGGTTTGAATTGCAAACCCGGCACTATTTGTTGTAGAGAATGTCAGTGATCTAGTTGTATATGAAACAGAAACAATGTTACTACTAACTTTAGACGTTAGGTTGTGTTCAGTTAGTGTTCCTAGGTATGCCGATAGGTTAGCTGCTGTAGCTGCACTATTGGCTCCTATTGCAAAATCAACGCCCGCCGTTGTAACGTGGGTCCCAATTGTAATAGTGTCACCTGAGACGATTGTAGCGTTATCTACCGTGATTGTTTTAGTAAATGACAAACAAACCGCAGCTTGATCATCCGTAACTAAAGAGTTAGGACGTAGGTAATACGAGAATATTAGATTCCCCGTTGCGTTTTGTGTAACTTCCGGGGTAATAACTAAAGTATTATTCTGTAGATAATAGTGAATAGGGATAGGAGTTGTATTTGAATTGACTTCAAAGAACGACCTATCGTCTGGATTAATCCTAGACATCTGAACAAGCTGTCCTGCGGCGTCTCTATAAAAAACATCGCGTAGTTTCATACCGATCGCTCGGTTTGGAATAGGATATCTAGATTGTTTAGGCAACATCGGAACTGTTTGAGAGAATACTAGATACTCTTCATGATATTGAAGAATACTAGGAACCTGTTCTAGGAACATTTCCTCATTGGCGAAGGATAATATATCATTATCAGAAAACGTAACCTGAGCTATAGGAATAGCCATCTTACGCTTAACAGCGTCAATCAATGCATTTGACGTATAAAAAGGTTTTGTAGCCATTATAAGCTCCTAATTAAGCTTGTAGGCTCTTTTTCTTTTCCATAAGCTTCTGAATAAGGTCGTCGATCTCTTGCTCCGAGTCACAATCCGCTAATACATCATCGTATTCTCCAGATTCAGACTCTTCGCCCTCATCTTCAGACTTTCCGAACGGAGAACTCTGTTCATCCTCGTCTCCGATGATATCTTCAGCCTTATCTAGACCTTTTTTTAAGCCTTCTTTAGAATCCGAAGCAACTGTGACTTTTTTCAAGCCCGACAGGTGACCCTTGAGCATGTCAGAAGCCATCCCATTGGCTTCTTTCAATGCTTTCATCTTAGCTTTTTGTTCTAGGGGACTCATTTTTTTATCTTTTCCAAACATATTGTATCCTTTTTTCTATAAATAGTTGTTAAATAACCTGTGACACATACTCAAATTTACAATTTCGATGAGTTTTAGTTCTACCTTTACAAACTGAACTAACCTGACTAGGATCAAACCCATCTACCTTCGTTGAAACTAGACTTTCATACACTTTTATTAACTCTCCCTGTAAATTGAAACAATTAACAGATTTATAATGTGCCTTAGATGAGTTTTTAATTGCATCCTCGGTCATTTTTCCTGTCTTTTTGCCCTTATTCCAAGCGGTTCGACCTTTCATTCTATTGGAGTGTTGGAGTTTCCTTTCTTCTGAAAGAGGAACCCCTTTATTCCAACTTGGTCTACCCTTGTTACTTTCTGAATTTCTTTTTCTACTCTCAGCAGAGACGACCTTATTATACTCGCCCCCTTTAGTTAGATTATAACCATTTGGAACAAAAGAATCAAGGGTTTGTATATAGTACTTCTCTCTTTCCTCTAACAAATCTACACTACATTCTTCTATAATACTAATAGTGAAGTTATCCGCCCCATACTTAGTCATTGCTTTTTTGACCAACCGACTTCTAGTATTAGATACCTTCCAACTTCTTCCGGGGTATCTACCGGAAATACCTTTTTTAGTAATCCCGATATATACTTTACCGTTAATTAAATTCTCAATTTTGTAAACTTGTCCCATCATAAACTAAGTTGTTAAATTTACACTATACCGACAAAGTAATAGCTCTGAACTTAATAGCACCGGCTACAAATCCTGCATAGTTAGCACTTGTGTATTGAACTTGTCCGCCGGCTGTGATCGTCAAGGTTACACCTGACTCATCACCAACTGCACTAATTGCCATTTCAAATGACCCAGCCTTATTAATTCCAACTAGTTCGAATGTTTCAAACAAGTCCAGAGTGGCGTCAACTTCAACGCTAACTAGAGCTTTAAACGACCTAACTACTGCGTTATTGAATGCAAACCCGGTTACACTCGCAGCGGCTGCTTGGTTATTTGCGATAGAAAAGCTAGCTTCTGGTAGATCACCAGCAGAACTTCCCGGCAAGTTATCAATATCAGTCTGCAATTCAACTAAAGCAGCTTGAACATCTGTAGATGCTAAGTTCCCAGTTGGAACTACGCTAATCGCTGAAGCGTCATGTGCGTCAGCCGCGTCTGCAATGTGGGTAGAGATATCAGAAAGAGCCTGAGTTGCGTCAGCTTGAGCAGCAACTACGTCGCCCTCTAGTTCGTCAATAGCAGCTTGAACTGTAATAGCAGCGATTGAACCAGCTGGAGTATTTGTAATCTGAGAAGCAGTGTAATCCCCAGCTTGAGCAGTAACTGCGCCAGTGCGACCAAAAATAGAAGCAACCGCATCAGTCATGTCCCATTTATCCCAAGTAGCACCATTGTTAGCAACTCTGTCGCCAGCTGCGAAAGAAATAGCCCCGGCTCCGAAATCTACAGAACCAGCGTCAGAGACATAATAAACAGCTCCAGCAACGCCAGTGTCAGTATTAGCTAACGTTGGGGTATTTGTAGAGGCAGCCCAAGTTCCAGCGTAGTAGAATGGACTAGGAATCGCTTCTAGTTCTGTCTCTAAAGCTTGAATAGCTGCTTTAATCGTAGAAGAATCAGGGATTGTAGTGCCGGTGAATGTACCGAGTGTTGTAGAGTTAGCAGCTACACCAGACAGAGTTACTAGATCAGCAACATCAGAAGCAACAGCTCCAACATCTCCGTCTAACTCGTTAATAGCCGCTTGTACGTCTGTAGCGGCGATAGTTCCAGCAGGAACGTTACTAATAGCAGAAGCGTCATGTGCATCTGTAGTATCGGATAAGTGGTTATTGATAGCACCTTGTGCTGTAGCAGCATCGGCAAGTGCTTGTGTTGCATCACCTTGAGCTGCGGTTAACTGAGTCTGAACCGGACTTGTAACGCCCGATAAATGACCAAGCTCAACATCGGTAACTGAACTAGAGACAATGTCGCCACTAGAATCAATAACCGGCGCTCTTGACGCGGTTTGGGCTGGAAGGTTAACTCCTCCTTGTAACTTTACTTTACTCTTAAACTTCTGATCAGCCATTTTTATTTCTCCTATGAAATAATTAATTTACCATTAAATCGTAAATCTGGAGACTGTGATACTTTTATAGTTATATCGCCAGTTCCATTTACCTCTATTAT